>Ga0256405_10001607_pt1 | contig 60057 bp, 55 predicted proteins | sample RumenRJG_02DNA_FD_189096 | JGI IMG/M metagenome (GOLD analysis project Ga0256405, IMG submission 189096) | Bovine rumen microbial communities from Lethbridge, Alberta, Canada - RJG_02 | ecosystem: Host-associated > Mammals > Digestive system > Stomach > Rumen | place: Canada: Alberta... | reverse complement strand
CCTGATACCTAACGCGCACGCGCTCCCTGGATACCTTGTCCAAGAATAACGCCTCCCGCGCGTCGCGTTTTGAGTTATCCGTTCCCCGCACAAACACAAGCTTTGTGAGACCAAGTTCCTGGGCCTTTGAAGAAGTTGGAGTTGGCGACTAGCCTTCCATGTTCTCGCGTAGGGTTCGGCCGGTGGAGGAAAGCCAGTCGATTAGGCCGTTGGACACTCGGCCGCTGAGGACGGATGAGGCCGCGGAGGGCGATCTGAACTCGTAATCGCGGGTGAACACATGCTTCTTTATCGTGCCGTTCGCCTCCAGTTCGCCGCGCAACTGGAAGTATGCGCCGCCGTGGCGCTCGAAAGACGCGACCGTCTTCTCCGACGTGCGGGATCCCTTGAGCACGAGGAACCCCGCGTTCGTCGCAAAGCCCTTTGCGTCGGCCCCAGACGCCTTGCAGAAGAAATACTCAGTGGTGTCCGTCGGCTGCGGCTTCGGCACGAGGACGCGATAGCCCAGCGCGTTCATGAGGATGCTCGCATTCTCGATGAACTCCTCCATCGCTGCGCGCTGCCATTCCTTCATCACCGTGTTGGAATAGGTCTTCTTGGTCAGCGGCTTGCAGCGTCCGCACGCGCCAACAATCTCGTTGAACCGATGCTCCAGATACCTTATGAGCGTCTTGTTCAGGTCGCGCCCGAAGAAGCAGACGGCAAAATTCCAATAGTAGGGCTCCTTGCCGCTCTTGGCGTCGCGGATATGCTGGCGCAAGCGCTCCCTGACGTTCTCCGCCTCGCCGACGTAAAGCCCCTCGGCGCCATCTTCGCCCTCGCAGAAGAGAAAGTACACGCCGGCGCCCTGAAAGTCTTCGCGCTCGCACGTGGCGACGTCAGCGCGATTGATCTTTATCGCCTTGCCGTTCCAGTTCGCAAGTTCGGCAATGACCAGCCCTTCTGCCGATCCATCTGCCAGATAAAGTTCAACGCTTTTACCGTAGTTCATTTTTATATAGTTGGAGTTCAGAGTTGGAGTTGGAGAACGCTGCGACAGTTTGCCCACGAAGTCCGGCGAGGATGTTCTCGACAATGTAGCCGTCGACTTCTTGCCAGACTCTTGTCCCATGGAGTGTGTAGCCGAATACTTCATACGATAGGTCGTTTGTAAAGTGTATTATATCATTTTTCGTAATCTTGTGGTTACAAGAAAAGCGGACGCGCCCCTACCAGCAGCTACCAGCAGCATTGTGCTAGTCGGGCGTGCCGCCGGTTTCCAGCTCCCGCAAGTCGGGGAAGAAGTCCATTTTCAGCGCATTTGCCAGTTTTGCCGCGGTTTTGAACGAGAAGTTGACATCGCGAGATCGGTTCATAGTGAGCCAATCTTTTGAGTGTGTATTTCAACCTTTTGGTTAACAATTGTCAAGTAGCAGGGTATTTGATTAGTTGGAGTTTAGAGTTGGAGTTGGAGAGTGGAATTGTAGATATTTTGTTTCGAAGTTTTCAACGCAGAGGCGCAGAGACGCAGAGTGCGCAGAGTTTTTTATGGCTGCCTACGGCAGGGGCAGGGGTTAGGGGTCAGGGGGCAGGAGTCGGAGAGATGAGTTGGAGAGTGGAGGGTAGATTTTTTATAACGCTTTTTAACGCAGAGACGCGTAACCGCCCCTTGAGGGGGTTCGCGACCCATAGGGAAGCGAACACGCCGAGCGGAGCGAGTGCCGAGAGTACGCAGAGATTTTTATGGCTGCCTGCGGCAGATGAGTCTGGGCTATCTCACCGCCGCAATCAGCCCCCTGTCGACCGTTTCGCTGCTCGGCCTACAATCTCGGAGAATATGCGAACCAACTAGCCACAAACCTTTCGATTCAATTCATCCCTGCGCATTCCGCTCATTCGCATTCCCCATCAGTATAACGAAGATACTGCCACCCGCTCAAACCATCAAGAACGCCAAATAGTTTCAGCCCGAGATCCTAGGTATGTCTTTCTTCTTTTGCTCATCATACAACTTCATAAGCGGATTAATCGTTCTAAACATTGCCAGGCCTGGCCAAGCCTGATTATTTACAGGGTTAGGATAATAATTCGTCACAATCCCAGCCATTACAACTTGATCGTCAGAACAATAAAAAACTGGTCCCCCACTTAGCCCATGTATCGACACACCATCAATCAAATATGCTTCTTTGTCTTCTAAGTACGCACTAACACGCCCAGAAAGAAAACAAGCAACATTCTGCGATACCTCAAGGTTTGGAAATCCAAGCCATCCGAGCTCCACCCCTGGATTGTAATGCCGATCCTTTGACAGAAATGTCACTTCGTGAAGCTTTTCAAAATCCTTTGGCCCATTAAAACTAATTATTGCCTGATCTCGATCATGGGCAACAAACACAGACCGAGCCAATGATGGCAAAGATATCTTTCGGTTTTCACCTGGTTGCTCAATTTCAATGGTTGCACCTGTTTCATAAGCGTGCTTAATAGCATGGAAAGCTGTTATCGCACAAAGATTGCCTGGTGCCTTCGGTGGCGGCGGAATCAGAAAACCGCTTCCGTAACCTCCACCCAATGTCGACACTTTTACTAAATTCTGCCGCATCTGCAATACAGCTTGCGACCATAATATCTTAGCCATCTTAATACCTCCTTGTCATTTTGAAATTCGATTAACTACATAATTCTTTGCTGCGAAAGTTATAGCTTCATTACTCTTTAACGCCAAGGATTACTTTCCAGACACTTCGCATAGTGCCAATACGTGCTTCCAATGAATCCCTTTGAAAATATTTCCCGTATTCCCGTGATCCATAGGGCCATTTGAAAGTACACCTACTAATTTGTCCGGCGATTCTCTTAATACTACTGGCGAACCAGAATATCCTCCCACAACAGGTCCAGTAAACTGAATCTCCGTACGCCTAAGAGTGTGAAGTATCTCCTTTCCCACAACTCCCTCAGAATATGTGGGCGTATGATTAGCGTCAAGCAACTTATTACCGAACGGAAATCCTGCATATGCAATACCTTGTCCAATGTCAGGATCCCTATCCGCAATTGACAGGCCCTTTATTACTTCCTTTTTAAAATCATCTTTGTGAGTAAATTGGATGTTAAGCAACGCTAAATCATGTTGATAATCCACAACTTCAATCGTTGCCCGCTGATATGCCTGTCCGTTTCCTCCTACGACCAACATCCCCGATTCATCTATTGAGCGTCCTAAATATTGATCAACAACATGCGCACATGTAACAAAGCAACCAAAATCTCTGACCCAAAAACCAGTTCCAGCCACCCTCAATTCTGGCGGCAAAAAGCCATTCTGCTGCGCGTCAAAAACAGGCTTCAGCGCACCAACACATCTCACAGCCCCATAAACATACGTCTTTTTTACTTCAGCGGCAGCATGAATATTCTGATCGCTCATAATCTTATCCTCCGTATTAATTGTATTAGTTAGATTACCTTGCACTGACTCCAGGATACCAAACAACGCCCGCGCTCGTGGAGTATGCAGGCGAACGATTCAATGGTGAGATATGTGATGGACTTTTTATCAGAGTGTTATCGTGTTCGGGCATAATGTAGATACTCCTTTGTGTGGCGGTTTGAAATTATTGTGGAGGTGGAAATATTGCAGATGTGATGGCGGGATGGTTTTGGGGTGGCGTTCGGCGGGGGATTTACCAGAGGGCGTTGTCATGGAGCATTTCGAGGACGATGTCGCAGGTCATGCGGCGGCCGGGGATGAGCGACTTCTGCTGCTCGACAAGCCGTTCCTCCTCGTTCTGCGCCGGAAGGAAGTGATCGAGATAGTAAACCCATCCGGCGCGCGTCGACTGGTAGAGGTTCGTAAAGGCCGGGAGGGTGACGTCGTCGGAGACACGCATCATCCGCTGAATCGAGTTGGACATCGCGTTGAAGTCAGAAAAGCAGAGGTCGTATTCCAGCATCGCATACGCACCCGCGAGGTCGTTCGTGTTCGCCGCAAGCCTCTGCTGCGCCCACTCATATACATTCGAATAGTTTCCCTGCACCCAGTCGTTTGTCACAGCTGCGTAGTTGTCCGCGGACGGGGCTGCATCCAGCGCCAGCGCAGCAGCGATTGCAATTGATGCCATCAGTGTCTTCATTGTTCGTCCTCCTGTCATGCCATTCTACTCTCCTGACCTCGCCTTCGACTCCTCGATGAAAATCGGGGAGCAGAAGTTTTCATCGAAGTTGGATATGAGGTCGCTGTCCAAATGGTTGTCGGTCGGATGTGGATTCGGCCAAAGCGTAGTCACCTTCCCATCGCTTGACAAGAACATGTTCGTCGCCATTTGAGGGACGACCGCGCTGAACAAACCGTTGGTTGCCAGCAAGGCGCCAGCCTCCCAGCTCATGGCGGCTGATTCGTCATCTTCCGTGCCTGCCGTGCGCGAAATCTCCCCAAACATTTCGTTGACATTCAGCGCGGCCGTGACATAGCTGACAAGAAAGTTGCTGAGTTTGGCTATTCTCACGGGTGCGCCATACAATGTTGCGACCGCGCCAAAATGAAAGCCGTCGTCGCTAATTGAGTTATAAGCCCTCACGGTTGGATAATCGACGCAGTCGACGCGCCCATGATAGTCTCCGCTCTTGTAGAAGGTCGCCGCACCCCAAAGCGGCGTCAGGACATATCGTGGCCAATATGTGCGATAGTATGCAACTGCATTGGACGCGGCAATTAAGTCGCTTTCGAAAACGGCATCGATCGTCGCTCCCGCAAGCGGAAGCAGGATGTTGCCCTCGGTCTCCGGCGAGCCGTCGCACGACGCGGCAATCCTGATCACTCCGCCGCATGTCGGGTTGCGGAACTCGGCCGTGAGACCTCCCGTGGCAACGAGTGTCCCGCTGTCGGTCGTATTCTCGATGACGCGCCAGGATGCATCGACATCTGGCGACACGGCGGGATCCAGGACCAGCTGCATGCTGACCGTGACGTCTCCGACTATCAAGCTGCCGAGAAGCCTCGCCCAGTCGAAGGGAATAAGAAGATGCTTGCCGGGATTGAGCGTGTTCCTGGGGTTGAATGGATACTGGGTCGCACCCATGAACGGAGGATTGTCGACCCCCATCTCCTCCGCATTGCTGGACATCAACAGCTTGTCCACAGTTGCGACAGTCATCGCATGCGTCACCGTGTAGGTCTTTCCGCAGACAGCCACGCTCGCGGAGAATTCGATGTCGCCGACATAACTGCTTTTCGCAATTCCTCGCACAGACAGCGTATGGCCGTCTATAGTCGTTATGTCCAGGAGCCCCGCCCCTTTCACGCATTCAATCGTGGGTGTGGCGTCGACATTGTACGGAGCGCTAAATACGGCACTGACCATATTGGAATTGCCGTTTAGCATGAGGACTGACGGGGCGGATATTGAAAGCCATGCTTGAGGTCGTATGGGCACGCAATACTCCCAGACATTTGTGGCGAGGGTGCCGAATGTGCCGTCAGGATACAGCGTAATTGCCGCGTTGATCGGAGTGTTCGTGTCCGGCAGCTGGTAGAAATGCCACCACCAAAGAGACTGCGCACCGTTTTCGCCTTCGCTTCGTGCGAGCACGCTTTCGCCCGGCAGCGCCACAAGTCCGCCGAGGCCTGTGTTAATCTCGCCGTTCTCGTCGCGGGGCTTTGGACGTATGGCGCCACCAGGCGAGACCCATACCGATTCGCTCTCCGTTCCTTCGGGTCCGAATGGGAACGGGAATCCGGGGAAGTCGATCTTGTTGTTTCCGAAAGGAGTCGCCGCCCCATGCATGTTCCAAGTTCCGACGACAACAGCATTTGAAGGCAGTTCGACATCTACGGCATAGATGTGCGAGACAACGCGGTAGCCGTTCAGGACATCGTTCGTTGTCAGTGTGTAGTTGCCGCCATTTTGCAAAGTGGGGTTCACCCCGCTGCCGCCGAATGGCTGCAGGATTGGGAAGTGCCCGCCGCCCAAAGGAATCCCCACATTCGACATCATGTTTGTGTTCCCCGCGTTGCCGGTGTTGTTTGTGCTTGCCTTCTGCGCTTCGACGGTGACGATGGCCGCCATCACGACAAGCAATGCCTGGATCGACCGCGGCAGATTGCGCAATCTCCTCATGCCCGAGGCAATTGGCCTTCTCGTCGCCATCCACAGGATATATCCGTAGAGGAAAATCCCTGCTGTCAGCGCAATCGCAATCCAGTTGCTATTCATAGTTCAACATCTATCCTTGAATCCCCTGGGGCCTACCTTTACCGAAGGCGAATCACAAGTTTCTTGGTCTCGACCGTCACATCAACGCTTTCGCCGACGACGCCAAGGCCTCGTTTTATCACCTTGATCAGATTCCACTCCCCGTCCCACTCGCAGGACTTGAACACATGTGGATTCGCGGCGTTTTCAAAGACGGAGCCAGTCAACAAATCGGCATAGTAATGCATGCCGTCGTCGCATCCGAAGATAAATGCGGCTTCGCCAAACGACAAATCGCCGTCATTGTCAGCATCGCTCCCAACCGCGACGACTACTTCGTTAGAAGCCGGTTGCGACATATCGAGAGAGAAGCTTACCATGTCGAGGCGCTCCATGTTGACGGCAATGGCTATGTTCGTGGATGCTTCCGGATACGGCGGATCCACGTTGGGGAGCGCGGGAATGATCAGTGCCAGCAGAAGTGCATTCATGTCTTGCGCATCTATCTCGGGTTCTAATGATTACGAGTCAATTATAAGGTCATTTATTACCAATGGCAATATATAAAAAGAGCAAATCGTTCACGAGATTTGATATGATCGTTATACAGTCAGACATTTTTTATGGATTTTGCTATATTGTGGCAGAAATTCACGAAAATTGTTATAACAGTTTTCAGGGGTGCTGTGGGCAGTCTATTGCCAAAGCAGGAATTTGGTATAATATGGGCAAAATCATGAAACGGAAAATCCTAGTTGTGGAGGACGTCGAAGCCGATGCTCTTGCGGCGAAAGACGATCTTGAGGAAGGTAATTTTGAGGTCGACATAGCTCGTTCCGCCAATGAAGGACTTGGCAAGCTTCTGCTGAACCAATACGCGCTCGCGATTGTGGACTTGCAATTGAGTGCGAACGGCAGCTTTGCAGACGGAATGGATCTCATCAAGAAGGCCAAGGCGTCGAACGTCGCAACGCCATTTGCCATCTTCAGCAACATGACGGATACCAAGTCCATTGTCAAATGCTACGAAGAGCTGGGCATAAAGACTTTCATAAAGAAATTCTACGACCGCGGGGAATTGCTTGTGCGCGTCAAGTCGATACTTGACGATGAAGATGCGCAAAATGAGAGCGCCGCGGTGGTGAACATTGGCTCGGTGACGTATGACAAAGCCAACATGGTCCTTACCAAGAACGGAAAGAAGATAGACATTGGAAAGCGCCATTTGCTGATATTCAATTTGCTTGTTCACCACATACATGGATTCGTTACGACTGAGATGATAAACGAGGTGGCCTTCGGGGGCTCGGCTACGAATCAGACAATCTCCCAGCGGATATCCGAGCTTAGGGATTGTCTCAAGGACGAAACGACTGGAGAGCCCTTCCCCATACATTTCAAATCGGGCAAAGGATATGAAATACAGTATTGAGAGAGAAGCCGTGGCCGATGGAGACAGCCGCCTTTGGGCGATAAAGCGCAGGGCGGTATACGGCTGCCTGCTGTATTGGACGGCTATCTTCTTGTTGATTGTGACGATCGTCTACAGCAGCGTTGCGCGCAATCTGATAAGAAAGTCCGTCGTTGTAGATGTCGACAGCTTGCTGTACGCATTTGTCGTCATTGGCGTTGCATTGTCCATAGTCTACTATTTGTCAATGCGCAAGACGCTAAACAAGGCTTTCGCCGAAATCGCCAAACTGGAGGACGAGAAGGACGAAAACGTGGCCATAGTGATGCATGACTTGAAGTCGCCCGTCACCACTGTGCGGTCGCTTGCAAGACTCGGCAAGTCGTCTAAGGAAAACGCGGGGCACTACTTTGACCAGATATATGACTTGTCTGGGAAGCTCTATGACTGCATAGAGACCAATATCGACATTTCGGACAACTACACAGGAAAGGCACCAAAGGCCACAGAACCTGCAAATGTCTCCCTAATTGTGGCGGAATGTGCCGCCGAGATGCGCCCGAATGCAGAGGCAAAAGGCCTTAAGTTCGAGTTAGACATCGAAGACGGCGTCAAGGTCATGGCGCTTTCGTCCAAGATAAAGTCGTTGGTGAATAATCTCATTGGCAATTCTGTAAAGTATACTGAAGCCGGGTGTGTAAACGTCTCGCTGAAGCGGATTGGTCCGACAGTCCAGCTGCGAATATCCGACACCGGGCCAGGGATGTCTAATGACGTGAAGGCCCATATGTATGACAGGTCGTATAGGGCTGGCAACGGAAACTCAAAAGGCAACGGACTTGGACTCAAGCAGGTGAAGTCCATCGTCACATTGTGCCATGGCGCCATCACCTGCAAGTCTGAACTCGGCAAGGGAACGAAGTTCACGGTTGTGCTGCCGGCGGCATAGACGCATAAAGACTGGTTCTTCTCGAGAAACGGGTCGAACGGGGCGGACGCGTCGGAGACACGTCCCTACCATTAGATATGCTCTTCAACGCCCCTGAAGTGGACGTTTAGCGCATGGAGCGGTGCGAGCAGCGTTTCAGAAAAAGAAAAACTCGGAAATCTCCGAGTTCAGCATTGAAGGTGGTGGCCAAGGCCGGGATCGAACCGGCGACACACGGATTTTCAGTCCGTTGCTCTACCAACTGAGCTACCTAGCCACGGTCGTTCGCAAGGGTTGAATGGTAGGAGCGCAGGGATTCGAACCCTGGACCCAGTGATTAAGAGTCACTTGCTCTACCAGCTGAGCTACGCTCCCATTCACCTTGGTTTTTGGAGCGAGGAACGGGACTCGAACCCGCGACAACCACCTTGGCAAGGTGGCACTCTACCAACTGAGTTATCCTCGCATCGCGAAAACGGAGAGTAGTATACCATAACCCGCGCCTATCGCGCAAGGGGGTATTTTACAAAATTTTTCCACCCCAAAACACGCATTACCGCTTGGTCTCGGGAAGCGGATCCGGGTCGTTCGCGCGGATGAGGAGCGACGGATTCTCCCTAAGGTCGGTCGCAAGCTCCCTTACGCGCGCCGCGGCCTCCTCCATGTCGCGGACGATCGACTCGATGCCGGCCTTGCCGTCGCCGACCAGTTCGTCCACGTTCGCCGCGATGTTCGCCGAGGACTCAGCGACTGCGGCGACATTGCTCCAGGCGGCCACGAAGTCCATGCGGTTTAGCTGGTTCATCAGCCGGGCCGCCGAATCGGCGAAGCTCTCGAGCATCGACGGCGCGGGCGGAATGCAGACGTGGCGCGGACGCCACGAGATCGGGCGCGTCTCGATCGGCGTGCGCGGGAAGTTGAGCTCGATCTTAGAAAGGCCCGTCACCCCGCTCGACGTGACGGTGGCGTGGATTCCCTTCTTGACGATCTCGCGCAGATGCTCCTCGGGATCCTCGTCCTCCGTCGTGCGCATCTTGCTCGTCGTGAACGCGATCAGGATGTAGATCTTCGGGATGTCGTCCCCCTTCGCCTCGTCGTATTCGGAGCCGATGAAGGAAATCTCCTTCACCTCGCCGACCTTCACGCCGCGCAGATTCACGTCGCTCCCCACCGAGAGCCCCGACACGGGCGCGTCGGAATATGTCTCCGCGTACACGACCTCGCCCTTCCCGAGCGCTCCGCCGAGATAGACGAGCGTCAGCACTATCGCCGCCGCTCCCGCGACGACCGCGAAGCCGATCTTCGAGTAGTTAGCCTGATTTGCCATGTGACTCCCCTCTGTTGAAGAATTTGCGAACGAACGGGTCCTCGGACTTCTCGCGCAGCTCGCTGGGGCTGCCGAGCGCGATCATGCCGCGCCGGGCCTTGTCGAACATCGCCGCGCGGTCGGCGATCTTGAAGATGCTCGGGAGCTCGTGGGTGACGACGACGAACGTCATCCCCTTCGTCTCGCGCAGCTTCAGCACGAGATCGTCGAGCGCCGACGAGGAAATCGGGTCGAGCCCCGCGCTCGGCTCGTCGAGGAACACTATCTCCGGGTCGAGCGCCATCGCACGGGCGATTGCGGCGCGCTTCTTCATGCCGCCCGAGATCTCGCTTGGGAGCTTGTCCGCGGCGTCGGCGAGCCCAACGTCGGCGAGAAGCGACATCGCGCGGTCGCGGCGCTCGGCGCGCCTAAGCCGAGTAAACTCCTCGAGCGGAAGCATCACGTTCTCGAGGCACGTCATCGCGCCGAAAAGCGCGCCCGACTGGTACATCACGCCGATCTTGTGGAAGAGCTCGTCGCGCGTCTTCGCCGACCACTCCATCCCCGCGACGCGGAGCGTGCCCGCAAGAACCGGGTTGAGGCCGATCATGTGCTTCATCACCGTCGACTTGCCGCAGCCGGACCCGCCGAGGAGGATGAACACCTCGCCGCGCTTCACATCAAACGAGACGTCGTGCAGGATCACGGCTCCGGGATACCCGGCGTCGACATGCTCAAGCTCTATTATCGAAGAAGACATTATTTGTGTTGTTTTTAACGCAGAGACGCAGAGGCGCAGAGTTGCAGAGACGTCAATCTCTGGGGCTCGCCCCAGACCCCTCTCTTCTGTATCTTCTGTTCTTTGTGGCTATAATCATATGTTCCAGAGGTAGCAGAGGTATGCAAGAAGCCCGTCGGCGACCGCGATCGACACGATTCCGCCGACGACGGCCGATGTCGCCGCGCGCCCGACGCCGTCTGCCGTCGACTTAGTTCGCATTCCGGCCGCGCAGCCCACGATGGCGACGAGCGCTCCGAAGAAAGCGCCCTTGGCGAGCCCGAACGAAATCGTGAACACGGTCGAGACGTCGGCGACGTGGCGCCAGAAGACGGAAGGCGGCACGTTCATCATCCTGAGCACGATCGCCCCGCCGATGAGCCCGGCGAGCTCGGCGAAGATCGTGAGGATCGGCATGGCCGCGACAGCCGCGACGACTCGCGGCATGACGAGAAAGCGGACAGGAGGGAGGCCCATCGTCGTGAGCGCGTCAAGCTCCTCGTCGACCTTCATCGCGCCGATCTCCGCTGCGAACGCGCTCCCCGTGCGGCCGGCGAGCACGATCGCCGTCACGAGGGGCCCGAGCTCGCGGAAGAGCGCTATCGCGAGAAGGTCGGAGACATACACCTCGACGCCGAACATCTTGAGCGCGGCGGCCGACTGGAACGCGAGGATAAGCCCAAGGAGAAAGCCGATGCCGGTCGTGACAGGGAGCGCGTCGAACGAGGCGCGCTCGAACGCGAGCGCCGAATCGCCAAAGCGAAATCGGCGCGGTCTTACGAGGATCGAGAGGGCGCAGACGGTCGTCTCGCCGAGGAAGGCGAGATTTTCGCGCATGGAGGCGGCGTATTCGCACGCGCGGCGGCCGACTGCCTCAAAGAGTTTCATTTCGCCGCCTTCAGACCTTCGAGGGCCTCGGCATACGCCTTGGTGAACGCGGAGGAGAACGCCTTGGAGTAGTTGCCGTCGGCCGTGGGCTCGGCGGCATTTCCCTTCGAGGCGCGATTGCCCGAGACGATCTCGAGCGAGACGACGGCATCGCGGCGGCCTTCGGCCCGGCAGTCGAGCGCGAGGCGGCGGACGAAGAGCGAGCCCTCGCCGCCGCGACCGACGACGGCATCCTTGATGATCGAGCCGGGAGCCGCGGCGAACGAGTTGCGGGGGTCGAAGGCGATCGAGCCGTCGGAGCGCAGCACGGCGAAGCGCTGGCCGCCGTAGGGGGCGCAGACGGCGGCAAACGCGACCTTTGCGTCGGATTCGACGTCGATGGTCCAGGTGACCGGCGGTTTCGGCGCGGAGCCGAGGCATCCCGCGAGCACGGGAACTGCAAGAAGCGCTATCTTCTTCATGGCGGAATTATACCAAAAATAAGGCCGAATTTGGTATAATATGCGCATGAGCGAAGAGAACGAAAAACCCGCGGTTTCAGAGGATATTGCGGCTGCGGCGGCACTTGAGGACATCAATATAGAAGAGTCGATGTCGCGCGACTACATCGACTACTCGATGAGCGTTATTGTGGGGCGCGCGCTTCCCGACGCGCGCGACGGAATGAAGCCCGTCCACCGGCGCTGCCTCTTCGCGATGCACGAACTCGGGACGACCGCGAGCGTCAAGCACGTGAAGTCGGCGCGCGTCGTCGGCGAGGTGATCGGCAAGTACCATCCGCACGGCGACTCCTCGGTCTACGACACGATCGTCCGCATGGCGCAGGACTTCTCGCTCAGGGTCCCGCTCGTCGACGGTCACGGCAACTTCGGCTCGATAGACGGCGACGGCGCGGCGGCGATGCGATACACCGAAGTCAGGATGCAGCGCGTGACGGACGAGCTTCTCGCCGACCTCGAGAAGGACACGGTCGACATGATGCCGAACTTCGACGAGACGCTCGAGGAGCCGACGGTCCTCCCCGCGAAGCTGCCGAACCTCCTTCTCAACGGCTCGAGCGGCATCGCGGTCGGCATGGCGACGAACATACCGCCGCACAACCTGAACGAGCTCTGCGACGGAATCGACTACTACGTGAAGAACCGCGAGACTTGCACCGTCGACGATCTCATGCAGTTCGTCAAGGGGCCCGACTTCCCGACCGGCGCGCAGATATGCGGCTACAACGGAATCGCGGCGATGTACAAGCTCGGGCGCGGGCAGCTGACTGTCCGCGGCAAGGCCGAGGTCGAGGTCCAGAAGAACGGCCGCGAGCGCATCATCATCACCGAGATCCCCTACGCGGTCAACAAGGCCGAGATGATCAAGCACATGGCCGACCTCGTCAAGGACAAGGTGATACAGGGCATAAGCGACATACGCGACGAGTCGAAGAAGGACATCAGGATCGTCGTCGACATAAAGCGCGACGCGATGGGCGAGGTCGTGCTCAACCACCTCTACAAGCACACGCAGCTCCAGACCACCTTCGGCGCAATCATGCTCGCGATCGACGGCGGCCGCCCGAAGATCCTGAACCTCAAGGACTACTGCCGCTGCTACACCGACCACCGCTTCGAGGTCATCACGCGGCGCACGCGCTTCGAGCTCAGGAAGGCGCAGGCGAGGAAGCACATCATCGACGGCCTTCTCCTCGCGATCGACAACCTCGACGAGGTGGTGAGCATCATCCGTTCGTCGAAGACGCGCGACGAGGCGAAGTCGCGGCTCCTCGAGCGCTTCGGCTTCACCGACCTGCAGGTCAACGCGATTCTCGAGATGCGCCTCTACCAACTCGTCGGGCTCGAGCGCGACAAGCTCGCCGACGAGCTCGCGAAGCTGCTCGCCGCAATCGCGGAGTACGAGGCGATTCTCGCGGACCCGGAGAAGGTCTACGCGATCATCTGCCAGGATCTTGCGGAGCTCAAGGCGAAGTACGGCTCGAAGCCAGACGCGCAGCGCCGCACCGAGATCGTCGCGGACGAGAACGAGGTCTCGATGAAGGACCTCATTCCAGACGCGCCGTGCGTCATCACGCTCTCGAACCGCGGCTACGTGAAGCGCGTGCCGCTCACCGAATACCGCGAGCAGAAGCGCGGCGGCCACGGCGTAAAGGGCGCGCAGGTGAAGGAGGAGGACTTCATCCGGCTCGTCTTCGTCGCGCAGACGCACGACTCGCTCATGTTCTTCACGAACACGGGACGGCTCTTCCTCAAGGACGCGTACCAGATCCCCGAGGCGCCGCGCACGAGCTTCGGGCGTCCGCTCATCAACCTTCTCAATCTCCAGGAAGGCGAGCAGGTTCTCGAACTTCTGCCAATACGCTCTTTCGAGGGCGACATCGACGTCTTCTTCGCGACAAAGCTCGGCACGGTGAAAAAGACCCTGCTCGGCGACTACCAGAACGTCAACAAGAGCGGCATTCGCGCCATCAACATCGAGGAAGGCGACGAGCTTGTCGACGTGCGGCTCGTGAAGCCTGACGACGACGTCATAATGCTCACTAAGAACGGGCGCGCGATGCGCTTCGCCGCGTCGGATGTCCGCAGAATGGGGCGCACGGCGACGGGCGTCCGCGGCATACGGCTTCTCGAAGGCGACCGCGTCGTGTCGCTTGACGCGGTGGACGATTCGAAGACGCTCTTCATCGCGACGGAGAACGGCTACGGCAAGCGCTGCGAGTTCAAGGACTTCACGCGCCACGGCCGCGGCGGACAGGGCATGATAGGCATCAAGGGCGAAGACCGCAACGGAGCGGTAGTCGCTGCGCACGCGGTCTCCGACGACGAGAGCGTGATCTCGATCACGAGCGACCAGCAGATGGTGAGAAGCGCAGTCTCCGACTTCAGCGTCCAGGGACGCATGGCGCAGGGCGTGAAGCTCGTCCGTCTCTCCGAAGGCGCGACGCTCGTCTCGGTCTCGGTATGCGAAGGCGAGGAAGAGGAATCCACACCCGCCGCCGAAGGATAGCCCGTGAAAAACTACTTCTGCCCGAAATGCGGAGCCGAGATTCCGCTGAGCGACATCAACGTGTCGGCCGACCTCATGCTCTGCAAGAGCTGCGGCGAGACATCTTCGTTCGCCGAGGCCGTAAACGAAGTTGGCGACGAAAGCGTGCTCGTGAAGCCGCCGCCGAAGCACCTAAGGATCGAGACGGATCCTATGGACCCCGAGCGCCGAACGACGATAACGTACAAGAAGATTTCCCCGTTGGCGCTTTTCTTCGTTCCGTTCACCTGCGTCTGGGCGGGCTTCTCGATGATGGGCATCTACGGCTCCCAGATAATCAAAGGCGAGTTCAAACTCGAGCAGTCGCTCTTCGGCATCCCGTTTCTCATTGGTTCCACCGTTCTCGTCTGCGCATCTCTCTTCATGCTGTTCGGCAAGCGCGTCCTCGAACTTAAGGGCGGCGAGGCGAAGTACTTCGCGGGCGTCTTTGGCATAGGACTCAGGAAGAGATTCCACTACGACTGCCAGACGAAGGTCTCGCGCGGAGCGGCGGCAATGCAGCAGAGGGGGCAGACGATCGAGGAGATACAGATCTCGCCTTCTGACGGCTCAGGCAAGATACGCATCTTCGCGCTGACCGACGACGACGCGCTCAACTACATTCTTGAGTTCCTGCGCCGCGCCTTCCGCTGATGCGGTACGCGACGCGTGACGCGGTTTATGAGCGCGGGGCGAAGCCGAGAACGCCGCAGTTCTCGCCAACGAAGAACGAGCGCGCAATTGCGTCATGCACATACGCTTTCGCGCCGCGCACTGCAGCGGGGAGATCGCGACCAAGCGCGAGCTCGGCTGCCAGCGCCGCCGCGAGCGAACAGCCCGTGCCGTGAGTGGAAACGGGATTCGCTATCCACGGCATCGAAAATTCCTCAAACGCCTTTCCGTCGAAAAGAACATCAACAGCCGTCGCGCCTGAACCATGACCGCCCTTCACGAGAACGGCGCAGCCGAACTTGTCGTGAAGCCGTGCGGCAAGCTCCCTCGCATGCGCCGAATCTGCCGCGCGGCCTTCAGACGGATCGACTGCAACCCCGCAAAGCGCCTCGGCCTCGGGCAAGTTCGGCGTCATCATCGTCGCAAGCGGAAGAAGCCTGTTCTTGATCACCGACATGGTCTCTTCGGTAACAAGCCGCGCGCCGCTCGTCGCAATCATTACCGGGTCTATCACCTTTGCAATCTCGGGGTGCGCGGCGAGGCGGTCTGCAATCGCCTCGATCGCCGCAGGATCTGAAAGCATCCCCGTCTTGAGGGCGCGAATCTCGTAGACGCCAAGAACGGCATCGAGCTGCGCCGCGACGAAGTCGGCTGGGATCGCGTGGATCGCGGAGACGCCGAACGGATTCTGCGCCGTGAGCGCGGCGAAGACAGTGCAGCCGTGAAGCCCATAGGCGTGGAAAGCGCGAAGATCGGCCTGCACCCCCGCGTTGCCGCCGGAATCGCTTCCGGCGATGGTGAGACAGCATGGAGAGATCATGTCATTCATAAAAGTATCAAACAGCGCCGAGAAACCGGTCAGCGTTTTCATCTGTTGTTTTTTCGAGCTCCGCGGCGGAGAGATTGAGGATGTCGGCCGTCTTGACAAGGACGTCGCGAATGTGCGGGCGCGTAGGGACACGCGCCCCTACCACGGCATCGGTTTCGACAAGGAGACGGTCGAGGGGGATTTTCTTGACGAGCTCGCGGTAGTTGACGGCATGGTCGTTCAGCACGGCAGGACCGACGGAGATGAAGCCATTGAGCTCGACAATCTCAGGTATAAGCCCATCGGAGCGAGAAAAACCATGAAACAAAAACGCCTGTCGCTTGTCGCCCATCACTAGTCCTCCCCCAATCATCCTCTTCACCGCCACCACTACCTGGCCCCAGCATTTTGCGCCGTGGAGGACAACGGGGCGGCGAAGCTCTAAGGCGAGGGCGAGCTGGGACTCGAAGACTTCGCGCATGAGCGGCGGAATGTCTCGTACTTTGAGGCGGTCTAGACCTATCTCACCAACGCCAGCTTTGGGGTTGGCAAGGAGCTTGGAACGAAGCTCCTCTTCAACTTTACACTTTACACTTTCAACTTTACACTCTTCTAGGGTCTCCCATGGGTGGACGCCGAAGAAATCGCGACCGACAAGAAGCTCGCGCACAGACGTGTCACCGCAGGAGACGTGGCAATGGGCGTCGGTCAACCGAACTACCTCTTCCTCTTCTTTTTCCCGACGTCGGGAATCGCCGTCACGACGGCTTCGGTCGCCTCGAGGTCGCTTCGGCCGCGGTAGATCATGCGGCCCGTGTCGTCGACGACGTAGACGATCGGATAGCGACCGCCTGCGCCAGGCTCCTGGGTGCGCCCCGCGTCCTCGTAGACGGAGAACGTCACCTTGGACTTCTTTATGATGCTGGCGACCTTCGCGGATTTTCCGCCGCGGTGCGAACCGATTACGACGAACGGCTTCGACTTGTAGGCCGACCACACGCTTTCGATGCGCGGCAGAAGCGCGACGCTGTCTTCGTTCGACTCGCTAAAGACGTATACCATGACGATCTTCCCGTCAAGCGCGCGCTCGGTGAGCTTCCTGCCGCAGTACCAGTTTTCGGGTTCGAGACCCTTCCACGGCTTGGAAAGGTCGACTGCGGGCTTCGGCGGCTCAGCGCTCTTATCCGGCTCTTCGGCCTCTGGTTCCTCTTCGGGCTCTTCGACTTTCGGCTGCTCGGCGCCCTGCGCCTCCGGTTCCTCGGGACGGAAGCGGTGCCACTGCTCGACCCAGAAGTCCTTTGTGACGCCATACCACTCGACGGCGGTGTCGCGTACGGTCAGCGCGTATTCACCGGCCTTCGTGTCTGGCCAGAACTTGACGATCACGAGATCGGCCGCAACGCCAAGGCCGATGAGGACCATGAGAACGAAGAGCATCTTTTTCATTTTCGTCATCCCTCCCGATTCAGGCCCTGAGAATGCCGAGTTCGTACGCGCGCGAGACGGCGCTCGTCGCGTTGGGGCAGCCGAGCTTCGTCATGATTCCCTTGAGGTGGGTCTTCACCGACTCCGCGCCGATGCCGAGCGCGGCGGCGATCGCGTCGCGCTGGTTGCCTTTTGCGACAAGCCGGAGCACGTCGAGCTCGCGCGCGGTCAAGGTCGAGGGCGCGGCTTCGAACTCCTCGCAGACAAACCCCGTCTCGTCCGCCGCAATCGCGCGTATCGCGGCGACGAGGCGATCCTGGTCGACGTTCTTCGGGAGATACCCTTTCGCGCCCTCTTCGCGCGCACGCGCCTCCTCCTCCTTGAGGGGCATCCCCGCCATCAGAAGAACGCGTATGTCGGGATGCTGCGCCTTGAGCTTCGCAAGAACCCCGAAGCCGTCGATGCCCGGCATGCGTATGTCGCTAAGCACGATGTCGGGTTTGGACATCCCGCCTATCGCGACCGCCTCCTCGCCAGTCGCCGCGAGCGCGCTCACGCTGAAGTCGCGCTCGCTCTCGAGCATCGCCGCGAGCCCCTCCCTGACCATCGGATGGTCGTCGACTATCATTATAGAGATCATGTATCAGTCGGTGCGCTTTTCGTAGTTGGCGCCGTTGAACATGACGTCCTCGCCCTTGCAGAGCCACTCGGTGAGGTCCTCGAGCTCGCCGCGGCCCGGCACGACCGACCAGGCGGCGCCGGCGGGCGATGCGGGTATCACGAGTTTCTCGATGTGGCCGTCCGCAAACACTATATGGGCGAACAGCCCGTGCTTGCCGTTCGGATGGTTGAAGCCGATCACCTCGTTGTGGTTGTACTGGAGCGTGCAGTCGTTGGCGAGACCTGGCCCCTGATCGGTGTTGACGCTGACCTTGTCGTTCTCGAGGAACTGGAGCTCCGCGAACATCAGGACGCGGTCGGCGCGCGGAAGGCGGCCGTAGCCGACATGGGGGTTGTAGAGCTTCGCCTGCGAGCCCTGCGAACTGTCGTAGCCGAACCGCTCGTTCATGACATAGCTCCACAGCGGGTTCTGCTTGCGCATGGCCCTGCGGTGCGCGGGGCAGACGAACACCTCGGAGTTCTCGGAGACATACCGCCAGAGCGCTCCGTTCGTAAGGGCGTGCTGGCGCACTTCGAACTGCTGGTTGTACGCAGAGGTGAACCAGCCGCCGCTCGCCACATGCGAGGTCGTCTTGCCCTCGTATGCGCCGCGCGAATCCCAGCTCAGCCAGCCGGGCGCCTCGGTGAACTTCTGCGAAATCTCGCCGGAGGAGCCCGAATCCCTGTCGAGGCCGCGAAGCTCGACCGACCCGGCGAGCGGATAGCAGGAGCTGGCCATTGCGTAAGAATTGCAGGCGGTTGCAAGGTTCTTGAGGTTCGTGAGGCAGCGCGCGGCGCGTGCGGCGTCGGTTCCGCCGGACAGCGCGGCGACGAGCGTGCCAATGAGGACGGCAAGTATGCCGACGACTACTATGAGCTCTATGAGGGTGAATGCCTTTTTCATGTCGGTGTCAGTCAAGTGGACGGTAGAAGAGAAGCCGCGTGCGGTGGGGATACCCGCCCGTCGCGCCGGAGGCCGTCGCGGGATCGCGCCAGACGAGCGCGACGGCGCGCGCGCCGAGCTGCGGGGGAAGCTGGTCTGCAGTGCCGCCGCCGAGGAGAAGCGGTTCTGCGCGCACGAATACGAGGAAGAGCTGCTGCTTCGCATCGAAGCAGTCGCGCCAGAAGCCGTAGAGGAACTTGCGGTCGGCGTCCCACATATCGTCTGTGTCGCCGGTCATCTGCATGTCCTGCCCGCCGCCCGCGGAGAACACCTTGCCGTCGCTGCAGAGCCCGTACCAGTCGAGGTTGTTCCAGACCGTCTTCCACCCGGAATTGCCGGACGCGCGCACGCGCCGCATGAACTCTCCCGCGACCTTCTCGAGATCCTCCCACGCAAGCTTCGCGTTCTCGTTGTATCCGTTCCAGGCGTACTTGGTGTTGAAGTCCCGGACCGACATCGACGCATAGTCGGTAGCGCCCGCCATGACGTTCGTCGAGGCGCGGCGCCAGTCAACGGGCGTGTTCGCGAACGCCGCCATAAGGACGTTCGTCGAGTCGGAGTAGGGATTGACCTTCATCCCCGTTCCCTCGCTCGTGAACGGCAGGTTCTCGAACGCCGTCTTGTTTTTGCCGATAGGGTCGTAGGTCCGCCACATGAAGTCGGCGTTGAGCACATGGCCGGCGTCGGCCGCATAATCGTTGCCGTTCCAGTTGCCCTGCGGAATGTTGTAGTTGCCGGAGTTACCATAGTTGCCGACCGTCTCGAGATTCGTGAAGCGCGGCAGGAACGCAAGTTCGTAGACCGACTGGAGGTACCCGGCGTCGCTCGTCGCCATGAAGATGTCGCCGTCGCGGTCGTTGCCGCCGACAAGGTTGGTCTCGAGCCACTTCGACTTCGTTATGTTCCCCGCGGACTCGGCATACCAGTTCTCGGGAGCGTGGTTGTGCCGGGGATCGGGCACCATGACCGCCGAAGGTGAGATCGTTATGGGATCGGTGGTGTTCTCGAGGTTCTTCATGCCGGCGATGCCGAAGTCGAACGAGATGCCCGTCCCGAACTTCAGGATCGGCCACTGATAGCCGTCCAGCGCCTGCGAACCCCTGAGCAGAAGCCCGATGGTCGGATCGTTTATGGAATTCTGCGTCGCGTCGTCGAGAATGCTTGCGGGGACCATGTCGACGATCTTGCCGTCCGCGTCCTTTATGCGCAGCCACACCGCGGCGTTGAGGTGAACCTTCCTGCTCCAGTTAGGATCCGCGTTGAGCTTGTCCTTAAGGGCGTTGTCCGCGAAATCGGCGTCGCGCGAACCGATGGTGCCGCCTGCGCCGCCGCTCAGCGCCGGGATGGCCGTGTGCGCCGCCGCGATGGTCGCGTTGTTCTCCTTTGGATTTTCCAGCACCGCGGCCTTTGTAGGAGTCCAGTCTGTGAAACCGCCCTGGGGATTCTGCGTACGCGTCTGGATCCACTGGTACGTGACCTTAAGGAGCTCGTTGCCGGGATTCGCAAGATCGGTGGCGAGCCTTACGCCGGCGCGCAGGTCGAGGTCGCCTTCCCATACGGCGCTCTCCTCGTCGGTCATCTTCTCGGGGAAGTTGGGCCTACCGCCCTCGAGCTTCACCGTCATCACGCCGGTGTTGACGTCGAGACCGCTGTCGGGAAGAGAGGAGTTCGCGAAGTGAAGCGCGTCGGAGGCGTTGTTCGTGCGGAAGGGGATGGGCGAATCGGTGGTGAGGAACATCGCGAACTTGCCGTCGAGAGTCCAGCTGGAAGTGTCGGATTCGTCCTTGTGCAGAAAAGGATATGCGACGAGGGTGTGGATGCGCCCGCCCTGGAACGCCTGGGCGAAGCCGTCGCTCTTGATTGCCCAGCGGACGACGAGCTCGACCTTGCGCTCCGTCGCCTGGCTTGTGTCGGGCGTGAGCGCACCGCCGTTCCAGCCGGTCAGCTCGCCTTCCGTCCGCTCGACGCCGAACGACGGCGAGCCGGCGAGCCTAGGTTCTACGCCGCAGATCATCGGCGCGCGCTCGGTCGTCGGCACGGCGAGCGAAACCGGCACGCGGTCTGCGTCGAGGTAGTCGGCGAGAGCCGTCATGCCGAGACCGCTCAGCCTATCGTACCAGACCTTCGCCTCCGTGCTCGGAGCCACCTGGGTCTTGTAAAGCGACGTCGTGCGCGAAAGCGTCAGCGGGCCGCCCTTCTGCAGATACGTCATCTGGTACGGCTGGTAGCGGCCGTCCGAGAGGTCGTAGGTCTCTATCTCGGTGTTCCCGCCTGCGGACGCGACCGTCTTCTTGCCGCGCGGGAACCAGCCGTCTGTCACAAAGGTCATCGCGGCGTAGGTCTCGAGCTGGGCCATGCCCTCCGCCGGATAGAAGCTGCCAGTCCCGGTCTTGAGAAACTCCGCGAACGGGCTCTTCATCTTGCCGATGGAGCCCTTGTCGCCAAGCGCGAGGTTGAAGTCGGCGAGCGAGATGAGGGGCATCTTCGACGAGGAGTCGAAGCTTATCTCGAGGGTGTCGTCGTCGATGTCGCGGAACTTCTCCATGAACGTATCCCACGCGTCTGCGCCGGACGGTGCCGATCTGTGGCCCGCCGGCTCGAAGAGGTGTGCGGCGGTTATGCGGCGGTTCGCGGCGGACGAGCGCGGGTAGTCGGCGACAAGCCGGTTCACGTCGAAAAAGTCGGAGACGTCAATTGCGCAGTACGCGAAGCGCCCGGTATCGTAGCCGAACGACTTCCATACGGCGGTAGGAGTCTTCCGGGACCAGTAGCGCACTTCGTTCACGAGCGACGGCGGAAGATAGGCGAGGCCCTCGAACGTAAGCGTCGGCGCGGTCTGGGAGATGTCCTGCTCACCCCCGCCCCTGAAGAACACGCGGTTGCGCCAGGTGTTCTGGGCCCTGCCGCCGACTCCCGGATGGACGCCGTCGGCTATGGCCTGGTCGATCTCGTCGACCGCGCGGGCCAGGGCGGCCTTCGCAAGCTCGCGCGAGGCGACGGTGCGCCTCAGATAGCTCGACGGGAGGCGCGCACGGCGCATGTAGGCCGAAAACGCGACGGCGGAGACTACGAGGAACGAAAGTACGCCGAGCACTATGAGGAGCGCCGATCCGTTTCTCTTCATTTGCGTTCCTCCTCCGTAAGCCTGTAGAAGTTTGGAAGGTAGTAGCACGTGCCGAGGTCAAGGTTCTCGGGACGGTCGATCTTGCCCTCCTTGATCCTGATCAGATACGGCCTGCCCCACGGATCGAGCATCTTGCCGTTCGCTGAAAGCTGCACCATCGCGAGCACCGGGATGTCGCCCGAATTCGCGCTCTCGCCCTGGCCGAGCAGAAAGCCGAGGGACGAGGAGTCGGCCTCGACGTCGTTCATCTCCCTGAGTTCGTTCTTGCCGTTGCGGGAATAGTTCTCCCACGCGAGGATCGCCTGCGACAGCACCTTCACGTCGCCCCTCGCCTTCTCGACGCGGGCTCGCTCGCGCGTCTTGCCGACGGCGGTCCCGACCGAAGCCATGAACACCGCGATCATGGCGATCACGACGATCAGCTCGACAAGCGTGAAACCTCTTTTATTCAAAGTCATCGGGGTTGCTCCAAATGTCGTCGTAGTCGTTTAGGACGCGGTTCGGCCCGCTGCTCTTGACGTTCACGATCCAGTTCTTTCCGGCCTGCGACTCGCTCTGCTTCACGTCGACCGGCCCGAACGCATCCCTGATCTTCGCGTCGTCCTTCTTGAGCTCGCCGCGTCCCTTGAGGTACTGAACCCTCTCGCGCTCCTCGACGTCGGTGTTGTCCTTCGAGTCGACCGCGCGCTTCCTGAGCTGGGGACGCTGCCCGCCGCCGCGCTCGTTCCAGATGGAGAGCGTCCTGTGCAGCTCGCCGTTCCAGAGGTAGAGGCAGTCGGCCTCGTCCCGCACCGCGGCGACGTTGTCGCGGACCTCGTCCATGTCCATCAGTCCCGCGACGCCGGTGCGCCACGCGATTGACGACTGGTTGAATATCATGGTGAGGATCGTCACGAGCATCCCGAGAAGGAGCGCCGCGACAAGAAGCTCGAGAATGGTGAAGCCGCGCCTCATTGCCCGCCTCCCTCGTCGATCACGCCCTGGAATCTCGCCTCGGTGTAGTAGAGCGGTGCGGCGAAGAGAAGATTCTCCTTCGCCGCGGCCCTGAACGATATGCGCACGACCGCGCTGTCCTCGTCGTGCATCACGACGAGCGCGGCCTTGAGGTTGCCCGCCTTCTGCTTCGAGACCTGCATCCCCGACGGGAAGCCCTCGCCGAGGCTCAGGGCGCTTATCGTGCGCGTGTAGGCCGACTGGGCGAGGCTCTCGGGATTCGACACGACCTTGCCGGTGGTCCGGTTCTCGAGGTAGTGGCCCCAGCCGAGGCTGCCCGGGGAGTCGGGGATCCTGCGGAAGGCCGACCACTTGACGTTCGTCGCGGTGAGCGCCGTGACGAGCGGCCCCATCACGGCGTCTGCGTAGGCGGCAGACGCGACGTCTTCGCGGCTCTGGCGCTCCTCGCGGAAGCCGAACGCGTAGAGGGAGATTATGCCAAGGACGCCCACCGCCATTATCATGATGGCGAGGTTCACCTCGATGAGCGTAAAAGCCTTTTTCATCAGTGCAGACCCTCCGTGGGTTTATCGGTCGTGTCGACCGGCTGCGCTTCAAGCTCGCCCGACTTGCCGGGCCTCAAGCTGTATATCTGTATCGTCGACGTTCCCGTGGCTCCCTCGTCAGAGCCGTCGCCGGAGTTGAGGCTCACGTCGAACCACATCGTCTTGTAGTCGCCCGACGATATCTTGTCCTGCGGCCGCTTGTGGTAGGAGCTCCCGAAAAGATAGCCGTGGGGCAGCTGTATCTCGGCGAACTCGAGGCCGTACGCGTCGCCGGCGTGCCATTCTCCCGCGGTGCCGGTCTCCTTCAGGACGTAGGCGTAGCAGGGGATGTCCTTCGTCTCGCCGGTCGAAAGGAGGGTGTCGCTGTTCTGCTCGGTCACGTTCTTCGTGGTCTGGCTCACGAGCGAGCGGCCGTTGCTCGAGCGGGAGTTCATCTTGTAGAGCGGCACGAGGTTGTCGTTCTCGGTCGAGCCGCTGTTGGCGTTCTCGGCATCCTCGTCCTCCTCGCTCTCGATGAGACGCTCCTTGTCGAGATCGCCGAACTCGTCGTAGAGATACGGGTCGATATACCGCGAGACGCGCCCCGCCCGACGGACCGCGACCGCCCTGCCCACGACGACCAGGGGCTCGGTGTCGGTCTCCTCGCGGAGAGTCTCGTTCCAGAAGTACACCGCGACCGGCTGGCGGTCGATCTGGGCGCGGCGGTAGGCGGCGCGGATGAAGTGGTTTACGTTCTCCATCACGCCGCGCTCCTCCATGCCGCGCTGCATCGCGCGGTAGCCGCCGACGGTGACAGTGCCGAGGAGGCCCATGATCATCACGACCATGAGCAGCTCTATCAGTGTAAATGCTCTTCTCTTCATCACTGCGTAGACACCTTCATCTGGTCGGTCGGCTTGGAGTAGACGACCTTGAAGTGGCGGAAGTAGCCGTGGGACGACTCGGGGTAGCCGAAGTGCATCTGCGACGACTGCATCTTCTGGCCGTTCGCGTCCTTCTTCGTGCCCCTGATGGCGGTCATGAAGTCAAGGCCGATGTTCTTCGAACCTGCGCGGCCGTCGTAGCGCGAGACGAAGAGCCCCGATATGTCGAGGCACGGATTGCCCCTCTTGTACTCCTTAAGTATGTCGCGCATCATGTCGTCGACATCACCGGGGTCAAGCACGTAGACATCGGAGTCGGTGCGGTACTCCTTGCCCTCGGTGTTGCCCTTCTCGCCGGTGATCTTGGACTCGATGTCGCCCGGCCACTCGCCCTTCTGCGCGTAGTACGTCTCGAACGCTGCCTGCACGACCTTGCAGCAGGCGTCGGCCTTCCTTATGCGCGCCTGCTTGATGGCGCCCGAGGCGGCGGTCGTCACGATGCCGAGGAGGATCCCCAGAATCGCGATCACCATCACGAGTTCTATTATCGTGAAGCCTCGCCTCACTTGCGTACCTCCTTCGTCTGGCCGACGGTCCAGCTGTAGACGTCGTCCTTCCTGAGGCCGATCGAGTACGCCTCGATCACGCCGTCCTTGCCGCAGCACCACACGGCCGCGGTCGCGCGGATGTCGACCGTCTCCCCGCCGAGCGGCACCGACTCTATCACGCCGTCGCCGTCGAGGTCGAGCGCATAGCGCAGGATGTGGTCCTGTATCGTGCCGCCGCTCGGCACCTTCGTCGACAGCGAGGTAGACGAACCGCGGCGCTTAAGCACGGTGAAGGCCCACGGGGAGATCACGCCGAAGCGGTCGTAGCCGGAGAGCTGGGTCTTCGAGCTGTTCATCGTGAGGGTCATGTAGCCGCCCTTCGCGAGCGGCAGCGCCGCGTTCTCGTCGAGGATGTTGTTGCTGTTGTGGCCCTTTATGAGCGCGCGGGGCCAAGAACCCTCCTTCTGGAAAAGGGAGACGAGGGCGGTGGAGGTGTTTGCCACGAGCTCCTGGCAGCGCGCCTTCTCGGCCGACTTGAGGAACTTCGAGACGGACGCCAGCATGACGCCCATCAGCGTCGCGATGATGCCTATCACGACGAGCATTTCTATAAGGGTGAATCCGCGTCTTTTCATGGTCAGTTGCTCATGTGGGTGAGATCGTCCTTGGTCCACTTCGCCGCGAGGTCAAGCTCCTGTCCGGAGAGCTTGTCGCGGGCGATCCACGGCGGGAACGTCTTGCCGTCGGGACCCGAACTCCACAGCGTGTAGCTCTGGTAGGGGGAGCGGGAGTAGTAGTAGAACTCGTGGCCCCACCCGTCCTGGATCGTCACCGAGTCGAGGATGTACTGGTCGCGGTACGAACCGTCGCCGTCGGGCGTGTAGCACGCCCTGCGGAGGGCGGGCGCGAGTTGCTGGATCTCCATGCTGTCGAAGATGCCGCGGTCGCGCCAGTGGGTGCTCTTGATGTGCACGCCGAACAGGCTTATGTCCCTGTCGCACAGGCATATGCCCTCGAGGTTGGGGAGCCAGCGCGCGCAGACGGACTGGGACGGCATCATGAGGAGCTTTGTGACGTTTTCGCTCCGGCCGTTCCCGTTGTCGTATTCCTGGACCCAGCTGTACACGGTCGTCCACTGTATGGCGTCGCCGACGAAGGGATCGCACGGATTCTGGTTGTTCTTCGTCCACTGCGCGTAGCCGCCGGCCTCGAAGTATTTGGAGTTGCCGCCCATCATGACGAAGTAGCGCGGCAGGAGATAGCTCATCACGCCGTACTGGAACAGCTTTATCTCGCTCCAGAGAACCTCGTCCTTCTTCGAGGACAGCCTGTCCTCTACGGCGCTGTCGGCGGCCGACGAAAAACCCGCCGCCGCCCATTCCTTCATGGACTGGTCGCTGAAGACGTCGTCGTATTCGCCGGACGAAGCGGCCGAGGCGATGAGGTCGCTCAGCTCGCGGATGTAGCCCGACATCTTCTCGGGGAACGGGAAGCGGCAGCCGACGGGCTGGGTGCGGCACACGGCCTCGACCCAGCGCCACGCCTCGCTCTCGTTGCCCCAGTTGATCGACTCCTCCTGCTCCCTGAAGCTGCGGTTGCCGTGCAGCTTGACGGGCGGATAGCACCCGAACGCGGCGTGGAACCCGGAAAGGCAGTTCTCGAGGCGCTGCATGCGGGTGATCGTCATCGTCCGCGCCTCAGCGTCGCCCACCACATTCGTAATGCGGAACGTTATCGCCATCAGCGACACGAGCACCGCGATGACGATAAGCAGCTCCACAAGCGTGAACGCGCGCTTCATGATCAGGCGCCACCTCCCGAGACGGACTGAATGATCTTGATCATCGGCAGGAACATCGCGACGACGATCGTGCCGACGACGACCGCGAGCACGATGATGAGCGCCGGCTCGATCGCGGCCGTCATGCCGGCGACCGCGTTGTCGACTTCGTCGTCGTAGGTGTTCGCGATTCGGGTAAGCATTTCCGCGAGAGCGCCCGTCTCCTCGCCGACCTCGACCATCGAGACGACCATCGGCGGGAACACCCAGCACTGCGCGAGCGGCGCGGTCATGCCCTCGCCCTCCTTCACCGCGTCGTGGACGCTCTGGAGCGCGTTGGAGACGATGCGGTTGCCGGTAGTGTCGCGGACGATCATGAGCGACTGGAGGATCGGGACGCCCGAGGAGAGGAGCGTGCCGAGCGTGCGCGTGACGCGCGAGACGGCGGTGCGCTGGACGAGAGTTCCCGTGACGGGCATCCTGAGCGACAGCCAGTCGAACATCGTGGCGCCCTTCTCGGTCTTGCCTATGATCTTCTTGAGGACGACAAGAACCACGACGCCGACCGCGATCGTGATGTAGTTGTGCTGCACCCACTCGGACGCGTCGATGACGAACTGCGTGATCGCGGGGAGCTCTGCGCCGCCGAGCATGTCGGCGAACACCTGCTTGAACTTCGGGATTACGGTGACGAGGAGGAACGCCGTGATGCCGATAGCCGCGACGAGGACGACGATCGGGTAGATCATCGCGCCCTTCACCTTGTTCTTGATCTTCTCGCTCTTCTCGGCGAACTCCGCGAGACGGCCGAGCACGACTTCAAGCACGCCGCCCGCTTCGCCGGCCTTCACCATGTTGACGTAGAGGTTGTCGAAGATCTTCGGATATGCCGTCAGAGACTCGGAGAACGTGCCGCCGGCCGCGATGTTCTCGCCGATGCCGTCGAGCGCCTCCTTCATCTGCGCGTCCTTCATCTGGCGCTTAAGGACCTCAATGCCGCGCATAAGCGGAAGCCCGGCGTTCACGAGCGTCGCGAGCTGGCGCGTGAACTGCGTAAGGACCTTGGTTTTTATCTTGCCGCGCATCCAGCTCGGGAGCTTGATGTTTAGCTCCATGTTGAGCGCGCCGCCCTTCTTCGCCGCCGGCGCGGGCGGGCCGCCCCTCCTGGGCGCCTTCTTGGGAGCCGCTGCGGGCTTCGGAGTCGCCGCGCGCTTCACCTCGCCGAGCGCCGTCGGGAAAAGACCCTGTGCACGAACCGCCGCAATAGCGGAGTTGCGGTCGCCGGCTTCGATCTGTCCGCGCGTCTCGTTGCCCGACGCATCCTTAGCTATATACTGAAATGTCGCCATGTCGGAATAGACCTTCCTCAAGTTTGTGTAGATTATACCATCTATCTCGCCACATGGCAAATGTCAAGTCACTTTCCGACGCAGAATCTCGAGAAGAGCGCATCGAGAAGATCGGCGGAATAGGTGGCGCCCACGGCTTCGCCGAGACGCGCGGAAGCCGCGCGGACGCAGTTTGCGAAAAGGACGAGGTCGGGGAGTGGGGAAGTGGGGGAGTGAGGGAGTGAGGGAGTGGAGGAGTGAGGGAGTGGAGGAGTGGGGGAGTGGGGGAGTGGAGGAGTGGGGGAGAGGAGCGAGCGGGCCTCGATCAGCGCCGCCGCGCCGCAGCCGAGCCCGCCTTCCGCCTCGCCTGGTTCGGCGGCCTTGCGCTCGAGTTCCGCGGCAATTGCGCCGCGGAGCGCGTCAAGCCCCTCGCCTGTCTTGGCGCTGACAGAAATAACTCCGAAATCCTCGGAGTTTGCTGCCAAATCGCACTTCGAGAAAACCTCAATGGTTCTTGTGGAGGGCGACGGGTGACGAGCGACAGGCGACTCGCGATTTGCATCGGCTGGGGTCAGGTTTAGCACAATGTCGGCCTTCTCTATAAGATCGCGCGCGCGCGCGACGCCCTCGCCTTCGACGGCGTCTTCAGTCTCGCGAAGCCCCGCCGTGTCGACAAGACGGACGGGCCAGCCGCCGATGTCAAGCCACTCCTCGATCGAGTCGCGCGTAGTTCCGGGCGTTTCCGAGACTATGGTCCTCGCTTCGCCGAGAAGCGCGTTCATGAGGGAGCTCTTGCCCGCGTTAGGCGGTCCCGAGATCACCACAAGCGCGCCCTCCCGCAGCATTTTCCCCTCTTTCGCGCGGCGGATCGCCTCGTCCAGCCGGGCCGCGATCGATTCTGCCTTGGCTAAGAGAGCGGCGCAGAACCCGTCGGGAAGCTCCTCTTCGCTCACGTCGAGCGCATGCTCTGCCGTGGACGAAAGATCGACAAGCGTGTCGTATATGCCGCGGATCTCGCGCCTCCTTTCGCCGGCAAGCCCACGCAGCGCGGCGTCTGCGCCGCGGTCGGTCTTCGCGTCGACGAGATCGAGAACCGACTCCGCCTCCTCGTAGGTGAGCCGGCCGTTGAGAAACGCGCGCTCAGTGAATTCGCCGCGCCGCGCAAGGCGTGCGCCCGAGGCAAGGCAGGCTTCAAGGACACGGCGCGGCACAACGGAACCGCCGTGGCACTGGAGTTCCACAACATCCTCGCCCGTATATGAATGCGGTCCCCTGAACGCGAGCGTGACGCCTTCGTCGAGAAGCCGACCGTCGATTCTGTATTGATCGAAGGATATCCGCCCCGCGCGTGGCACTCGGCCCGACAGCCGCTCGGCGATTGAGAAGGCCTCGGATCCGCTGATGCGGATTATGGCAACACCACCCCTCCCCGGAGCTGTTGCTGTAGCAGCGATTGTGTCTCGGCTCGAAAACGGCATATGGCGATATTATACCATTTGCGTGTCGCCGACGTTTTGCCTGCAAAGAAATTTTGGTAGTTTGGAGTGCACCGAACGATTTAACGGTTCTGCCGCGTTTGCTGTTTCACCACCTTTGGGAAGCGCGGCTTCGTCGGGATGTCCGCCGCAGTCACCGTTCGCGCCTATAGGCCGCATGGCGGCAGTCATGCAATGGCGCTCACTTCGGATTCCGCGGCCCACAATGTCCGCCGCCTGGCATGCCGCGCTTCCGGGCCGCTTCATCAGATGCCCGCGGCGGCATCCCGCCTCCGCCGCGTCGCCCCTTTCGGGCAAAAGAAACGTCGTTCGTGCTATACTTTCAGCGACCAAAAAGAAAGGAAGAACGAACGACATGGGAAAGCATAGCACAAAACAGGCCGCACATGCGCAGACGTGCGGTATCTGTTCAAGACGAAGCGGTCGAAGTCTGTGCGCGCCACGTTCCACGAGCTGCTTACAGAGCACGGACGGGCACAGGCACGAAGTGGCGCAGGGAGGCGTTTCGGGCATCTGATGTAGCAGCCCGGATGTGCACTCCGCATAGAGGCGGGCTTTGTGGGCTGCGGAATCCGAAGTGAGCGCCTTTGCTACGCTGCCGCATGGCGTCTGACGGGCGCGAACGGTGCCAGAAACGCCTCCCCGCGCCACGGAGTGCCCGCCTTGACTTCAAATGCGCTTTTTAATCTAAAATACTGCATCGAAATCGCGCCGTATGTCTGGACTGGCAGTACTGTAAAAAAATGTTAATAAGTTTTAGATAACTGTTAATATATTTCCCTTGACAACTATGTTATCAACATTTTATTTCAATTTTTATTACAATTTCGGCATAAAAAGGCAATTTATCGTATTTTTCTTTGTCGCATAAACAATAATAAAAAAATGTTCACAATATAGTTGATAATTGATATAATCTTCTCTGTCTATGAATGGATCGTTCAACAGTGATGTTATTGTCGTTGGTGGTGGTCATGCCGGGGCCGAAGCAGCCCTTGCGTCAGCCCGCATGGGGCTCAATACCCTTCTCGTCACGGCCAGAAAAGACAGCATAGCCAAGATGCCATGCAACCCCTCGATCGGAGGGCTTGCAAAGAGCCACCTCGTCTACGAACTTGATGCCCTTGGTGGAGAGATGGGGAAAAACGCCGATGCAACTGCCCTTCAATCTAAGACATTGAATTCAAGCCGCGGTCCGGCTGTCCAGGCAACACGAACACAGTGTGCAAAAGCCGAATACTCCCTACGGATGCAGCAAGTAATCAATAGCCAAACAAACCTGACCGTTCTTGAAGATGCTGTCATAGGGATCACCACAAGCGACCCTGGAGCTTCTGATGGCGGCAATATCAAGGCCACTGGAATCATTACAGAGCATCATGGCTCAATAGTGGCTAAAACCGTCGTCTTGACTGCTGGGACAACTTTAAGAGGCAGGATTTGGATTGGAAAAGAGTGCCAGGAATCAGGCGGAGATGGCCGTCCAGCCGTCAATTTGCTTTCCGAATGTCTCGAAAAGCTTGGATTCACCCTCATCCGCCTGAAAACCGGCACTCCACCCCGTCTAAAGGCATCAAGTTGCAATTTCTCTGTATGCAAGAGACAGGATGGCGAGAATCCCCGCCCAATGTTCCACGTGGAACATTTTGAAGATTCTTTCTTATTAACGCAGAGACGCAAAGACGCTGAGGACGCAGAGATCAATCTAAATAGTGTTCCACGTGGAACATTTTCTTATCCCAACTATACATCCCAACATCCTTTGCGCACACCTCTAGCGACCGCTTGCGCGGCTCGCTTCGCTCGGGTGATACCTCTGCGACTCTCGGCACTCGCTCCGCTCGGCTTGGTCGCTTCCCAATGGGTCGCGCCCACCCACAAGGATATCCCCCGACCGCAGGTCGTCCGCAAAGCGGATGTCCTAACAGGGGTGAGGCTACGCGACTCTGCGTTAAAATCTGAACATAAAGAAATGTTCCACGTGGAACAATTACCAGAGTTTCCCTGCTGGATGACGCATACAACGGAGGAAACACACAGGATCATACGGGAAAATCTGGGCGTTTCAGCCCTATACGGTGGTGCAATAAGGGGCACAGGCGTGCGATATTGCCCATCAATTGAGGATAAAATCGTCAGGTTTGCGGATGCAAAGCAGCATCATGTAATGCTGGAGCCAGAAGACCTAAAAGGAGAAATCATCTATCCAAATGGACTTTCATGCAGTCTTCCGCGTGATGTACAGGAAAAAATGGTGAGATCGGTACCTGGTCTTGAAAAGGCGGAATTTCTCGCTTATGCATATGCCATAGAATATGACGGAATAGATTCCCGGGAACTGAAGCACACGCTTGAATCAAAGCGAATTGACTGTCTATACTTTGCAGGTCAGATAAACGGCACAACCGGCTATGAAGAAGCAGCCGCGCAGGGGATTATCGCCGGAATTAACGCCGCGCTAAAGGTGAAGGGCGAAGAGCCGCTTGTCCTTAGTAGACAGGATGCCTATATCGGCGTGCTTATTGACGATCTCGTTACGAAGGGCACTGACGAGCCGTATAGAATGTTCACGAGCAGAGCAGAGCGCCGGTTGATTCTGCGACAGGACAATGCAAGGTTTAGACTACTGGAGGCGGCAAAGAGGGTAGGAATACAAAGCGAAGACTATTTGGCTGCGGTAAAAATTGTATGGGACTATTTAAATGAGAAAAGCGATGAACCACGAACACTAAATTATGGAGAGGGCATAGAGAAATGGTTTTCGGAGGATGAGATAAAACGCGAAAAAGAGATTATGCGACAATATGCTCCATACATCGAACAGGAGCGGAAAGCAGCTGAAAAAGCAAAGATTGATGAAGCTATCAAAATACCCAAGTGGCTTGATTATGACAAGTGCACGGCAGTGAGATTTGAGAGCCGTGAGAAGCTGAAGCGGTGGAAACCAGAGACACTGGCACAGGCAGCCAAGATTTCTGGCGTCAATCCTGCAGATGTCGCGGTACTGGCCGTAATAATAAAGCGAGGAAGACATTGAGTGTTATCAACAACGGCTGTTGATAAGTGGTAGACATAAGAAGATTTTTTTCGAATGACGCATTGGCGGTGTTTATGCTATATTGCTCACGACACTTTGGAAAATCAGTTTTAAAATGAGCAACGAAACGATAGACATAGTCTCGAAAGGGCTGTGGGACCGTGCGCGGGAGATCTGCATCACAATGATGCAGGACGAGACAAAGCGCAGCCGGGCCGAAAGACATTTTTCGATGATTCAGACAGTTGTCCACGAAGGCAACACGTTTAGAATCCTCGCACTCAACAAGATGGCTGCCGACATACTCGAAAGCGAGTATTCGGAGTTCCTGAAGAAGAGCTTTCTCCTTGCGGGAGCAGACGTGAAGCTCGAGTTCTCGTTCGACGAGAACGCGAAGCCGGCCATAATCGTACCTAAGCCCAACACGGTGGTGGAGAAGACCAAGAGCGGCCGCATCCAGACGTTCATCTCGACGATGCCTCTCAAGGAGTACTATACCTTCGAGGAGTTCGTGGAGGGTCCGTCGAACAGCTATGTGCTCGCAGCCGCAAAGGGCGTCGCCAGCAATCCGGGGCAGAAGGCGCTGAACCCTTTGTTCATCCACGGAGGCACAGGTCTCGGCAAGACGCACATCATGCAGGCGATAGGCAACGAGGTCAAGCGCAGAAACCCGATGGCGGCCGTATGCTACCTGACTGCCGAGGCCTTCCTCAACGAATACATCAATGCGATGACGCAGAACAGCCTGCAGACGTTCCGCGACAGGTACAGGAAGATAGACGTCCTTCTCATCGACGATATCCAGTTCATCACCATGAACATGAAGAACTTCCAGGAGGAGTTCTTCAACACGTTCAACGCCCTTACAAACGCCGACAAGCAGATAGTCATCACATCCGATGTCGCGCCTAAGAACCTGCCGGGAATAGAGGAGCGCCTCATATCGAGATTCGAGGGAGGCATGCTCCAGGAGATCGAATCGCCCGGCTACGAGACGCGCCTCGCCATTCTCAAAAAGAAGTCGGAGGGAATGGTTCCGGAAGTGTCTGACTCAACCCTCAAGTTCATTGCCTCTAACATAAAGAGCCATGTGCGCGCAATGGAGGGAGCCCTCGGCAAGGTCAATCTCTTTGCAAACAGAGACAACTCCATGCAGCTTACGGACGACACCCTCTCCTACATCCTGAAGGACTTCATCGAAAAGGAGAAGAGCAGGAAAAAGCTAACGATCGAGGAAGTGCAGAACTGCATCTGCAAGAAGTACGGAGTAACTCTTTCACAGATACTTTCCCCTGAGCGCACGCAGTCCATAGTCACTCCAAGGCAGCTTGCAATGTACATCTCGAGGAAATTCACAACGAGGAGCCTGCCGGAGATAGCGAAGAAGTTCGACAAGAGCCATGCCACGATCATCCATGGCGTAAAGAACATATCGAAGCGTCTCGACGTCGAGCCGGAACTGAAGGAATCGCTTGAGGAAATACTTGCCGATCTCGGATGTTCAATGAAGGACATGATCGGTTGAAAAATGGTAGTCATCGTGTAGACAACCTCAAAACATATCGACATAACAAACAGATGTCACATGAAGTCAAACCAATGTCTATCGAATGTCAACATTCAAAAGTGCAGCCGGACACATGTTTTCCAAGGGCGAAACAGTGTTGTCTACATTGTCAACAAACCTATAAATGTAAGTCTGTCTATTTTAAAACCAACATTAATATGATAAAATCTCCGGTGTGAAGGCAACAGGTCCTTTGCACAGAAAGGAAAAAAAATGAAATTCAAGGTTCTAAGGTCAAAGTTCATTGAAGGTCTCAAGAGCGTGCAGAACATCGTGGCGGGGAAGGGATCGCTTCCCATTCTGCAGAACGTGATGATAGAGGGAAGGGGAAATTCCATCAAGCTCACCACCACCGACCTCGACATATCGATAAAGTCCGAAGTAGAGTGCGAGGTTACGGAAGAGGGAGTTACAACGCTTCCAGTGAAGCTCCTTTTCACTTCGATTACGAAGGCGGCCGAAGGTGAGATAACGGTCGAATGCGACGCACAGGAGAGGGCGACGATCAAGGCGGGCAGCGCGCGCTTCAGGCTGCAGGGAATGCCCGGCTCCGAATTTCCCTCGATTCCCGAGGACGGCGAGGCGTATATATACACCGTACCCCAGGCGACGATAAGGGAGATGCTCAGGAAGACTGCGTACGCGGCGTCGCAGGACGACACTCGCCGCACGCTTAAGGGCGTGCTCATGAGCTTCAAGGACGAGAAGCTCACGATGGTTGCGACCGACGGACGTCGCCTCGCGCTTGTTGAAAGCGAACTTGAGTTTCCGAAGGCGGCGGAGAAGGACATTGTACTTCCATCGAAGGCGGTGGCGGAGCTCCAGCGTTCGCTTTCGTCGGAGGGCGACGTGTCGATAATGGTAAAGAAGAGCCAGATATGCTTCACCGTCGCGAACGTCCAGATCTATTCGAAGCTGATGGACGACACCTATCCGAACTACCGCCAGGTCATACCGAAGGAGTGCGCCGAGCAGATATCGATAGACCGCCAGCTTCTCCTGAACGCCCTCGACCGCGCGAGCGTCATGACGATGGACGAAGCCCATTCGACTAAGCTCATATTCGAGGCAAACTGCCTCACCGTAACTTCGGCTGCCTCCGACATCGGCGAAGCGAAGGACGAGGTGCCAATCAAGTACGCCGGCGAGAAGATAGAGATCATGTTCAACCCCACCTACGTCATGGATCCTCTCAAGGCGATCGACGACGACGAGGTTACTATAGGACTCAACAACGGACACAGCCCCGCAGTCATCAGGTGCAGCATACCGTTCCTCTACGTGCTCATGCCGCTGAGGATCAACTGAAGTTGAAAGTCAGATGCAAGACCGTCACACGAGCCCCGCGCGAAATTAGAAATTAGCATTACTACCAACTACCAACTGCAGGGTAGACTATGAAGCTGTGGACCGACAAGAACTATCCGATCATCATATCGTGCGCAAAGGAGCTTTCGCGCTGGACCGAGATAGAGGTGATAGACATGGGATATCACCCGATCGAAGTCACCGAAAACACCGTCGTCGTGCGCGGGTCGATGAGGGACGTAATGAAGTTGAATCTCCGTCTCCGCACCGCGCACCGCGTTCTCGTGCCGCTGCTGAGGACGACGTGCTACAACATAAAGGACCTCTACGAAGCCGCGAGATCGATTGACTGGGAGAACCTGATAGAGGCCGACGGATATTTCTCAGTGTCGTCGATCGTCCACAACTTCACGATACGCGACACGCGCATTCCGTCCCTCTACACCAAAGATGCGATAGCCGACCGCATGCGCGAAAAGTGCCAGCGCCGGCCAGACTCCGGCGGAGAGAACAACGGCGCCGCGGTTTTCGTCTACTGGGAGAGGGACGAGGTCATAATATACCTCGACACTTCCGGCGAGCCGCTTTCAAAGCGCGGATACAGGAAGATACCTGGTTCCGCGCCGATGCAGGAGACGCTCGCGGCGGCGTGCATCATGGCGCTCAGGTGGGACGGCAAGACTCCGTTCGTCTCGCCTATGTGCGGCTCCGGAACGCCCGCAATCGAAGCGGCGATGATCGCGATGAACAGGGCTCCCGGTTCCCTCAAGGGTCACTTCGCCTTCCAGTCGGTGAAGGGCTACAGAAGCATCATCCCCGGGGAGAGCGCACCGAAGATCGCGCCGCGCCAGCACGTCGGCGCGAGTCCCGAGCAGATATGGAAAGAGCTTGTGATGGAGGCGGTTGCGGCGGAGAAGAAAGAGGGACTTCCTCCGATCATCGCGACCGACATATCTCCCGAAGCCGTTGACAACGCCCATACAAACGCGATTGCCGCCGGCGTCTCGCAGTACATAACCTTCAAGGCGTGCGACTTCGGCGACACGCCTGTTCCCGAGTCCGACGCGTCTCCGCGCGGAGTCGTGTTCTTCAACCCGGAATACGGCATCCGTCTCGGAACGTTCGAGGAGCTCGCTCCGGTGTACGAGCGCATAGGGAGCTTCATGAACGAGAAGTGCGGCGGCTACACGGGCGGCCTCATCACCGGCAATCCCGATCTCGCACGCCTCGTGAACCTCTACTACAAGACAAGGGTGCCGTTCTTCAACGGACCAATAGACTGCCGGCTGTTCGTGTATCCCGGCTGTGAACTAAAAGGACAGAATGCAATATGAACTTCGAAGAATTTCTTGACGACGAAGCGCCGAAGGCGCCTGCGAATGAGGAGATTGCGGAAGAGACTTCCGAAGAGGACGCCGCGGACAGCATCGACGTGCAGAAGGCCGTCGTCGAGTCGCTTGCCGCCGACAAGGCCGAGCAGGCGGAGACGATAGAGGCTCTCCGTGCCGAAAACGCCGAGCTGAGAAGGAACATCGCCGAGCTGAAGAAGGAGGCCGCCGCGCTTGCCGAACACGCGGAGGCCGTGAAGAGGCAGATGTCCGAGCAGAAGACGGCGCTCGAGAAGGTAGGCGACGTGCTTGCCATCAACGCCGACAACGGACTTTCGAACAAGGTTTCCCTCCTTGACCGCGACATCGACGTTCCCGACCGTTTCGTCGGCGAGACGCGCGACCATGTCATCGAAGTCGTGCGCGAGGCGCGTGACAAGGCCGAGGCCGAGGGGCGCCTGAGGCGCGCACAGGTGCTCGAGGGGGTTCTCGCGGCGAACGAGCCCGAGGGAACGCTCGCGAAGAAGCGCGCGGCTCTTGAAAAGCTTTTTGCGGAGAACGGCAGCATTGTTTCCGGCCTCGTCATAGAGCAGCTTGAAAAGATGGGCATTTCCCACAAGAATGGCGAAGAATATCTGCTGCCGGCCGAAATAATCAACAGGAACTATTGATATCAATAAAAGGAATTGATAATCTATCAACAATATCAACAATATTATGAACAGTGTTTATATTTTTGTTGATAATGTTGATAGAGCGAGGGCGGCAGTCTACACTGCAGTCAATAAAAACGCCAAATGATCATGTCCCACTTGATTTCCGAAAAGGAATTTGATATCATTCACACAACTTCATACAAAAGGAGCATGTAAATGAAAATTTCTACGTTGATGGTTGTCGCGGCAGTTGCCCTTTCCTTCGCGGTCTCGGGCTGCAAGTATGACAAGACCCGCTCCGGGGCCAAAGGCGGTTCGGGTCTCGCCGGCGCAAATGGTTCCGACATCTCCACGACGATTGACGACGGTCAGGAGGGAGATATTAACGGCACCGGAGTTGGCGAGCGTCCGTTCGAGGAGTACTGCACGCGCTGCACCGACGTCGATTTCACTCCCGTCTACTTCGGCTTTGACTCGACCGTCGTTCCCCAGGGCGAGATCGGCAAGATCGACGAGGTCGCGCAGCACCTCGGCTCCCACGCTGACCGCGTTGTCGTCGTCGAGGGCAACTGCGACGAGCGTGGCTCGAACGAATACAACATGGCCCTCGGCGAGAACCGCGCGAGCATCATCCGCAACTATCTCGTCCAGAGCGGAGTCGATGCCTCGCGCATCCAGACGCGCAGCTTCGGCGAGGAGAAGCCGGCGGTTGTCGGCAGCGACGAGTCTGCCTGGGCGAAGAACCGCCGCGGCGAGTTCGTGATCTACCAGAAGTGACTTTCCGCAGATGACGCTGGCGGTAATATTCGACAGCATCGGCTTCGGCGAGTGGTTTGTGCTGCTCGCCGTCGTTCTTATTGTAGTCGGCCCGAAGAGGCTTCCCTCGGCGGCCCGCACCGTCGGGCAGTACTATTCGAAGTTCCGCCGCGCCGCCGAAAACTTCAAGCGCCAGCTCCTCGACATGGACACCGAGTTCACGAAGGCCGCGCGCGAAGTCGAGAATTCGGCGTCCGACGCGTTCACGGTCGGGACGGTCGAGCCCATGCAGAGCGCAGCGCCCGGCGATGAGACGCCTGCGCCTTCCGCGCAGAACCCCGGCATGCCGCCGTCCGTGGAGGGCTCGTAATGGCGATCTCCCTGCTAAGCGATCCCGACGCGAGAAACGACCCCCCGCGTCCGCTTCTCGAGCACCTGCTCGCCCTGCGCGACATGCTCGTGTTCGGCGCAGTGGCATGGGCGATATGCGCCGTGGTCGCCGGCTGCTGCACGCCGTGGATCCTCGAGTGGCTCAAGAGCCCGGCGGGTGAGAGCGAGGAACTGCTCCAGGGGCTCGATCTCACGACTGGCGTGTCGACGATAATCTCGATCGCCGGATGGGGCGGGACTGCCCTCGCGTTCCCCTTCATCGTCTACGCGATACTCCGCTTCGTATTCCCCGCGCTCACCAACCGCGAGAAGGTCGTGCTCATGTCGATACTCGTCGTGGGAACGGGCTTCTTCCTCGTCGGCATAGGCGTAGCGTATGCGAAGACGCTCCCGATGGTCGTCAAGGCGTTCAGGGCGATAAACGAGTGGTGCGGCATTCCCTCCACGATAATACGGCTCGAGGGCTACATCTCCATTGTCCTCAAGACGATCATCGCCTTCGGCCTCGTCTTCCAGCTGCCGCTCATAATCTTCGTCCTCGGGTGGTTCGGGCTCGTCTCCTCGAAGGGCCTCCGCGACAAGCGCCGCGTCGCGATAGTGATGGCGTTCGTGGTCTCGATGGTCCTGACGCCTCCGGATCCGATGAGCCAGATATTCATGGCCGTTCCCCTCTGCCTTCTGTACGAGCTGTCCGTGTGGATGGTGTGGCTCAAGGAGAAGGGGACCTTCGGGAAATGAAAAGCCGCACGTCTTTCGCGCTCGGCTTCCTCGCCCTGATAGCGGTCGGCGCCGTGGTGCTCATGATGCCGTTCTGCCGCGCAGACGGCTTGCGCGGCGATTTCATGTCGTCGCTCTTCACCGCGTTCTCCGCCGTGTGCGTGACGGGCCTCACAGTCGTCGACGTGGGGCGCGAGTTCTCGACCGCCGGGCAGGTCGTCCTGATGGTTCTCGTCGAGCTCGGGTGCCTCGGGCTCATGACCTGCGGCACCTTCTTCCTCATCGCGATAGGCCGCCGGCTCTCGCTCGCCCGGGAGTTCTCGCTGATGAACGCGTACGGCGTCGAGCAGATACAGGGCCTGAGGGGGCTGATCTGCTGGGTCGTCTGCTCGATGCTCGTGATCGAGGGCCTTTTCGCGGCGGTTCTCTACCTGCACTTCGGCAGCTGGTACGAGGCGCTGTTCTACTCCATCATGAGCTACTGCAACGCGGGCTTCGGCCTCGAGTCCGATTCGCTCGCGTCTTTCCCGCGCGGCTGGCCCGTTGTCGTGATGGGAGTAGAGACGATCCTCGGCGGAATCGGCTTTCTCGTCATCTACAACCTCTGCACGTTCAAGTTCATCCACCGCATCTCCGGCGCGCGCGGCCGGCTCTCGCTCCACACGCGCGTTGTCCTGCGCTTCACCGTCTATCTCCTCGCGATAACCTTCCTCGCGTTCCTCGCCGTGGAGTGGAACCTCTCGCTCAGGGACATGAGCCTTACGGACAGGGCGGTCGTCGGCTTCTACCAGGCCGTCACGCCGAGGACTTGCGGCTTCTGCGTCATCCCGACGGAGTCGCTGCATCCGCTGACGCGGCTCATATACGAGTGCCTCATGTTCATCGGCGGCGCGCCCGGTTCCGCGGCGGCGGGCATGAAGGTGACGACGCTCGCGGTGATACTCTACACCGCGACCGCGATGTGCCGCGGCGAGACCGAGACGGTGATGGACGGGCGGCTCATCCCAACCGAGATCGTGCGCGAGTCGCTCGTGATCCTCATGGCGATAGTGATGTTCGCCGTCATCGTGACGGGCGCGCTCTTCGTCACCGAGGCGCAGAGCGGCATCTCCTCCGACGCGCTCTTCTTCGAGGCCGTCTCGGCCGTGACGACGACGGGCCTTTCCATCGGCGACACCACGGCGTCGCTTTCGTCCGCCGGCCGCGTCGTCATCATGGTCGCGATGTTCATCGGCCGCCTCGGCGCGCTTACCGTCGTCTTGATGATCGGCGACCGCGAGTCGAAGAGGCACGTCCGCTTCCCGAGCGAGGAGCTCGTCGTCGGCTGAGGCTTTCCGCCTTCCCCCGCCTGCGCTCGCCAGCGCACAACGCGGTGGGATTTTGGTATAATTAGCCGATATGAAAACTGCCGACATGAGGTTGGCCACGCTCGTGGCCGCGGCGACCGCCGCGATTTCCTGCTTCGCAATGCTCGACGACGATGCTGCGCTCGCTGCCGCGCGCGACACGCTTTCGAAAATGACGCTCGAGGAGAAGGCGCTCCTGACCGGGGGCTCCGGCACGATGACGCTGTCCGCGATTCCGCGCGTCGGCATAATGAAGGAATGGACGATGAGCGACAACTCGTCCACCGTCCGCCCGACGATGGACCGCTGGAGCTGGGACTACACGAAGCCGCGCAGCGAGAACACGAAGCTCCCCTCGCTCTCCGCCCTCGCGCAGACGTGGGATCCCGAGATGGCCCGGCTGCACGGCGAGGTGCTCGGTGCGGAGATGCGCGACCGCGGCGTAGACGAGCTGCTCGGGCCCGGCGTAAACATAGCGCGCACGCCTCTCAACGGCCGCAACTGGGAGTATCTCGGCGAGGACCCGTGCCTTGCCGCGAAGATGTGCGTGCCGATGATCAGGGGCGTGCAGAGCTATGACGTCGCCGCGACCGTCAAGCACTTCTGCCTCAACAACCAGGAATGGAACCGCAACACGGTAGACACCCACTGCGACCTGAGGACGCTCCACGAAATCTACCTCCCCGCGTTCCGCGCGGCGGTGCAGTCGGCGGGCGTACTCTGCGTGATGACCTCGTACAACAAGATCGACGGCCTCTGGGCCTCCGAGAACAAGTATCTCCAGACGGGCGTCCTGCGCGACCGCTGGGGCTTCAAGGGCCTCATAGAGACCGACTGGGGCGGGCAGCACTCGAACGAGTTCTCGGCCGACAACGGCGGCGGAATAGAGATGGACCGCGGCGACCAGATCACGCACCACTTCAACCCGAAGAAGAACACGTTCCCGATCGTCGACGCAGTCAAGGCCGGCAAGGTCTCCGAAGCGACTGTCGACGAGATGGCGCTCCACGTCCTCTACGTGATGGCGAAGACGGGCTTTCTCACGGGCGCGCCCCGCAGGGCGGGAGAGCGCAACACGAAGAGGCACCAGGAGGCGGCGCTGAAGATCGGCGAGGAGTCGATCGTCCTCGCGAAGAACGACAAAGGCGTCCTGCCCCTCGACGCGAAGTCGCTGAGGAAGGTTCTCGTCCTCGGGAAGAACGCGGACAACCCGCAGTGCGGGAAGGGCTGCTCGGGCGAGGGCAACGTTCCGTACGAAGTCTCGTTCATCCAGGGGCTCCGGAACATCCTCGGCAAAGACGTCGAGATCGTACACAGGCCGATTCCGAAGGCATCGGTCAAGGCCACCGACGACAGCGACCTCGCGGTTGACCTGAGCGGCGTCGAGCGCGCGGGCGGACATGTCGAGAAGGGCGGGGAGGCCGCGAAGCCAGATGCCCCGGGACTCGACGAGCTCAGGGCGCTCGCGCTCGCGGCGGACGCGACGATCGTCTTCACCGGCACGGAGCTCGGCTACGACGGCAACATGGAGTCGGAGGGCCGCGACCGCAGGAACATGCTCGCCGATCCGGGCGAGGACGAGTCGATCGCCGCAGTCCTCTCGTGGAACGCCAGGAACACGGTCGTCATATCCCGCGCCGGCACGCCCGTCGGCTATACGTGGACCGACGCGGCGCCGACGATCCTCATGAGCTCGTACCTCGGCATGGAGGAGGGCAACGCGCTCGCCCGCGCCGTGTTCGGCGCGGTCAATCCCTCGGGCAGGCTCTGCCACACGTGGCCGAAGCGCTACGAGGACACCGGCGTCGCGCAGATGGGGACCTACAACGAGAAGGAAGTCGTATACAACGAGCGCTTCTACGTCGGCTACCGCTGGTTCGACAGAAAGAACATCGAGCCGATGTTCCCGTTCGGACACGGGCTCAGCTACACGACGTTCAGCGTCTCCGGCGTGGAGGCCAAGTCTTCCGGGCTCAACTGGGCAGTCCGCGCGAAGGTGACCAACACCGGCAAGGTCGCCGGACGCGAAGTCGTGCAGCTCTACGTTTCCTATCCCGACGCGAAGGTCGAGCGCTGCGTCAAGGATCTGCGCGGCTTTGCGAAGACGAAGCTTCTCGCGCCGGGCGAGAGCGAGACGGTGGAGATTTTCCTCTCGGCGCATGATTTCGCCTACTTCGACGAGCTTACCCACCAGTTCACGACCGATCCCGGCCGCTACGAGATACTGGTCGGCACCTCTTCGCGCGACATCCGCGGCAGGGCGACTGTCGTCGTCGAAGGCGGGAGCCGCACATTCCCGTCTCTTTGAGGCTTGACCTGAACATCACACCAGCTTGGACTTGATAAGATCAATGGAAGGTTTTTCCATAAGGCAGGCGAAGCTCGCGGACGCGGAGAGGATCTACGCGCTCATCGGAAGGAACGCCGACAACCTCGTGCCGCGGTCGCTCGCGAACATCGTCGAGTCGATCGACAGGTTCGCCATCGCCGAGGCGGACGGAGAGATGGCCGGCTGCGCGGCCTACCAGATACACCCCGAGATCGGCGCCCCCGAGTCGGCGACGGTCGAGATCGTCTCCGTCGCCGTGAAGACGGTCTTCAGGCGGCGCGGCATCGGGCGCGCGCTCGTCGAGACCGTCGCGAAGCGCGCCGCGGCGTTTTCGCCGCGCGAGCTCGTGGTCCTGACGTTCGCGCCTGAATTCTTCGCGTCGCTCGGCTTCGCCGAGGTGCCGAAGACGAAGATCATGCACAAGCTCTACACGGGGTGCATCAACTGCACGAAGCACGCCGACCCGTTCACGTGCCCCGAGAAAGCCATGATTCGTCAGGTGCGCGAGCGGAATTTATGATATAATATGCGCCTATTTTTCGAAAGGAGAGGCAAATGGCCGATACTGAAGCGTTGGTGAACCAGCTGAACGAGTGCGCGGAGAAGCAGGACTTCGAAGGGGCTTTTCGGCTCGTGCGCGAGAACAGGGTTGAACTTGACAAGATCATCCGCGTGGCGGGGATACGGGACGCATTGAAGAAGACGACGAAAGATCGTCTTCTTCTTTCTTTTCTGGACGGCGTCGGCTTCGGGGAGTGTCCGCTCGACGAGTCGCTCGTCAGGCTCGAGAAGCTCGTCGGCTTCCAGCCGGGCGCGCTCGTGCTCGGCAAGGCGTGGGGCCTCGGCAAGGTCAAGCGCCTCGACTACTTCTACAAGCGCATAACAGTCGACTTCCCGACAAAGAAGGGCCACCAGTTCACCTACGCGGCGGCGTGCGACATGCTCGAGCTCGCGCCAGAGGGACACATCCTCGTCCTGCGCGAAGCCGACCCCGCGGCGTTCGAGAAGCTGCTCAAGGAGCGTCCTGGCGATTTCGTGAAGGAGGTCCTCAAGAGCTACGGCGACATGACGATAGTCCGCCTCGAGGACGTCTGCGTGCAGAACGGCTTCGTGAAGGCCGTCAACTGGAAGAAGTTCTGGGAGGAGGCGAGGAAGGCGCTTCACCAGGACAAGCTCGTCGAGATTCCCGCGAAGCGCGCCGATCCGATCCGCCTCAAGGCGTCCGTCGAGGGCTATGGCGACGGCTGGCTCACAGCGTTCTCGCACGAGACCGACCCCAAGCTCATCCTCGCCGCAGTGCGCGAATACGTCGCGCAGGGCCGCTTCAGGGCGGCGTCTGACGACGCGAAGGCGAAGATCGCCGACCGCCTCGAGTTCGCGGTGACCGCGGCGCGCAACGTCGACGACGCGCTTTACGCGCGCCTCGCCTCCCTCGTCCTCGAGCTTGGCTTCCAGCGCCCGACTGCGGCGGAGATGCGCGCGTACCTCTGGGAGCGCAGGCGCTACATCTCCGCGGCGGCGTCTCTTCCCGCCCGCGAGGTCGGCGCGATGGTCTCGTTCCTCGCCGATTCCGACGAGGCAAAGGCGAAGCTCTACGCCGCGATTCCTGACCTCTGCTTCACGGCCGTCGCCGAAATCGTCTCGCGCTTCGGCTCAGAGGCCGCGTGCCGCGCAGCGCTCGGCGGCTACCTGAAGGAAACCCAGGCGCCTGCGACTCTCGTCACGCTCGTCGTCGGCAAGATCGAGCAGTTCGGCAAGTTCGAGTACGCCGACGTTCCGGTCGACGGCAAGAACATCAGGGTTCTCAAGTCCTACAGCCTGTGGCCCGAGCTTCCGCCGGTCGCCACGATCCTCACCCACGCGATTGCGCTCGGCGAGGGACGCCGCGGCGGCGAGACGCTCAAGATGCAGAACATCGTCCGCCGCCTCTTCGGAGACAAGGCGTGGCTCGAGAAGATGTTCAAGCTTCTCTCGCCCGCGGAGCAGGTGCTGTTCTTCGAGCGCTTCCAGGCGTCCATCGCATGGGATCCCTCGACGCACCACGCGACCGTCGTCAGGATGACGCACATCCTTCCGTCCCTGGAGAGCCACCTCGTCAAGACCGAGAAGAAGAAGGAATACGCGCGCGTCACGTCGCTCAGGAGCTACGGCCTCAGGAAGCAGGAGTACCTGAAGCTCATCAACGAGGACATGCCCGCGAACGTGAAGCGCATCGAGTTCGCGAAGAGCTACGGCGACCTCTCGGAGAATGCGGAGTACCAGTACGCGAAGGACGAGCAGCGCGTGCTGATGCAGAAGCAGACGGTCATGCAGGCCGAGCTCGAGTCGGTGAAGCCCGGCGACTTCTCCGACGCGACGACCGACGAGGTTATGCCCGGCGTCACCGTCGTGTTCGAAGGCGCCGAGGGGCGCAAGACCTACACCGTTCTCGGTGAATGGGACAACGATGTCGACAAGGGCATCCTCGCGTCGAAGACGCGCCTCGCGCAGAACATGCTCGGCAAGAAAGTCGGCGACCAGTTCGAACTTCCCGGCGCCGAGGGCGAGGTGAAATTCGCCAGGATCGTCGAGATACTTCCGCTGTCCGACGAAGTCCGCGAGTGGATGAAGCTTCCGCCCGGCGTCCAGATATGATAAAATAAGAGAGTCGTCAAGTAGAAGAATATCTAGAGAGGAGGCAATTTCATGGGAGTCAGCATCAAGAATTCGAAGGCCAAGAAACCAGCGGCAAAGAAGCCGGCGGCGAAGAAGCCGGCAGCGAAGAAGGTTGCGGCCAAGAAGCCCGTGGCGAAGAAGCCGGCGGCGAAGAAGGTTGCGGCGAAGAAGCCAAAGGCCGAGATCAAGCGCGTTCCTCCGCGCATCACGCGCCGTCCCGTCGTCGCCGAGAAGCCGGTAGCTCCCGAGGTCGAGGCGATCGATACGGCGAAGGCCGTGGAGTTTGCGCTGTCGATCGCGGAGGAAATGAAGCGTTCGGCGGCGAAGGCCGAGCAGGACCGCACGGACAACGGGATAAAGCTTTCGCGCCGTCCGACGACGCGCGCGCAGGGCAAGGCCACAGTGAAGTTCCCCGCGGCGGATCTCAAGGATTTCCGCAAGCGCCTCATCGAGGCCCGCGCCGCGGCGCTCTCGGGCGTCGACGCGATAAAGGCGACCGGCTTCAACGAGTCCGACGACCATGAGTCAGACGGCGGCGACGGCACGAACCAGACGCTGCGCCTCCAGGCGCTCGGGCAGATGGGCAACATCAACCGCACGATCCAGCAGATCGAAGAGGCGCTTCACCGCATCGACGACGGGACGTACGGCGTCTGCACCGTCTGCGGGCAGCTGATACGCAAGCCCCGTCTCCTCAACCAGCCGTTCGTCCTGACGTGCATGGAGTGCCAGAGCGAGATGGAGCGCAACCGCAGCTGATGAGGCGTCTTCTTGTCGTCTTCGCCGTCGTCATCCACCTGGTCCTTGCGGACGCGGTGACGAAGGAGCTTGCGTCTGGTCTTCTCAAGTCGTCCGATCCGTTCACGGTGATCCCGGGGTTCTTTGACCTCGCCTACGTCGAGAACAGGGGATGCGCGTGGGGGATGTTCCAGGGGCAGGTCTGGCCGCTCGCCGCGTTCGCGGCGGTCGCGCTCGCGTTTCTCGTGTGGAAGCGCAAGGTCGTCTTCTCCGGCGGCCGCGCGGCGGCAGTCGCGGAGGTTCTGCTCTACGCCGGGATCGTGGGCAACCTCGTCGACAGGATGTTCCGCGGCTTCGTCATCGACTTCTTCGACTTCCACTGGAAGGCCGCGTACCACTTTCCGTGCTTCAACCTCGCCGACACATTCATCACCGTCGCGGCGGGGCTCCTGATCCTATGCTCGTTCGGGAAGCGTACATCCTAGCGGGACCGACCGCGAGCGGGAAGAGCGACATCGCCGCCGCGCTCGCGCGCGAGATGGGCGCGTGGATACTGAGCGCGGACTCGATGCTTGTCTACCGCGGCATGGACATCGGAACCGCGAAGCCCTCGCCCGCGGAGCGCGAGGAGTTCCACATGGGCGGAGTTGACGTTGTGACGCCGGCCGAGGAGTTCTCGTCGGGCGCGTGGCTCAGGGCGTCCGCGGAATGGGCGGCGCATGTGCCGCGGGAGGTCCCGATCGTGATCGTCGGCGGAACGGGGCTCTACTTCTCCGCGCTTCTCCGCGGGCTCGACCGCAGGTGGGAGAAACCGCCGCCGGAGTATCCCGTGATCAGGATCGACCGCGCAGTCGTGCGCGCGCGCATCGCCGCGCGGCTTGACGGGATGTTCATTGCGGGACTCGAGGAGGAGAAGCGGCGCCTCAGGGCGGAGTATCCGTCGTGGTCGCGCACGGCCTCGCTTGCGATCGGCTACCGCGAGGGCGACGACCGCGCGAAGATCCTGACGCGCACGTGCCAGCTTGCGAAGCGCCAGGACACGTGGTTCCGCCACCAGGCGACGCCGATATACGTCGAGCCGACGGTAGATGCGGTCCGCGAATGCTGGCGCGAACGCGGTCCGTGGAGCGTCTCGTTCGCATGATGTTGACATCTGCCCCCTTGATAGACGCGGAAATAAAGTCCATAATATCTCCCCGGTGAAAAATCTTGATACAGAGTTCTGCAGAAACGTGAAGTCCGCTCGGCGCGAGGCGGGGCTCACGCAAAGTGCGCTTGCGGCCGAAATCGGCTGCAAGCAGTCGGCTCTTTCCATGTTCGAGCAGGGCGACGGGACGAAGCTCAGCGACGCTGTTATCGAGAAGCTTGCCAAGAAGTTTAACCTTAGCGTCGGCAGCCAGAATTCAAAGGCGGTCGGCGAAGGCAACCGTCAACTTTCGGCTTTGAACTTTAAGCTCGACTCTCGCGGCTTCTGCCCGAATCCGAGCTGCCCGACGAACAAGGAGTACTTTGTCGAGGAGGTTCGGCTGTTCCTTCCCGACCGCGAGGCGGCCGATCCCGTCGGCGGGAAGTACTGCGCGATGTGCGGGGAACTGCTTGAGCGCAGGTGTCCGAGCTGCGGCGCCGCGGTCCATGCAGGCGCGATATGCTCCCTCTGCGGCCAGCCATACGTCGTTGCCGCGAAATAGTCGATGGCGGTCGGCGAGGCAGAGCGGAAGAGGGCCGTTGAAATCGGCAGCGAAGGCAGGACTTCCGCCTGGACCGAGATCGTCTCGCTGCTTTCGAATCCGTCGCCGGCGGTCAGGCGCGCCGCCGCGAGCGCCGCTCGGAAGCTGATGTCGATTTCCGGCGACCTGAGGAAGGCGTTCTGCATTCCACTTTACATGGCCGCGACGAGGGAGACGCGGGAACAGGTTCTTCAATACGAGCTCAGGGCGCTTGAGATGTGCGTCGGGATGACGGATCAGATGGTCGCGGACATCAAGGACATCGCGCGCAACGCAACGCATGCCGATTACGTGCGCGCGGCGGCGAACGACTGCGCGGCGGCGGCGGAGATGGTGATCAGGGAAGCCGAGTCGCGCAGGAAGCACTGGTGTGCACGGTGCAGACGGCCGGTCACGAAGGAGGAGTCGGCGGCGGGGATAGAGAGGTACGGGAAGCCCTACTGCCGTCATTGTCTTGACGAGAGGATTCTCGAGGAGAGGAATTTCGAGGCGGACGTCGCATCGGCGAAAAGGCTTAGGACGGCGGATGATGTGGCCGTGCAGTCGCGCGGGGAGAAGAGGATCGGCGACTGGCTGTCGCGCAAGAGGATCGAGTATGTGTACGACGAGCGGTACAGGATCGCCGGCGACGTGTCGATTAGGCCAGATTTCTATTTGCCGGAGTTTGACCTCTACATTGAATACTGGGGGATGCAGGAGCAGGACTATCTCGCGAGAAAGAGCGAGAAGAAGTTTTTGTATCAGAGGGCCGGGAAGAAGCTCATTTCTCTTGACTGGCGCGACCTTGAGAACATAGAGTCCGTTCTCGAGGAAAAGCTTTCGCGATACATCCGGCTTTGATTCAGCAAGTTCGGCCCCTAACTTGGCCCTTGTCCGCGAGTTCGGCTTTGATACGTCAAGTCGCTTTACCCAAATGGTGAATAACCAGAACATAGAAAATCATCCAATGAGTCACAAAAAATTCAGCGTCTCAGCGCCTCTGCGCGAGATATAAATAACGAGTGCAATTTCAGCTGCCGATTTAGGATTAGTTTGATGTAGCGGTCGCATGGCGGACTTACTCCCGCTCCGCGTCCGTTCGTCCGTCCCACGCCAACATCAATCAACACGCGTCCGTTTATCCACCCCTCGTCCGCCCCCCCTCCCCTCACCCCCCCTCGCCTCTTCTCGGCATTCCTCTTCTGGCCACCGCACCACCACCTTCTCCTTCGCCTCGCCCACCCCTCGTCCGTCCCACGCCAACATCAATCAACACGCGTCCGTTTATCCATCCCACCCTCACTTCTTCGCGGCATTCCTCTTCTGGCCACCGCACCACCACCTTCTCCTTCGCCTCGCCCACCCCTCTTCCGCCCCCCTCCCCTCTTCCCCCCCCCCCTCTTCGCGCCTTGATTCTCGGCGTCATCGTATCGCTCTTTGAGAGGGGCTTCACGTTAGTCGGACGAACGGACGCGGAGCGGTAGTGAGTCCGACAAGATGCCGCCGCCCAGGCGCGTTTTTGGTATAATATGCCCCAAGGAGGCTATACATCGGAAAAGCATTCAAAGGTGGCCGTTTCATCACAATGAAGTGGCCGTGAAATCACCATGAAAAAGATTATCATTACCGTCGTCGGTAAGGACGCCGTCGGCATTCTCGCGAAAACCTGCACCTACCTCGCCAAGGAAAACATCAACATCCTCGACATCAGCCAGACCGTCACCGGCGGTTTCTTCAACATGATGATGATCGTCGACGCGGCGAAGTACAAGAAGACATTCGACAAGCTCGGCGCGGAGCTCGCGAAGCTCGGCACCGGCATGGGCATGAGGATCCGCTGCCAGAAGAGCGAGATATTCGAGAAGATGCACCGAGTGTAAGAAAGGAATGGTTAAATTTGGTAGGGACGCGTTTCCAACGCGTCCGCGGGCGCGACGTATCCCCCGAGCGAAGCGAGCCGCGTAAGCGGTGGCTACAGGGGTGAGGCGCGCCCCTACCAAGAGGACTTGAAACCAGGAATACGGAATTAAGATGATCAATATCTCTGAAGTTCTTGAAACAAACCGGATGATTCTCGAGGAGAACCTCGACGTCCGGACGATCACGATGGGCATCTCGCTCCTCGACTGCGCTGACGCGTCGGTCAAGAAGACGTGCGACAAGATCTACGCGAAGATCACGCGCCTCGCGAAAGACCTTGTGAAGACAGGCGACGACATCGGCCGCGAGTTCGGCATCCCCGTCGTCAACAAGCGCGTCTCGATAACGCCCGCCGCGATCGTCGGCTCCGCGTGCTGCAAGAAGCCGTCCGACTTCGTGAAGATCGCGAAGACTCTCGACCGCGCGGCGAAGAAACTCGGCATCAACTTCATCGGCGGCTACTCCGCGATCGTCTCGAAGGGAATGACTCCCGCCGACGAGCTTCTCATCCGCTCCATCCCCGAGGCCATGGCCGCGACCGAGCGCGTCTGCTCCTCCGTCAACGTCGGCTCGACGAAGACCGGCATCGACATGGACGCCGTGCGGCTCATGGGCGAGATCGTGAAGGAGACGGCAGCGAAGACGAAGAGCTCGATCGGCTGCGCCAAGCTCGTCGTCCTCTGCAACGCTCCCGACGACAATCCCTTCATGGCCGGCGCGTTCCACGGCGTGAGCGAGGCGGACGCAGTCATCAACGTAGGCGTCTCGGGACCAGGCGTCGTCAACCACGTCCTGCGGCACACTTGCCGCGGAGTCGGCTTTGAGACTCTCTGCGAGACGATAAAGAAGACGGCGTTCAAGATCACCCGCGTCGGCCAGCTCGTCGCCCAGGAGGCGTCGAAGCGCCTCGGCGTTCCCTTCGGGATCATCGACCTCTCTCTCGCGCCGACGCCGGCGATCGGCGACTCGGTCGCGGATATCCTGAGGGAGATCGGCCTCGACCATCCGGGAGCCCCCGGCACGACTGCCGCGCTCGCGCTCCTCAACGACCAGGTGAAGAAGGGCGGCGTGATGGCGAGCTCCTACGTCGGCGGACTCTCTGGCGCTTTCATTCCCGTCTCCGAAGACCAGGGAATGATCGACGCGGTGAACGCCGGCGCTCTCACCATCGAGAAGCTCGAGGCGATGACGTGCGTCTGCTCCGTCGGCCTCGACATGATCGCCGTCCCCGGCTCGACTTCCGCCTCGACGATCTCGGGGATAATCGCCGACGAAGCCGCGATCGGCATGGTCAACCAGAAGACGACCGCAGTGAGGATCATTCCCGTCGCGGGGAAGAAGGTCGGCGACTCGGTGGAGTTCGGCGGGCTTCTCGGCCACGCGCCGGTGATGAGCGTATCCAAGTTCTCGTGCGAGAGGATGATCGCGCGCAAGGGAAGAATACCTGCTCCGATTCATTCGTTCAAAAATTAGCCGTGTAGAACGTGTAGAAATACGCAAGAAGAATATCTACACGATCTACATGTTCTACATGGCCAAAACATTTAAGGATAAAGGAAATGGAGGCATGATGAAAAAAACAATAGTGACTATTGCTGCGGCGCTTTGCGCCGCGTCCGCGTTCGCGACGATCCGCGCCGTCTCGCACGACGACTACGGCAAGGAGAACGCATGGCAGAGGAAACGCCACGCCGAAAAGATGGAGGTCGTGACGAACGGCGGCGCGAAAGTCGTATTCATCGGCGACTCGATCACGCACTTCTGGGAATCGCACGGCAAGGCGCAGCTCGGGAAGTACTTCTCCGAAGGCGACATGAAGATGCTCGACCTCGGCGTCTCCGCCGACCGCACGGAGCACGTCCTCTGGCGCCTCAACGAGGGCGGCGAGCTCGACGGCTACGAGGCGAAGTGCGTCCTCCTCATGATCGGCACGAACAACACCGGACACTTCCCGGTCGAAAAGGAGCCGCCGGGCGACACCATCCTCGGCATCCGCGAGATACTGAGGACGATCCGCGCGAAGCAGCCGAAGGCGACGGTGGTATTGACGGCGATCTTTCCGCGCGGCGCGACGGCCGACCATCCGCAGCGCATCCGCAATGAAATCGTGAACAAGGAGGTGCAGAAGTTCTGCGACGGCAAGACGATCTTCTGGTGCGACTTCAACGACCAGTTCCTCACGGCCGACGGCAAGCTCTCGCCCGACGTCTTCCCCGATCGTCTCCACCCCAACGCCCTCGGCTACGAAATCTGGTACTCCGCCGTCAAGCCGTACATCGACTTCGCGCTTTCCGACGGCAAGCTTCCAGCGCCGGCGAACCGCTATGCGTCATGCATCAACGACAGGGTCTACCGCATGGATCAGCAGCTCAGCGTGTTTCCGGCGTCGCGCATCCGCAGCGAGGGCTATGGTGCGCAGGACTGGTGGCTCGACCGGCTTCTCGCTAAGCGCAACCAGATCTCCGAATGCGGCGGCGAAATCGACCTCGTCTTCTTCGGCGACTCCATCACCCACAACTGGGAGAGCAACGGCAAGGCGTCGCTCGACGAGCTCAGCAAGACGTACTCCGTCCTCGACATCGGCTACTCCGGCGACAAGACCGAGAATCTCCTCTGGCGCGGCGAGTACGGCGGCGAGCTCGACGGCTACAAGGCTAAGTGCATCATGCTCATGATCGGCACGAACAACACATGGCACAGGAACGACAAGCCGGAGGCAATCGCAGACGGAATACGCAAGATACTCGACCTCATTGCCCGCAAACAGCCCGAGGCGACGACACTGCTTCTCCCGATCTTCCCGTTTGGCGCGAACGACGCGGATGCAAAGCGCATCAACAACGAGAAGGCCAATGCGATCATAAAGGGCTTCGCGGACGGGAAGAAGGTCGTCTGGGTCGACTTCAACTCTAAGTTCCTCGACGAGAAGGGCGACAACATCGCGCTCATGCCCGACCACTGCCACCCGAATGAGCGGGGCTACGCCGAGGTCTGGATGCCCTCCGTCCTCCCGTACTTCAAGAAGGCCTGCGGGAAATGAACACAATGATCGCCGCCACAGTCTACTGCATCGTCGGCTGCAACACGGGCTCGCCCGACAAGGACGCGCTCAAGGTTCTCGAGTGCGACACAGAGACTGGCGCTGCGAAAATCGTCCAGTCGGTGAATGGCTGCGAGGGAACGACGTACTTCCAGCTCTCCAAGGACGGCAAGGCTCTCTATTCCGTCGTCGCGGAGAAGGTCGATGACAAGTCGCACGGAGCGATCGTCAAGTTCGATGTCGAGAATCACCGCATCGGCAAGATGACGAAGCTCGCCGAACTTCCGTGCGAGACACCGTGCCACGTCGCGCTTTCGCCAGACGAGAGCGTAATGTCGGTTGCGGTTTACTGGTCGGGGATTTACGGAGTGATGGCGTTGGACGAGCGGTGTGCTACATTTGGTAGGGACGCCTATCCCCAGGCGTCCGCGGGCGCGTTGGAAACACGCCCCTACCAGATCGCCGCGCTGCCTAACGATGCGGTTGGTCCGCGCAAGGACCGCCAGCAAAAGGCGTTCGCGCACCAGACGTTCTACACGCCCGACGGTAAGCTTATGGGCGTGTGCGACCTTGGCTGCGATCGTGTGAACTTCTACGACTACAAGAAGTCGGGTGGTCTTGATAAGCCAGTTGTCACGCTGAAGGCCGATCCTGGCGACGGCCCACGCCACGCGATTTTCTCGAACGACGGCAAGTTCCTCTTTGTGGTGAATGAGCTGTCGTCGACGGTTACGAGCTATGCGGTAGCCAAGGGGACGACAAATTTGGTGGGGGCGTCTTTCCAAGACGCCCGCGGACGGCTCGGAGAGCCGTCCCTACCATTCACTCGCATCGGAAAGTGGTCGATGCTGCCCGAGGGATGTGCGCTTAAGGAGACCGAGACGAAGGCCGCGGCAATAAAGTCGACGGCGGACGGGAAGATACTGATGGCGTCGAACCGCGGCCACGACTCGATCGCGTTCTTCGTCGTGAACGAAGACGGCACGCTCACGATGAAGAATGTCGCGAAGCTGACCAGCAAGTTCCCGCGAGACTTCGAGCTGATGCCGGGCGAGAAGTTCATGGTCGTCGGGCACAAGATGTCGAACGAGATTCAGGTATACGCCTTCGACCGCGAGAAGTGCGAGCTTAAGCCAGTCGGCGCGCCGATTCCCTGCTGGCGCCCGCTGTGTTTCAAGTTTCTAAAATAAAGATTTGCTTCAAATGAGAGAAACCACAGAATACACGGAATACACGGAAATTTTTGTTCCGTGTTTTCTGTGTTTTCCGTGGTTGGAAATTCTGAGCAATTAGTTCGCTGACAATGAATTTGATTATACAGAATGGATTTGTCGTTGATGGCTCGGGGAAGCCAGGGTTCCATGGCGATGTAGTCGTTGAGGGCGACAGGATCGTAGATGTCATTCCCACGGCGTCACATGGTAGGGACGCGTTTCCAACGCGTCCGCGGACGGCACGTATCCCCCGAGCGAAGCGAGCCGCGTCAGCGGTCGCTAGAGGGGTGAGTGCCGTCCCTACCACGAGTTGCCCTACGGCAACCATGGGGTCAGACCCCACTGTTCGAAATAGCAAAGCTGCGACCATCGACGCTTCCGGCTGCATCGTAAGCCCCGGCTTCATCGACGCCCACGCGCACTCCGACGCATACCTCGTCCTCGAGCCAGACGCGCCGTCGAAAATCTCACAGGGCGTGACGACCGAAATCAACGGACAGTGCGGCGGCTCGGTTGCGCCGCGCTACGGCGAAGCGCGTCTCTCCAGCGACTGGGCGGCGCTTCTCGGCGAACGCCTGACGTGGCGCTCGCTCGCTGAGTACCGCACAGTCCTCGAAGCGGCGAAGCCCGCGATAAACACGATTCAGTTTGTCGGCCACAACACTCTCCGCTCATCCGTCGTCGGCTATGCCGGACGCGCGGCGACGCCGGACGAGCTAAAGGAGATGCAGCTACTTCTCGCCGAGTCCCTCGACGCCGGCGGCTGGGGCCTCACGACGGGGCTCATCTACCAGCCGGGGAAATACTCGACGCCCGAAGAAGTCGTCGCGCTTGCAAAGGTCGCCGCGGAGCGCGGCGGACTCTACGCGACGCACATGCGCTCGGAGGGCGACAGGATTCTCGAGGCGATTGACGAAGTGATCGACCTCGTGAAGGCGACGGGAATCCGCGCCGAGATCTCGCACCTCAAGACGAGCGGCAAAAGGAACTGGCACAAGATCGACGCTGTCCTCGAGAAGATCGAGAACGCGATTGGCGACGGGCTACTTCTCGGTAGCGACCGCTATCCGTTCTGCGCGGCGGGAACAGATCTCGACATTGTCCTTCCCGACTGGGCGCAGGAAGGCGCCGCGCCCGCGGAGATGGCGCGTCTCGCAGATCCCGCGACGCGCGCGAAGATCGTCGCCGAGATCAACGCGTCAGACCGCGACTGGTCGACGGTGATGATAGGCGGCACGTGGCACGAATCCACCAAGCCGCTCAGCGGCAAGACAGTTGCTGAATGTCTTTTGCCGCAAAGAACGCAAAGTCCGCAAAGAAACTGGGGCTCCGCCCCAGACCCCAAAACACTTTGCGATCCTTTGCGTTCTTTGTGGCAAAAAAACAACACCCAAGCGATTTCTCCCGGAGAGCTCATCTGCCGCATCCTCGAACTCGACGGCTGCAAGACTGGCGCGTTCTTCTTCGGGATGAGCGAAGAGAACTTAGACAAGATTCTCACGCGTCCGTGGATCGTCCCCGGAAGCGACGCTTCCCTTCGTGCGCCGTGGGGACCGCTCGGCGCGGACCACCCGCATCCCCGCGCATACGGGACGATGCCCGAGTTCTACCGCCGCGTCAGGGCGCTCGGCGTTTCGCGCGAAGAGGCGATTGCGCGCATGACTTCCGTTCCCGCACGGCGATTCGGCATCGCGCATCGCGGCGTGATCGAGAAGGGGGCGTTCGCCGATCTCGCGATCTGGAAGGAAGACGAGTTCGCGTCGAAGGCGACGTACGTCGAGCCGCATCAGTTCTCGAGCGGAGTGAAGGCCGTCGTGGTGAACGGCGCGGTGTCGTATGCTGACGGAAAGTTCTCCGCCAATAGAACGGGAAGATTCCTGGAGCGGAGTTGTTGAAAACAACACGAACAACCTCAAGAAATTCTGGGACCCCTTCGAACCCTTGATTTTATTGGCTATCGTGGGGTCTGTCCCCAAAAGCGGGTGCAAGTGCGGGGGTCTAAAATCCCTATTGACGGGTAGAGACAAAATATGATACTATTTGCAAACGAAACGACCGTTAACGAAACGGACATTTCGTAACGAGGGTGGCGAAGGAGTTGCTTTATGAGATTCTTCGGGCGTGAAATCGAATTGAAAGAACTTAGAAAGGTGCGCGAACTTTCTCAAGAGAGATCGCGTTTTACGGTCTTGACTGGCCGGAGGCGAGTGGGAAAGACCGAACTTTCCCGCGAGGCATTTGACGATGGCAAGACACCATACTTGAATTTGCCCATCACGCGGCAGCCAGAAGTCACGCTTTGCGCCCAGCTTCAGGAAGAGGCGGAGAGGGTTCTGCATCTTGGAATACACGGAACATGCACAAGATTCGGCGAACTCTTCCGAGAATTGATGAAAGAGGCCGAGAGGCGCCCCTACACTCTTGTTATCGACGAGTTCCAGGAGTTTAACCGCACGAACCCAGGCGTTTACGGCGACATACAGCACATCTGGGACGAGTACCACAACAAAACGAAGCTGAATCTTGTCGTCAACGGCAGCGTAAATCGCCTCATGAACAAGATATTCTTCGACGATTCGCAGCCGCTGTACGGACGCAACACCGGAACATTGATGCTCAAGCCTTTTGGCCCCTCGCTTCTAAAGGAGATATTCCGCTGCTACAAGCCAGACTACACGAACAGCGATTTGCTTGCACTTTGGACGGTTAGCGGAGGCGTTGCGCGATATGTCGACATGATGATGTCGGCGCACGCATTCACCAAGGCGGAGATGCTTGAGGAGATATTCTCACCGCTATCGGCATACATTCCAGAGGGCAGGACGATTCTTGCCGACGAATTCGGCTCTGACTACGGAACGTATTTTACGCTGCTTGCGGCGATTTCCGCGGGGCAGACGACTTCTGCGGAGTTGAAAAACCTTCTTGGCACCGAAGTCGGAGGATTTCTCGCGAAGTTGGAAGACCAGTATTCCATTGTCGAAAAGAAACAGCCAATCTTCGGGAAGCCGACGTCGAAGAACGCCCACTTCCAGGTCGACGACTGTTTCTTCCGATTCTGGTTTCGATTCGTGCATAAGTTGAGCTACCTAAACGAGCTTGGCCGTCGAGATCGGATGCGGGACATTGCCGAAAGGGACTTTGACGTTTTCAGCGGCTATGCGCTGGAGCGCTATTTCACGGCGAAGATTGTCGAGGACAAGGGCTGCACGCGAATCGGCTCGTGGTGGGACAGGAAAAGCGAAAACGAGATTGATATCGTTTGCGAAGACGAGATAGCCGAAACGCTTGCGTTCTACGAGGTAAAGATTGACGCTTCGCGATTTGACGCGGCTTGCCTTGCCGAAAAGGTCGAGGCATTCTTTGCCAAGGACCCCGACAAGCGCAATCTCCATTACAAAACAGGCCTTCTTTCAATAGAAGACATGTGATGCCTGCTCTCCCGCCCCCGCTACTGTGTCACTCGTACTGTGTCAGACCTTATGAAAAATATGAAGAGAATAGTTCTTGTTGCTTTGATCGCTTTTGTCGCGGTGGCCGCGCATGCCGCGACGACCAATCTTACGGGCGTCGTGACTTTCGAGCGCAATGACCTGTCGTTCTTCTTCATCGACGACGCGGCGGGCGTGCACTGGCGCGTGCAGGGCGAGAAGGGCGCGCCGGCGGTGAAGATCGGCGATCTCGTCCATGTCGAAGGCGAGCGCGAAATGACGACGAAGCGGCGCATCGCCGACGCGGCGATCACCGTCGAGGGCCATGCCATGGCCGCCATACCGCCGCCCCTGGAAACAGGCATTGCAGACCTCTTCTCTCGGCTCATGCCGTTTGGCAACACCGACCTATACGGCGGAGTTGTCGTGACCGAGGGGCTGCTGCGCGACATAAACCGTCGCCAGACGACGACACAGCTTTTAGTCGGCGAAGGCGACTCGAATCTCCAGGTCGAGATACCGTGGGCGCTCGAAGAGGCGCTTCCCGCAAATCTCGTGCAGGGCGCGACCGTGCGCGTGAAGGGCGTTCTCACGTGGACGTCCATCGAGAACTACGAAGAGGGGATCTTCGGCCGCATAGAGAACGTCGAGCTGATTCCTCCGACGCCAGACTCGGTCGAGGTCATTCGTCGCGCGCCGTTCTGGACTGTCGGCCGTCTTCTCTTCATACTGATGTGGGTGTGCGTCCTTTCCGCGGCGCTCGCCGTCTGGACGCTGACGCTGCGGCGGATGGTCGCGCGCCGTACGCAGGAGCTTGCGGAATCCGTGCGCCAGCGCGAGCGCGTCAAGATCGAGGCCGACGCCGCGCGCCGCGAAAGGCTGCGGCTTGCCGCTGATCTCCACGACGGTTTCCAGCAGTACCTCGCCGGAGCGACGTTCCGGCTCAAGGCGGCGATGAACTATCTGCCCGAGGGAGCCGACGAATCGCGGGCGCAGCTTGAGAAGGTGAACGACGCCCTGAAGCACACGCAGTCGGGTTTGCGGTCGACGCTCTGGGCGATGAACGAGGAGAGCGAGGGGCCGGAGTCGCTTATCGAGCTTATACAGTTCGTGGCGCGGCGTCTCCCGCAGTGGGAGGGAATCGTCGAAATCGCGAGCGAGGGCGAGGAGCGCAAGATCGCGCACAATTTCGCGGGTACGATTCTGCTTATTCTGCAGGAGGCGGTCGGGAACGCGATTGACCGCGGACACGCGAAGCATGTCAAGGTAAGGATTGTGTTCGGCGAGAAGGGGCTTGCGATGACGGTTGCGGACGACGGCTCGGGCTTCGACACGGCCGCGGCGCGAAAGGAAGGGCACTACGGGCTTTCGGGCATGGAGCGCCGCACGGCTGAGCTTGGGGGGAAGATTGCGATTTCGAGCGAGATTGGCCGCGGAACGACGGTCAGGATCGCGCTCCCGCTTTAATGTACCCCTTCAGACCCTTGATTTTATTGGCTATCGTGGGGTCTGTCCCCAAGAATATAGCCGTGTAGAGGTGTAGAGCGTGTAGAGGGAAACAACTGGAACAACTTGTAAAAACAACTTCTTTTACGCCGCGCAACTCGGCACTCGCTTCGCTCGGCGTGTTCGCGCGGGCCCTTGCGGCCGCTTTGCGGCTCGGCCTTCGGCCTCAGCCAACCAGACGACTTCGTCGCAGGCGCATCTCCCCACGGGTCGCGAACCCCCGCAAGGGGCGGTTACGCGCGGCGATTCAAGAGCGCCGCGAGGTTTCGCGACGAGATGAAGGGAGTGCGGGCATGTTAGCCCGCACACCATGAAAAGGTTGTTTCAAATGTTGTTTATGTTGTTTTCAATCGAGCGTGGATGCTATGGGGTCTTGTGCGCCAAATTACCTAGCGAAAACGCGCCAAATTACCTAACTGTTGACGGGGTATGATGATTTTTGCTATAATTTCTCCGTTATGGCGAAATATCGAAAAAGGCGTCAAGACACTTGACGCGCTGTCCGCGAAGATCGACACTACGCGCATGCCCTCGCCATCGTTTCGCATGGTTCTTGTCGCAGATGGGGACTTTGCCTATCGCCGTGAGGATAGCATCATAGTTTGCCCTATCGGTGCACTCAGACCCTGGTATAATCTTAGTCGCCCGCTTGTTGGTAAGTCGGGCGGGGGGCATCAAAAGCCCCCAAAGCCCGACTTATCAACAGGCGGAGGCTAAGATGAAATCAGAAAGAGAGAAAATCCCCTGTTTCCT
>Ga0256405_10001606_pt1 | contig 60092 bp, 55 predicted proteins | sample RumenRJG_02DNA_FD_189096 | JGI IMG/M metagenome (GOLD analysis project Ga0256405, IMG submission 189096) | Bovine rumen microbial communities from Lethbridge, Alberta, Canada - RJG_02 | ecosystem: Host-associated > Mammals > Digestive system > Stomach > Rumen | place: Canada: Alberta... | reverse complement strand
TATGCATAACTGTCTGATTTACAGACAAAGTTACGATTGAAAACCGTTCGCCCCTCAAACACCTCCTAACTATCTAACTATCAATGTTTTCAAAGACCTATATATAAATTTTTAGTGGACACTAATGACTACAAGACCGTCCGGGTGGAACCGGACCGGATCCGCTATGCGGAAAGCATGAGCGAATACCTGAAAATCTGGCTGAAGGACGCTGACGTGCCCCTGGTCGTGCTCTATAGCCTGAAACGGCTGGCCGAACAGCTTCCCGCCGGCCGGTTCCAGCGCATCCACCGCTCCTATCTGGTGAATCTTTCCCTCGTGCGGGAATTCACCCGCTCCTCCGTCGTCTTGGAGGGCGGAGTCACGCTTCCCGTGAGCGATCTTTACCGCACGGTCTTGCGTGAGGCGCTGAGCCGATAGCCGGTGGCCTAAGGAACCAGGTACCGGTCGCCGGTGTCGCGGGCGACGGCGTCCCAGAAGGTTTGGGACCAGGTCCCGGGCTGGTCGTTGTATCGGACGATGAGCTCCCGGGCGAGACGGGACCAACGGGACATCATGCGCCGGGTATAATCGTCGGTCCTTCCGTTGAGGTAGGCGGTACGCTCGGCGGGCTTCATGGCGGCAACTTCCTTTTCAACGGTAGATTGCTCCGAGAGGAAAGCGGTTTCCAGCTCTTCCCGGGCGGCAACGACGTCGCCGATCATGGCCCCGTAGCGGGGATACACCATGTTGGAAACCCAGTTGCACAGCCAGTAGGCGCCCTCCTCGTCAAAATACCCGTCCCGGTTATGCTCCGCGGCAAAAGCCGCCGGAATCTCGGTGGTTCCGCAGTAAACCGGCACATAAGCCACCATGCCCGGATCGTCCAGGTTGAACCAGGTTACCCCGCCCACGGCATCCGGCAGCCAGGAACGGAGCTGCGCCACGGCGGCGAACCCCGCCTGCTGCGTGGAAATGGGCCGTTCCCGGAAATACTGTTTTCCGTTCGACGTGAAAGACTTGGCCCGGGGGCGGATCGGAGAAGCCCAGGGACCGGCGCTCACGTCGGCGGTCATGTCCAGCGGCGTGCCTTCGTAGTGGTCGCGCATATCGGCCATCACGTCCTGCAGGGTGAGGGGCTTGTCGGGCACGATCCAGAGGGGGAGTTCGTCGCACTCGTCGAACCGGCCTTCCAGGAAAGGCAGGAAGCTGTCCATGTAAGCCGTATCCGTGTGATGGCGGAAAACGCTCCAGACGCGCGGCTCGCACAGGCGCATGTTCACGAATTCCAGCGGGCAGTAGGCCTCGCGGAAGCTGAAATCGGCATCCGGACCGTCGTAATAGCCCATCTCGCGGGCAAAAGAGATGACATCCTTGGAATACAGGCAGTTCTCCGGGTCGTTCAGGGGGAACTTCCGGATCCGGCTGTGGTTCGCATGGGCGCAGATGGCGTTGTCCGGAATCCGGCGGGCCACCCAGACGGCGCCCTTCCGGCCAGGTCCCTTGCCGATGACTTCCATGATCCACGCTTCCGTCGGATCGCAGACGGTGAAAGTCTCCCCGGGATCCCGATAGCCGTAGGTGTCCATCAGCTTGCCCATCGTGAGGATGGCTTCCCGTGCAGTCTTGCAGCGCTGCAGGGCAAGCTGCATCACGTTGTCGTATCCCAGAATCCCTTCCGGATCGATGAGTTCCTTCCGGCCGTAGAAAGTGGTTTCGTAGATGCACAACTGGTGTTCATTCATGTAGTTCACCACGTTGTAGGTCTGCGGGACCTGATCCACGTAGCCCCGGATTTCCCCGGGATGCCAGAAGTCCCGGATGGCGATCTTCTCGCCCGGGGCGTGTTTCCCGCCGAGCGAATGCGTGAGCCATCCGCTGTACCCGAACGTGTCGCAATTGTAACTGCACATCACCGACCCGTCGGCGCTGGCCTTCCGTCCGACGATGATGTTCGTGCAGGCCTGGCTTCGCTGTCCCGGGAACAGGGCCAGGGCGACCAGCGTGGCGGCCAGCAGTCTGCGCATCATTTTCCGGCCAGGTGCTTTTCCCACGCCCAGGCGGCGGCGAGGGTTTCCTCGACGGTGCGGGTGGCTTTCCAGCCCATTTCGGTGTTCGCGAGGGTCGGGTCGGCCCAGATGGCGGTGACGTCGCCGGGGCGGCGCGGGGCGAACTTGTGCGGGACAGGGACGCCGTTCACCTTCTCGAAAGCCGTGACCAGCTCCAGGACGGAAACGGGTCGTCCGGTGCCGATGTTGAAGACTTCGCACTCCTCCTTCATCTTCCCTTCGATCATGCGGGTGACCGCGAAGACATGGGCCTTCGCCAGGTCCACGATGTCGATATAGTCGCGGAGGCAGGTCCCGTCCGGCGTGGGATAGTCGTTTCCGAAGATGCTGAGGCACTCGCGCTTGCCGATGGCAGTCTGGGTGATGTACGGCACGAGGTTGTTGGGAACGCCGCGGGGGAGTTCGCCGATGAGGGCGCTGGGATGGGCGCCGATGGGGTTGAAGTACCGGAGAAGGATGCCCTTGATGATGCCGCCGGACGCTTTCACCGTGTCGCGGAGGATGTCCTCGCACATGGTCTTGGTGTTGCCGTAGGGGGACGTGGCGGGCTTTCGCGGTGTCTTTTCCGTCACGGGAACCACGCCGGGCTCGCCATAAACGGTGGCCGAGGAGGAAAACAGCACGTTGCAGCCGCCCTTTTCCTGCGCGGCCTCCAGCACGTTGAGGAAGCTGGTCAGGTTGTTCCGGTAATACATGAGCGGCTTCGCGACGGACTCGCCCACGGCCTTGAAGGCGGCGAAGTGGATGACCGCGTCGATCGGATAGTCGGCGAAGATCTTCTTCACGGCCGCCAGGTCGCAGAAATCCATCTCCACCAGCGGAATGTCTTCCCGCCCGGTAATCTTTTTCACCCCCTCGAAGCAGGTGCGGTCGCAGTTGGAGAAATTGTCGGCGACCACCACGTCGTAGCCCGCCTCGATCAGTTCCACGGTCACATGGCTTCCGATGAAGCCGGCCCCGCCGGATACAAGCACAGTCTTTTTCATTTTCACTCGGTTTAAGCTATGCAAAGGTACGAATTTTATCGGTATCTTTGCAGTATGCGAATCAAGGTATTGGGTGCCTGCTGCACCCTCGTGGCCTGCCTGACGATGCAGGCGCAGACAACATTTCAGCAGAAAGTGGACCGGGCCGTGGGGCAGGAGCCGCTGAGGAGTGCCGTCGTGGGCATGATGGTGCAGGACATGCAGGGGAATGTCGTGGCGGAGAGGGAGGCGCAGCGGCGGATGGTGTCGGCTTCGAACATGAAGCTGGTCACGGCGGGAACGGCCCTGCACGCCCTCGGGGCGGACTTCCGTTTCGAGACCGGCATCGGTTACACCGGTGAGGTCGATGCGGACGGCACCTTGCACGGCGATGTCTATCTCGTGGGCGGCGGAGACCCCACCATCGGTGTCGTGGACACGATGGCCGTGAAACCCGACGCCCTGTTCTGGCGGTGGAAATCCATCCTCAAGCAGGAGGGCATCAGCCGGATCGACGGCCGCATCATCGGCGACGGAAGGCAGTATGAAGGCCATCTGGAAAACACGACCTGGGGTTACGACGACACCGGGACCTATTACGGCGCAGGGACAAGTGCCCTGAGCTTCTATGAGAACGCCATCGATTACAGCGTTTCGGCCGCCCTGGAAGACGAACCCGTGAAGGTGGTCCAGCGCTATCCCGACACGCCCTGGATGCATTTCACGAACCGTTCGGTGACCGGGCCCAAGGGGACCGGCAACAGCCTGTACCTGTACACCACGGACCTCGCTCCATACGCGGAACTCCGCGGGACTTTCGCCGTGGACCGCAAGCCCAAGATCGAGCATTTCGCGAATAAATACGGCGCCCTCACCTGCGCCTACTACTTCTGGCAGAATCTCCGGAGCACCGGCTGGGACGTTTCCGGCGGCTATGCCGACATCGACCGGGACGGCTATGTCCGTGGGAGTGATTTCGTGCCCATGGAAAAGGCCGGAAGTCCCAAGGTGATTGGCACTTCCCTTTCTCCGACCCTGTTCCGGATCACCCGCCGGACCCTCGTGGAAAGCGATAATTTCTACGCCGAGGCGATATTCCGCCAGATGGGCGAGAAGGCGTGCGGGATCGCAGTCTATGACAGTTGCCGGGTCGCGGCGCGCGAAGTCCTGGAAGACCTGTTCGCCCAGGCCGGAATCCCCGCAGCCACGGCGGACGGACTCTATCAGGAAGACGGCTCCGGCCTTTCCCGCAAGAACCTCCTTTCTCCGGCCTGCATGACCGCCTGTCTCCGCGCGATGGCCGGCTCCAAGGCCTTCGACGCCTTCCTCACGAGCCTGCCGCAGCCCGGCGAGGGCACGCTGGCGTCCGTCCTTCCGAAACTGCCCGCCGACCAGAAAGCCCGGCTCCGCTTCAAGAGCGGCTCCATGGACGGTGTCCTCTGCTATTCCGGCTATGTGCTGGATCCGGAAGGCCGTCCCACCCATGTCTTCTCCCTGATGGTCAACGGTGCCGCCGTCAAGACCAGCGTCCTGCGCGACCTCCTTGGCGGCCTCATCGAGTCCCTGTTATAACCCGTTCCCTATGAGACATCTAGTCCTTCTTGCGCTGCTTGGCCTGACCACGGCGCTGCAGGCCCAGCCTGAAATCACCCTCGAAGACATCTATGCCAAAGGCACGTTCCGCTCGCGGGGTGTCCCGCAGCCCACGTGGCTGGAGGACGGCCGCTCCTACTCCGCCTTCACGGCGGACGGACTGATCCGTGTGGACGCCGCCACGCTCGCGGAGACGGTCGTCGTTCCCGCATCGGCCTTCATCCCGGAAGGGGCGGACCGTCCGCTCCGGATGGAGGGATACCAGTGGTCGGACGACCGCACCAAACTGGTCATCTACACGAATTCCCGCCGTGTCTGGCGTCGCAACACCCGGGGAGACTACTGGCTCCTGGACGTCGCGTCCGGAAAGCTCAGCCAGCTTGGAAAAGGACTGGAACCCGCCCGGATGATGTACGGGAAGCTGTCGCCCGCAGGGGACAAGTTCGGCTATGTCTATTTCAACGACCTCTATGTGGAGGACGTCGCGACCGGGGAGCGCCGGAGACTTACGTTCGACGGCGGAGACCGGTTCGTGAACGGCAACTTCGACTGGGTGTACGAAGAGGAGCTGAGCTGCTACGACGGCTGGCGCTGGAATCCGGCCGGAGACCGGATCGCCTATTGGCACTCGGACACGGAAGGGACGGGTACCTTCTTGATGATCGACAATATCGATTCGCTCTATTCCTTCACCATCCCGCTGCCTTATCCGAAGGCCGGGACCACGAATTCGGCCGTGCAGGTGGGTGTCGTGGACGTCAAGACCGCCGAGACGAAGTGGTTCCCGGTGCCGGGCGACCCGCGCGAGAACTATATCGCCCGGATGGAGTTCGTCCCCGGGACCGACGAGGTGATGATCCAGCAGCTGAACCGCCTCCAGAACACCAACACCGTGTATTACGGCAATGTCCGGACCCTCGCCCTGGAGCCCTTCTACGGCGACCATGACGATGCCTTCCTCAATGTCCATGACAACATCGTCTGGCTGGACGGCAACAAGTATTTCACCTGGACCAGCGAAAAGGACGGCTGGCGGCACCTGTACCGCGTAACTCGCGACGGCAAGAAGGAAACCCTCATCACCAAAGGCGAGTTCGATGTGATCGACGTCCTGGAGATCGACACGAAAGGCGGTTATGTCTATTACCTGGCCTCGCCGGACAGCGCCGTGGAGCAGTATCTGTACCGCAGCCGGCTGGACGGAAAGGGAAAAGCGGAGCGCGTGACGCCGACGGGTTTCCGGGGCACCTATTCCTACAACATCTCTCCGGGCGCGAAGTTCGCCCTGTGCTCCTACAGCAATTCCGCCACGCCGCGGGTGTATGAGATGGTCACCCTTCCGGACCACAAGGTCGTCCGTACGCTGGAGACCAACGCCGCGCTCAAGGAGGTCTATGCCTCCTACGGCTTCCGGACCCGGGAATACTTCCAGGTCGATATCGGCGAGGCCGTCCTGGACGGCTGGATGATCAAGCCGCGGGATTTCGACCCGGCGAAAAAGTACCCCGTCATCTTCAACATCTACGGCGAACCGGCTTCCTCGACCGTCCAGAACAGCTGGTCGGGCGACTACTGGAACCAGCTCCTGGCGCAACAGGGGTACATCGTCATGAGCATCGACCCGCGGGGAACCAACAACCCCAAGGGCCGGGAGTGGCGTAAATGCATCTATGGGAAAGTGGGTATCCTGGCGATGCAGGACCACGCGAAGGCAGTCCGCCTCGCGGAGGAGATGTTCCCGTTCATGGACCCGGAGCGCATCGGCGTCTGGGGCTGGAGCGGCGGCGGATCCTCCACCGCGCACCTGATGTTCGAGTATCCGGACATCTACCATGTGGGAATCGCCGTTGCGGGCGTGTATTCCCAGTACCTGTACGACTCCATCTACCAGGAACGCTACATGGGCCTTCCTTCCACGAATCCCGACGGTTATCGGGAAGGGTCCCCGATCACCCATGCCGCCGGCTTGCAGGGAGACCTGCTCCTGATCCATGGCACCGGGGACGACAACGTCCACTACCAGAGCTGCGAAATGCTGGTGAACGAACTCGTGAAGCAGGACAAGCAGTTCTCGATGATGGCCTACCCCATGCGCACCCACGGCATCAGCGAACGGGAGAACACGACGATGCACCTGTATCGGACCATGCTTCGCTTTTGGCTGGAACATTTGCCTTCTGGAGGACGAAAGTGACGGATTTTGAAATGAAATTGTTATCTTTGTAGATACACCAAAAATGAAGCGTATGGCAAGCAGTTCTGCAGGAAAGATAACCCAGGTGGTGGGGCCGGTCGTCGACGTGCATTTTGACCTGGAAGAGGGCGGGGAACTCCCCCGCATCCATGAAGCGCTGGAAGTGAAAAGGGCGGACGGACGTTCCCTCGTCATCGAGGTGCAGCAGCACATCGGCGAGGACACGGTCCGCTGCGTGGCCATGGACTCCACGGACGGCCTGAGCCGCGGGATGGAAGCCCTGCCCACGGGTGCCCCGATCGCGATGCCGGTGGGCGCGCAGATCCGCGGCCGCGTGATGAACGTCGTGGGCGAGACCATCGACGGCATGGGCTCCCTTTCCCGGGAGGATGCGCTTCCGATTCACCGCGAACCGCCTAAGTTCGAGGATCTTACGACCTCGCAGGAGGTCCTTTTTACCGGCATCAAGGTCATCGACCTGCTGGAGCCGTACCTCAAGGGCGGCAAGATCGGCCTGTTCGGCGGTGCCGGCGTCGGCAAGACCGTCCTGATTAAGGAACTGATCAACAATATCGCCAAGGCCCATAACGGCTTCTCCATCTTCGCCGGCGTGGGCGAGCGTACCCGCGAGGGCAACGACCTTCTCCGGGAAATGATCGAATCCCACGTCATCCGCTACGGCGAGGCCTTCGAGAAGGCGATGGAAGAGGGGAAGTGGGACCTTTCCCTCGTGGACCGGGAAGAACTCAGGAAATCCCAGGTGTCCATGGTCTTCGGCCAGATGAACGAACCCCCGGGTGCCCGTTCCAGCGTGGCCCTGAGCGGTCTCACCCTGGCGGAATCCTTCCGCGACAGCGATACGGGCGAGGGCCCGCGGGACATCCTCTTCTTCATTGACAACATTTTCCGTTTCACCCAGGCGGGATCGGAGGTGTCGGCCCTGCTCGGCCGGATGCCGTCCGCCGTGGGTTACCAGCCGACGCTCGCCACCGAGATGGGCCAGATGCAGGAGCGGATCACCTCCACGAAGAACGGTTCAATTACCTCTGTCCAAGCTGTTTACGTCCCTGCTGACGACCTTACGGACCCGGCTCCGGCGACGACGTTCTCGCACCTGGACGCCACTACGGTCCTGAGCCGCAAGATCACGGCCCTCGGCATTTACCCGGCCGTGGACCCGCTGGAATCCACCTCCCGCATCCTGGATCCGAACATCGTGGGCCAGGCCCATTACGACACGGCCCAGCGGGTGAAGCAGATCCTCCAGCGCAACCAGGAGCTCCAGGACATCATCGCCATCCTGGGCATGGACGAACTCTCGGACGAGGACAAGACCACCGTGAACCGTGCCCGCCGCGTGCAGCGCTTCCTCTCGCAGCCCTTCCACGTGGCCGAGCAGTTCACCGGCGTCCCGGGCGTGATGGTCTCCATCGAGGACACCATCAAGGGCTTCAACATGATCCTGGACGGCGAGGTGGACTACCTTCCGGAACAGGCCTTCCTGAACGTGGGCACGATCGAGGACGCGATTGCGAAGGGTGAAAAACTGCTGGCGGCGGCGAAGGAATAATGGATATCAGACTGCATATCGTATCCCCGGAGGGGACGCTGGTGGAGACGGAAGTGTCGGCCGTGACGCTGCCGGGCTCGCTGGCGCCGTTCGAGGTCCTGAAGGACCACGCTCCCCTGATCTCCTCCCTGGACAAGGGCGACATCGTCTATGTCGATGAGCGTGGCGAGCAGCGCCTCCCCATCACTTCGGGATTCGTGGAAGTGCGTGACAATCAGGTGGAAGTTTGCGTGGAGGTATGAAGTGGTTGAGGTACATAGCCGTTTTGTTCCTGTCGATATTACCGGTTCCTTTGTCCGCAGAGGAGCTGGATATGGACGAGTACCTGTATGGCCATGTCCTGGACTCCTATGAATGGCACATTACGACCGTCAACGGTCACCCCGTAAGTATCCCGTTGCCTGTCATCGTCCATAGCAAGAATACAGGGTGGCATGTCTTTTCTTCCCGTCATTTGGAAGAAGGCCCTTATGAGGGTTTCTACTTGGTCCACGACCCGGAAACCCACAAAGAAAGGATTATGGAACAGACGCCGGACGGTGATGTGCGTCCCCTGGATATCTCGATAACAAAGAACGTTGCGGGTCTGATGTTCAACAGTCTCGTGCTGGTGCTTCTGATTCTCATAGGAGCGCGTTGGTACAAGAAACACGATGCACGGGAGGAGGCTCCCGGTGGCTTTGCCGGACTCATCGAGATGCTTGTCTCCATGGTGGAAGACGATATCATCAAACCTTGCGTGGGACCCGATTACAAGCGGTATTCTCCTTATCTCCTTACGGCGTTCTTTTTCATCTTCGTGAACAACCTGCTGGGAATCGTCCCGTTCTTCCCGGGCGGGGCTAACATCACCGGTAACATTGCGGTCACCTTTGCCATGGCGATGTTTACATTCTTGGCCGTGAACCTGTTCGGAAACAAGCATTATTACAAAGACATTTTCTGGCCGGACGTCCCGATGTTCCTGAAGGTCATCCCCTTGATGCCCCTGATCGAAATCATCGGTGTGTTTACCAAACCTTTCTCCTTGATGGTCCGGCTTTTTGCCAACATACTGGCGGGACATATGATGATCCTGGGTGTCGTTGCGGTTGTTTTCCTGACGGCGGAACTCGGGGCAGCGATGAATTCGGGACTGACTGTCATCGCGGTTGTCTTCGGTGTTTTCATGGATATTTTGGAACTCCTGGTGGCGTTCCTGCAAGCATATATATTTACGATGCTCTCCAGCGTGTTTATCGGCCTCAGCCGACAGCATCCTGAGGAGGAAAAAGAATAAACCATTAAAACCATAGAATTATGCTACTCTCTACGATGATTCTTCAGGCTGTCGGCAGCGCTGCGCTCGGTAAGGCCGGTGCGGCCCTGGGAGCGGGTATCGCCGCTATCGCCGCCGCTATCGGTATCGGTAACATCGGTAAGGCCGCTCTTGAAGCCGGTGCCCGCCAGCCGGAAAAGGCTGACCATTACCGGCTCACCGCCATCATCATCGGCGCGCTTGTGGAAGGTGCCTGCCTCTTCGCCATCCTTGTCTGCCTGATCGGCAAGTAGAACCATGTCACTCATTACGCCTGATTTCGGACTCCTGTTCTGGATGACGCTGATTTTCGGCATCGTCTTCTTCGTGCTTGCGAAATTCGGATTCCCCGTCATCACGGATATGGTCCGGAAACGGAAAGAACGGATAGACCAGTCTATCGCGGACGCCCGTGCCATTGAGGCGCGGATGGCGGCTTTGGCGGAGGAACAGCGGCAAATGCTCGACGAGGCCCGCAAGGAGCAGAGCGCCATCCTCAAGGAGGCGTCCGAGACCAAGGCGCGGATCCTCGCCGAGGCGAAGGAGCAGGCGCGCGCGGAGGCCGACAAGATCCTTGCCGACGCCCGCACGCAGATCGCGGCCGAAAAGGAATCGGCCCTCCGGGACGTCCGGAAGGAGGTCGCCCTGCTTTCCGTGTCCATCGCCGAGAAGATTCTCCGCAAGGACCTTTCCGTCGACGAGGCCCAGCGGGAGTACATTGACAAGATGGTCGACGAAACCACCCGAGCCGGCATCAACTGATGAATACGAGCATCGTCCGTCTTCGTTACGCGGAAGCCCTGACCAAGTATGTCCATGAGACCGGCCGGGGCGAGGCCGTCTGCGCCCAGGCGGAAAAGCTCGTCCGGGTCATCGGCGAGGTCCCGGACCTCTCCCGGATGGTGTCCGCGAAGGATGTCGTCTCGGATGCGGAGAAGATGAAACTGCTCCGTGCCGCCCTGGACGAGCCCATGGTACCGGACCTCGAACGCTTTATCCGCCTCATGATGGAAAACGGTCGGATTGACCTGTTACCCTTGACGCTCAGGGATTTCGTGGACCAGTACCGCCGGAGCATCGGCATCCGGAAGGCATCCCTGCGGGTCGCGGTCCCGCCGCCGGAAAGCCTCCTGGAGCAACTGAAGGCGATGGTCCGGGAACGGACCGGAAGCGAGGCGCTCATCGAGGTGGAGGTGGATCCGTCCCTGATCGGCGGCTTCGTCTTCGACATCGACGATGCGATGATCGACAAGAGCGTGTCCCGGCAGCTGGAACTGATCCGGGAACAGTTCATCGAGAAAAACAGAAGAATCGTGTAAGTATGGCAAATGCGATAAAACCCAGTGAAATCTCCGAAGTGCTGCTGAGCCAGCTCCGGGAAATGAAAAGCGACCTCCAGTTCGAGGAGATCGGCAAGGTCCTGCAGGTGAGCGACGGTGTCGTCCGCATCTACGGACTGGACCATGCCGAGGCCGGCGAACTGCTGGACTGCGGCGACGGCGTGATGGCCGTCGTGATGAACCTGGAACCGGACAATGTGGGCGCCGTCCTCATGGGCCCGACGGACCTCCTGAAAGAAGGGGCCGTGGTCCGGCGCACCCGCCGCATCGCCTCCATCCCGGTGGGCGAGTCCATGGTGGGCCGCGTCGTGGACCCGCTGGGCAACCCCCTGGACGGCCTGGGTGCCATCGAAGGGGAGAAGGTCGATATGCCCCTGGAGCGCAAGGCCCCGGGCGTCATCTACCGCCAGCCGGTGAGCGAGCCGCTGCAGACGGGCCTCAAGGCCATCGATGCAATGATTCCAATCGGCCGCGGCCAGCGTGAACTCATCATCGGCGACCGCCAGACGGGAAAGACCGCCATCGCCATCGACACCATCATCAACCAGCGGCAGAATTTCCTGGACGGGAAGCCCGTGTACTGCATCTATGTGGCTGTGGGCCAGAAGGGTTCCACGGTTGCGAGCATCGTCAAGACGCTCCGGGAGCACGGGGCGATGGACTACACGGTCGTCGTCGCCGCCACGGCGGCCGATCCGGCCGCCCTGCAGTATTATGCGCCTTTCGCCGGCGCCGCCATCGGCGAGTATTTCCGCGACACGGGGCGGCATGCCCTCGTCGTGTATGACGACCTGTCGAAGCAGGCCGTCGCTTACCGGGAGGTATCCCTGATCCTCCGGCGTCCTTCGGGGCGCGAGGCCTATCCGGGCGATATCTTCTACCTGCACTCCCGTCTGCTGGAGAGAGCGGCGAAAATCATTGACCAGCAGGAGGTTGCCGAGCAGATGAACGACCTCCCGGAGGTCCTTCGCGGGAAAGTCCGCGGCGGCGGTTCCCTGACCGCCCTTCCGATCATCGAGACGCAGGCCGGCGACGTATCGGCCTATATCCCGACCAACGTCATTTCCATCACCGACGGCCAGATCTACCTGGAGAGCGCCCTCTTCAACCAGGGCATCCGGCCGGCTATCAACGTGGGTATCAGCGTTTCCCGTGTGGGCGGCAGCGCCCAGGTGAAGTCCATGAAGAAGGTGGCCGGCACCCTCAAGATCGACCAGGCCCAGTACGCCGAACTGGAGGCCTTCTCCAAGTTCTCCTCCGACATGGACAAGGTCACGGAGATGGCCCTGGACAAAGGCCGGAAGAACAACCAGCTCCTCATCCAGCCGCAGTACAGCCCGATGCCCGTGGGCGAGCAGATCGCCGTCCTCTACTGCGGCACGAACGCCCTGATGCGGGACATCCCGATCACTCGCGTCCGCGAGTTCCAGGAACTCTTCCTGGACCGTCTCCGCGCCGCCCACAAGGACGATGTCCTCGTCCCGCTGGCCTCCGGCAAGATGACCGACGAGATCGGCGAAATCATCCGCACCGAAGCCGCCGCGATCGTCGCGGGTATGTAATCCTGACCGCCATGCCATCCCTGAAGGAAATCAAAGGCCGCATCGCCTCCGTCAAGAGCACGCTGAAGATCACTTCCGCGATGAAGCTCGTCGCCTCCGCCAAACTCCGCAAGGCCCAGCAGGCCATCGAAGGCATGCGCCCGTATGAACGGAAACTGCAGGAAATGCTGGCTCATTTGACCCGGCAGGCTGGTGGTTCCGGGGTGGTACTCTCCTCCGCGTCGCTTCGCGACCCAATACGGGCATATGCTCCGGAGAGCACCACCCCGGAACCTGAGCCCGAAGTTTCCAAGAAGGTCGCCATCGTCGCTTTCGCGTCCAATTCATCCTTATGCGGCGCCTTCAATGCCAATGCCGTGCGGCTGGCCCTGGAGACCATCCAGTCTTTCGGGGACGCGCAGGTGACGGTCTATAGCGTCGGCCGCAAGATGGCCGAGGCGATGAAAAAGGTGGGCCATCCTTCCCCGGCGGATTACCAGCATCTGGCCGACAAGCCGTCCTACACGGAGGCCGCCGTACTGGCCGAGCAGTTGATGGAAGACTTCCGTGAAGGCCGTGTCGATCGGGTGGAACTCGTTTACAACCACTTCGTTTCCTCCAGCAAGCAGGTTCCCGTCCGGGAAACCTTCCTTCCGATGGAGGCTGTCATTCCGAGCGAAGCGAAGGAATCTGAAACCGATTACATCCTGGAACCCTCGGCCCGGGAGCTCCTCGAGGAACTTCTTCCCAAGTCCCAGAAACTCAAGTTCTACACGGCCCTTCTGGACAGCAACGCTTCCGAGCATGCCGCCCGCACCGTCGCGATGCAGACAGCCACCGACAACGGCGAAGACCTCCTGCAGGAGCTCACCCTCCAGTACAACAAATCCCGCCAGCAAAAGATCACGGCCGAAATCCTCGACCTCGCCGGCGGCAGCCAGGAATAGGAGCCTTTACCGGAAAGAATACAATGCCGTCGGGTAGTTCCCGTCGAAGCAGGCCATGCACAGGTCCGTGCGGTGGCCGGCGCGGAGCAGGCCCGCTTCCGAAAGGAAGGCAAGGGAATCCGCGCCGATGAAGCGGCGGAGTGCCTCCACGTCCAGCCGGTTGGAAATCAGCTCCGATTCCGAGGAAATGTCGATGCCGTAGAAGCAGGGGTGCTTCAGGGGAGGCGAGGATATGCGCAGGTGAATGCGCCGGGCACCTGCGTCCCGGAGCATTTTCACAAGTTGCCGGGAGGTCGTACCTCGGACGATGGAATCGTCGATGACCACGACATCTTTCCCCCTTACGACGCTTCTCACGGGCGTCAGCTTCAGGCGGACGCCGGCTTCCCGCATCTGCTGGGTGGGCTCGATGAAGGTCCGGCCCACGTAGAAATTCTTGATGACACCCATTTCCAGGGGAATGCCGCTCCTCTCGGAATAGCCGATGGCGGGGCTCAGGCCGGAGTCCGGGACGCCGAAGACCATGTCGGCATCCACGGGATTCTCCTCATAGAGGATCCGTCCGGATTCTTTCCGGAAGGCGTGGACATTGACCCCTTCGATGTCGCTGTCGGGACGGGCGAAATAGATGTATTCCATCGCGCAGAGGGCGTTGCGGCGGAATCGGGACCAGCGGCGGGTCCGGAGGCCCGAGGCATCGGCCGTAATCAGTTCGCCAGGCTCCACATCGCGGATATACTGTGCGCCGACAGCGTTGAGGGCGCAGGTCTCGCTGCTGAAGACAAAGCCGCTTCCCAGCCGGCCGATGGACAGCGGGCGGAAGCCGTGCTTGTCGCGGGCGGCATAGAGCCGGTCCGGGGTCAGGACCAGGTAGGAGAAAGCGCCCTCGATCCGGTTGAGGGCGAGCGAGAGGGTATCGCCGGAAAGGGGAGCCTTTCCGGAGGGCGGCATCTTCACCAGATGCCCCAGGATCTCGCTGTCGGAGGAGGAACAGAACAGGACTTCGCGGCGGCCCATCGCCGCTTTCAATTCCTTGGCATTGACAATGTTCCCGTTATGGGCGATGGCGTAGTCGTCCCCGTGCTGATGGAAGGCAAATGGCTGGATGTTGTCCACTTCCCGCCCGCCGGCCGTCCCGTACCGGACATGGCCAATGGCGCTCCGCCCCGGATGGCTTCCCGGGATAACCTGTGAGAAGACGCGGAACACGAGTCCCGGCCCCTTGTCCACCTGGATTTCCCCTTTCCCGTCCGTATAGGCGATTCCGCAGCCCTCCTGGCCCCGGTGCTGCAGGGCGGCCAGTCCGGTCATGACCACGTCGTAGGCGTTCTCCACCCCGATGGCCCCGAACACGCCGCATTCTTCGTGTAATGAACGGAAATCCATCTTTATAAGGTCTTTACGAAGTCCAGGAACAAGGGATGCGGCTGCAGGACCGTCGTGGCGTATTCCGGATGGAACTGGGTACCGATGAACCAGCGGAGCGTCGGGATTTCCACGATTTCCACGAGGTCGTTTTCGGCATTGAGGCCCGTGCAGCGCATGCCGGCGGCTTCAAAATCCACTCGAAACGCGTTGTTGAATTCGTACCGGTGACGGTGCCGTTCGGCGATATGGGCACAGCCGTAGATGTTCCGGACGCGGCTTCCTTCGGAAAGGTCACAGCCGTAGGCTCCGAGCCGCATGGTCCCGCCCATCGCCGTGATTTTCTTCTGTTCCTCCATGAGGTCGATGACGTTGTGGGCGGTTTCCGGGTTCATCTCGGTACTGTCTGCATCGGCCCAGCCCAGCACGTCCCGGGCGAATTCGATGACCATCATCTGCATCCCGAGGCAGATGCCGAAGCAGGGGAGGTCGTGCTCCCGGGCGTACCGGACCGCGTCGATCTTCCCCTGGATACCCCGCCGGCCGAATCCCGGGCAGATGACGATGCCATCGACACCCGCCAAAGCATCCGGCGTGAAGGTTTCACTGTTGATAAAGCGGATTTCCACCTTCCGTCCGGCATGGACCCCGGCGATGTGGAGGCTCTCCCGGATGCTCTTGTAGGCGTCCTGGAGGTCGTATTTGCCCACGAGACCTACCGTGACACTGTCCGTCAGGGACTTCTCCTTCCGGACGAAGTCCTCCCAGACGGCGAGCGTCTGGACGTGTTCCGGCTCCTGCTTCAGGCCGAACTTTTCCAGGATGCGGGCGTCCAGCCCCTGCCGGTGCATGTTCAGCGGCACCTCGTAGATGCTGGACAGGTCCTCGCTTTGGATAACGCAGTCCCTCCCTACGTTGCAGAAGGCGGCCACCTTGTCCAGCAGCCCCCGTTCCAGGTGTTTCTCCGTCCTCAGGACCAGGATGTCCGGTTGGATGCCCATGCCTTGCAGTTCCTTGACGGAATGCTGCGTGGGCTTGGTCTTCAGTTCCCCGGCTGCCCGGAGGTAGGGGATGTAGGTCAGGTGGATGCTCAGGGTCCGTCCGGAGAGTTCCCAGCGGAGCTGCCTGATCGCCTCCATGAAAGGAGCGCTCTCGATGTCGCCGATGGTGCCGCCGATCTCGGTGATGATGAAGTCGAACTCCCCCTCGGATGCATTGGCCATGATCCGGCGCTTGATTTCGTCGGTGATGTGCGGGACCACCTGGATCGTCTTCCCGAGATAATCACCCCGACGCTCCTTGTCGATGACCGCCTGGTAGATCTTCCCCGTCGTCATCGAGTTCCGCCGGGTGGTCCGGATGCCGGTGAAACGTTCGTAGTGCCCCAGGTCCAGGTCCGTCTCCATCCCGTCCTCCGTGACATAACACTCTCCGTGCTCATAAGGATTCAGCGTACCCGGGTCGATGTTGATGTACGGGTCGAACTTCTGGATGGTGACCCGATAGCCTGAACTTTGGAGTAACTTGCCGATGCTGGAAGAGATAATACCCTTTCCCAGGGAGGAAACGACGCCTCCGGTGACGAAAATGAAAAAAGTGCCCGACATCTCTTTAGGATTTATCGGGACACAAATTTACGAAGAATTTTAGAAAGCTTCGCAATGTACGGAAAAGAAAATGCTATTCCTGCACGCGATCTTCTTCCGGAACGAGGGCGAGAGCGCGCTCGAAGTCGGATTCATTGACCTTCACCTCAATGGCCTTCACGTAGCCGAGGGAAGGGTAGGAGGAGTCGGCGCCGAAGACGCCGGCGGGAATGCCGTTGTCGTTCAGCATGGCGGCGAGGATTTCGGCGGGCATGCGCTCGGAGAACTTGGCAACGGTCTTGAATCTTTGGGTGTCAGTCGTTTCCATAGTTTCTGAATTTGTGTTCGACAGCACTGACTACCCGGACCAGGTCACGGGAGAGGCCTTCCGCCTCGAACCCGCCCAGGACCGGGGTAAGGGTCACCCTGTCCTCCCACATCCGGGCGGCCCGGTTGAGCGGGGATGACAGGTGGAAAGAGAGGACGCCGTCCCGGTCGCTTTCCAGGACGTATCCACGGATCTTGAGGGCCTCCACGATCCCGTCCTTATAGTCGGCCGGGTCGCCGTTGACCAGGATCTTCCGCTTCTGGTAACCGAAGAAGGGATAGGCAAGGGACATCGCGGCGAAAGCGGCCAGGATCCACCAGACGGAAGTCCAGCCCTGCTGGAAGGCGACGGTGATGTCCTTGGACACCATCCCGGTTCCCATGAGAACCCCGAGGATAACGGCGAGAAGCAGCGTAATCTGGATGAAATACTTGAGGGCGCGGCGGGGGTAGGTCATCATTTTTTCAGAAGGTTCTTGAGGCCACGGACGGCGTTGATGGCGATGGTGTACAGATGGTTGTCCAGGGCGAAGCGCTGGAGGGCGGAGAGGGCGACGTGCTGCGGGGTGTAGAACTGCTGCACCTGCTCGAAATCCTCGCGGACGGTCACGCCCTGCGACTCGATCCGCTGCTTGCTGCGGCGGATGGCCTCGTTCAGCTGGTCGAGGGTCTTGATGTCCTGGTATTCACGCTTTTTCATCTTCGTCGTCCTTGTTGAAAAAGAGTCCGACAAACAGCGGAACGAAGGTATTCCGGAACAGGACGTCCCGCTTGCGGATCAGGATCCAGAGGCCGATGCCCAACAGGGCGGCCGTCCCCAGGGCGGCCCAGGCATAGCTGCCGATGAGCTCCCCGACCAGGATGATGATGCCGAAGGACAGGACCAGCACGAAGTTCGTGGCCATTCCCAGGATGAGGATCATCCCCACGAGTTTGGACAGGGAGATGGAAAGGCCCTTCGCCGCGGAGAGTTTGATCTCGTCCAGGCGAAGGTCCACATAGTCCTGGGCTTTTCGGGAAAGCTCCTCGGCCGGACGGGTGAAACCGCTCATTATGCTTTGCTCTGGTCGTCGGCCGGAGTCTCCTGGACGTCATCGACCGCCTCTTCGGCCGCCTTTTCGGCCTGTTTCAGGGCCTCTTCGAGACGGCTCAGCTGTTCCACCAGCTTGGCGCGTGCTTCTTCCTTGATGACACCGGCCTTCTCCTTGAGGGTGTCCCCGAGGGTCTTGAGGGTTTCCTTGGCCTGGGCTGTCTTTTCATCGACCTTGGTTCCCAGGTTCTCGAGGTTGTCCTGGAGGTCTTCGTAACCGTTTTCAGCGGCCTTGCGGATGCGGGCGCGGGTCTTCCAGCCCTTGTCGGGAGCGTACAGCATGCCGATGGCGGTGCCGGCGGCAAGGCCCAGGAGGATGGAGAGGAAAGATTTGCTTTTGGACATGGTGTTATGTGGTTTAAATCAGTTCGCGGATGATTTCGTCGGAAACGAAGAAATGGTCTTCGGGGATGCGATAGCGGTCTCCTTCGGCGACCAGGGCTCCGTTCCGTACGAGTGATCCGATGTCTTCCTTACTGCAATTTCCGTGCAGGAAATCCGCCGGGATGCCCTTGTCAGTCCGGAGGGCGAGCATGATGGTTTCCACGAGGGTGTCTTCTGCGGACAGGGTTTCCCGGGTGGACTTCCATCCGCGGAGCTCCTTGCTGTTCCAGGAGCGCGTGTTTCCCTGGAAGGAATGCGCTCCAGGGCCGAATCCTGCGTACGGACGCCGGGCCCAGTAGCCACCGTTGTGGACCGCTTCGAAGCCGGGTTTGGCGAAATTGGAGATCTCGTAATGGCGGTAGCCGGCCTCTGCCAGTTTCTGACAGAGAATGTCATATTGGCGGCGGCAGAGAGTGTCGTCGGCTTCGGTGTACCGGCCGTCGGCGACCATGTCTGCGAGGGCGCTTTCGCCTTCGACCGTAAGCTGGTAACAGGAAATGTGCTCGGGACCCAGGGCGACGGCTTCATCGACCGTGGCGGCCCAGACCTCGTCCGGGAGGTGGCTGAGGCCGAAGATCAGGTCGATGCTGATGTTCCGGAAACCGGCTTCCCGGGCGATCCGGAAGGCTTTCCGGGCGCCGTCTGCATCGTGACGGCGGTTCATCCACTTCAGGAGGCCGTCGTCGAAGGACTGGATGCCGATGCTGATGCGGTTCACCCCGAGGGAGCGGAGGCTGTCGGCATAGCCGGGGCCGCGTTCCACGAGGTCCTCCGGGTTCACTTCCATCGTGAATTCCCGGTAGGGGCCGCCATGGCCGACCTCGTCCAGGGTGATGAGGATCCGGGACAAGACGGAAAGGGGCAGCACCGAAGGGGTGCCGCCGCCGAAATAAAGGGTCTTGGGACTGTCGCTGATTTCACGCGCACGCCGGCGGATCTCCGCACAGAGTTCATCGGCATACGGCTTGAAACATCCTTCGCGCTCAATCTCCGAGTAGAAGTCGCAGTACGTGCAGAAACGCTTGCAAAAGGGGACGTGGACGTAAATCATCTTACCGGAGCATCAGTTCCGCGCGGCCCACCTGCCCGTTGGTGGTGTAGGCATCCACGGTATAGATCCCCTTGACGAATTCGCCGACGTCTTTCACATAGATGCTCAGTTCCACTTCCTGGCCTTCGTAGTCCACCTCACGGGAGGCGGAAGTCGCGATGGCCTCGCCATTGATGGTGACGCTGGTGGAGGATCCGTTCTGGAGAATGTTGCCGTTCGGATCCTTCACGCGCACATAGACGCGGACCGGGCCCCGCTCGGCGATCTCGTTCTCCACGAGGGAAAGCGTAGCGACGAGGTAAGTGACGCGGCTGGAACGGTCGGTGACCTTGTCGGAGCCGTTGTAGGCGGACACATGCAGGCCGCGGGCCTTGATGACGGCCCCGGCGGCCACCTGTCCGGTGAGACTCTCCACCTGGCGGGTGAGGTTCTCATTGGCCTGGCGGCTCTCGGCGGCCTCCCGGCGCGCGGCGGCGGCATCGGCCGTGAGTTTCTTGTTCAGGGTGTTCAGGGAGTCGATCTGGACGATGTATCCCCGCATGATGGAGCGCAGGGTGCCCAGCTCCTTCTCATACTGGCGGATCTTGGCGCGGTTCGTCGCCTCGGTCTTGGAGAGCTTGTCGATGAGGAGGGCGACCTGCTCGCGGGACGTATCCAGCTGGCTGTTGATGTTCTCGTAGTCGGAATTCAGGTTCTCGAAGTCGCTCTGCAGGTGCAGGAGCTGCTCGGTGAGTTCCGCCTTTTCGCCTTCCAGTTCGTGCACGAGGCCGCTTTTCTGGCTCCAAATCCAGGCCAGGGCACCGGCCAGGACTGCGGCCGCGACGGCCAGGATGATGGTCGTGGTCTTCAGGCCGCTGTTGCGCTCTTTTCTTTCGCGCTCTTCGCGCTCGATTCTCTCAAGGGGGTCTTCAGTCATCGTTGTTTTCGTTTTAAATATCTGCAAATATATTTATATTTGTGAAAATTGTCAATAATCATACCATGGAAAACATCTTTGCGGCACGCGTAGAAGCCCTCCGTTCCCTCATGCGGGAGAGAGGCTGGGACGCAGTCATCCTTACGGGGAGCGATCCCCATGCCAGCGAGTATCCGGCCCGCCGGTGGAAACAGGTCGAGTGGGTGTCCGGATTCACCGGCGAGGCGGGGGACCTGTGCATCACCCTGGACCATGCCGGCCTGTGGACCGACACGCGGTATTTCATCCAGGCGGTGAAGCAGCTCGCCGGGACGGGAATCGAGCTGCACAAGATGCGTGTACCCGAGCAAATCCCTATTCCTCAGTGGCTTGCTTCCCGTGGCTTTGCGGAACCCGTCATCGCCGTGGATGGTCTGTGCCAGACCGTGGGTGCCATGGAGACGCTCCGCCAGGCGTTTGATGTTCCCGTGTCCATCGTTTCGGTGCCTGACCTGCTGTCTCCGCTTTGGACGGACCGGCCCGCGATCCCATCGACCCCGATCATCACGCTGGGGGAAGACCTGACGGGCGAGTCCCGGGATGCGAAGGTGCATTGGCTCCGGAAATGGATGATCATGCAGGGCGTGGACGCCTGTTTCCTGACGGCCCTGGACGAGATCGCCTGGCTCCTGAATGTCCGCGGATCGGACGTGGAATACAATCCGGTGGTGATTTCCTACCTGCTCGTGACGATGGACCGGGTGTACTGGTTCGTCCGCAAGAACGCCTATGAGGTTCCCGACGAGGAGACGCAGGCGAGTTTCGACGAGCTTGCCGCCGACGAAGTGACCATCTGCGACTACGAGGAGGCCGTCCTGGCCCTTTCCACCTATGTCCATAATGAAGTGGACCGGATCTTCGTGGATCCGGGCACGCTGAACATCCATATCCGCGAAGCGCTGCGGGAAGGGGAGTACGAGGTCGTGGAAGGCCTTTCGCCGGTTCCTCTCCGGAAATCCGTGAAGAATCCGGTCGAGATCGAAGGCATGCGCGAGGCGCACCTGGAGGATGGCCTGGCCGTGGAGAAGTTCCTCTACTGGCTGGAAGGCCAGGCCGGGCAGGTGGACGAGTGGCAGGCGGCCTGCAAGCTGCAGTCCCTCCGGGCGGAGATTCCGGGCTACCGGGGCGACAGTTTCGAGACCATATCGGCCTACGGACCCGGTGCGGCCCTGCCGCACTACATCACCCCGCGCGAGGGCGCGCCCGTCCTGGAACCCCGCGGGCTGTACCTCTGCGACTCAGGCGGACAGTATCTCTTTGGGACGACGGACATTACCCGTACCGTGCCCATGGGCCCCTGCACCGCCCTGGAGAAGGAGGACTACACGCTCGTGATGAAATGCCACATCGACCTGGCCATGGCGGTGTTCCCCAAGGGCACCTGCGGTTGCCATCTGGACATCCTCGCCCGCAACGCCCTCTGGCAGAGCAAGCGCAATTTCGGCCACGGCACCGGCCACGGCGTGGGCTTCTTCCTCAATGTCCATGAAGGACCGCAGGAATTCCGGCAGAATTTCAACGCCTATCCGTACGTCCCGGGCATCATCAACACCATCGAACCGGGCCTGTACCGCGAAGGCATGCATGGCGTGCGTCACGAGAATGTCGTCCTCGTGCGCGAAGACGGAACCAACGACTTCGGGACCTGGTACTCCTTCGAAACGCTTACCCTCTGTCACTACGACACTTCCGTCCTGGTCCGCGAGCTGATGACCCCGGACGAGATCGCCTGGCTCAACGCCTACAACGAGCATGTGTACCGCGTCTTGAGCCCCCGCCTCCCCGCGGAAATCGCCGCCTGGCTGCGGGAGAAGACCCTGCCGATGTAATCCCTGCCTGCGAGGGGCGCATCCGGCAGGCATCCGGCGGGCATCCGTCAGGTATCCGGCAGGCGTGTCCTCTTTGGACGCGTCGAATGGAAACGCCTGCATCTTCGTTACTTACGAAAAAGTACCCGGGAAAAATCTCCCGGGTACTTTTATATAATCGACGATCAGTCAGTCATTTCCATTCGACGGGATTCCGGCGCGGCAGGGCGACGACCGGACATCCGTCAGGAAATCCTTACTGGTTCAGCGCATCGGCACTCTTGATGTACTTGGCGAGTTCCTCGTCGGACAGGTGGTAGTCCTGCAGTTCGCCGGAGATGTACTGGTCGTAGGCGGACATGTCCACGAATCCGTGGCCGGACAGGTTGAAGAGGATGGTCTTCTGCTCGCCGGTCTCCTTGCACTTCAAGGCCTCCCGGATGGTGGCGGCGATGGCGTGGCAGCTCTCCGGAGCGGGGATGATGCCCTCGGTCTGGGCGAAGAGGATGCCGGCCTTGAAGGTCTCCGTCTGGTCCAGGTCGATGGCCTCCATGAAGCCGTCCTTCATGAGCTGGGACATGATGACGCCGGCCCCGTGGTAGCGGAGTCCGCCGGCATGGATGGTGGCGGGCTTGAAGGTATGGCCGAGGGTGTACATGGGCAGGAGCGGAGTCATGCCGGCCTCGTCGCCGAAGTCATACTCGAACTTGCCGCGGGTCAGCTTGGGGCAACTGGCCGGTTCGGCGGCAATGAAGCGGGTCTTCTTGCCGTCCTGGATGTTGTGGCGCATGAACGGATAGGCGATGCCGGAGAAGTTGGAGCCGCCGCCGAAGCAGGCGATTACGATGTCGGGATACTCGCCGGCGAGAGCCATCTGCTTCTCGGCTTCCAGGCCGATGACGGTCTGGTGCAGGCACACGTGATTGAGCACGGAGCCCAGGGTGTACTTGCAGTTCGGGGTGGTGACGGCCAGCTCGATCGCCTCGGAAATGGCGCTGCCCAGGGAACCCTGGTCATTTGGGTTCACGGTGAGGATGTCCTTGCCGGCACGGGTGGACATGGACGGGGAAGGCGTGATGGCCGCGCCGAAGGTCTGCATGATGCTCCGGCGGTAGGGCTTCTGGTTGTAGCTCACCTTCACCATATATACGGCGCAGTCCAGGCCGAATTTCTTGGCCGCATAGCTGAGGGCACCGCCCCACTGGCCGGCACCGGTCTCGGTGGTGATGTTGGTGATTCCCTGCTGCTTGGCGTAATAGGCCTGGGCCAGGGCGGAGTTCAGCTTGTGGCTGCCGGCGGGCGAGACGGACTCGTTCTTGAAATAGATGTGAGCCGGGGTGCCGAGGGCCTCCTCCAGTTCATAGGCACGCACGAGCGGGGTGCAGCGGTAGGACGCGTACTGCTCGCGGACGGCCTCCGGGATGGGAATCCACTCGTCCGTCTGGTTGAGCTCCTGGCGGGCGCACTCCTCCACGAAGACGGGATACAGGTCCTCGGGCTTCAGGGGCTCCTTGGTGGCCGGGTTCAGGAACGGCAGGGGCTTGTTGGGCATGACCGCCTGGATGTTGAAGAAATGGGTCGGAATCTCGGATTCCGGGAGCAGGTACTTTTTCTGTCTCATGGTGTTATTTGTTAAGTGTTTGACATTTGATTTCCGCACAAAAAAAGCGCGCTGTAAGTCAGCGCGCCTTTATCTTTTCATGGTCTCCTATACCTACGGCGATGCGACTTACAATGCGGAATTGCAAGTGCGCCACCAGAAGTTGTTGACCATCATTGTTCTCATCTTGTTGCAAAGATGTGGAGAATAAATCTAAATTGCAAGAAATTTTTTAAAATTTCGCAAGGAGGGGTGCCGTCCACTCATGGGAGGCGGTTACGAAGTTCGCTTCCACGAAGGCGTTGACCGCGGTGCACACGAACAGGAGGATGATCAGGGTGGAGACGATCACGCCGATGACCTTGAGGCGGGGCAGCCACTTCTTGTTGTTCCAGCCGATGGTCTGGAACATGGACCAGAAACCATGGTTGAGGTGCAGCCAGATGGCGATGAACCATACGATGTAGAGGGCCAGGACCCACCAGTTCTTGAAGGTGGTGATGAGCAGGTAGTACGGGTTCTCGGCCTCACTGCCCATGAATTCGCGGAGCTGCATCTTGGCCCAGAAGTGCGTCAGGTGGAATGCGAGGAAGCCCAGGATGATGATGCCCAGGACAGCCATGTTCTTGGCGGACCAACTGTCGTTCTTTGCCTTGGACGGCACTTCATAACGCTTCATACCGCCACGCTTCTTGATGTTCTCATAGCTGAGCCAGCAGCCATAGAGGATGTGGATGAGGAAGCCCAGCGCCAGGATCGGAACCATGATGTCGATAACCGGCGTGCTCATGAAGTCGCAGCCCAGCTGGAACCAGCCGTCGCCTTCGGAGAAACGGACGGCGTCTTCAGCCACTTTGCCGAACTGGCCCTTCAGGGAGTCAATGACGGAGAAGAAATTAATGGTACCGTGCAGGAGCAGGAAGATCACGAGGAAAGCACCGCTGATGCTCTGGATGAACTTCTTGCCGATGGAGGAAGTCAGGAAATTTGCCATTATAAGTTAGTTGTTGCGTTAGTCAATAAGTATGCAAATATAATGTCTTTCTTGCAAGATTCATAATATTTCAATACTTTTGTTTCAAATCTGAACCCATTCAAGACATGTATAAGAGAGTCCTCCTCAAACTCAGTGGCGAAAGCCTCGGCGGCCCTGCCGGAAAGGGCCTGGATACGGACAGCCTGTCCGCTTACGCAAAAGAAATCGCGGCCGCCGCGAAAGCCGGCCTCCAGATTGCCATCGTCAATGGCGGCGGAAACATTTTCCGCGGCCTCCAGGGCGTGGGCAAAGGCTTCGACCGGGTGGACGGCGACAAGATGGGCATGCTCGCCACCGTCATCAACTCCCTCGCCCTCTCCATGTTTATCAAGGACGAAGGTGTTGATGCGCAGGTGTTTACAGCGACGCCCATGGAGCCTGTCGCGAAATACTACATGCGCGACGACGCGGTGAAGGTCCTCGAACGGGGCGGTGTCGCCCTCATCGCCGGCGGTACCGGCAACCCCTTCTTCACCACCGATTCCGGCGCCGCCCTCCGCGCCCTCGAAATCGGCGCCGACGCCCTCCTGAAGGGCACCCGCGTCGATGGCGTTTACACCGCCGACCCGGAAAAGGACCCCACCGCCGTGAAGTACGACGAGCTCACCTTCGACGAGGCCATCTCCAAGCACCTCAAAGTCATGGACCAGACCGCCTACGCCCTCTGCTCCGACGGCAACATGCCTATCATCGTCTTCGACATGAACGCCACGGGCAACCTCACCAAGCTCATCAAGGGCGAAAAAGTGGGCACCCTCGTACATCCGTAAGATTTCCTGCCGATCCGTCCGTCAAAAGCCTTCCTTGACCGAAGGTGCGTCGAATGGAAACGGCTGAATGATTGCCGATTATGCAAAAGTACCCGGGAGAATTTTCCCGGGTACTTTTGTGTAAATGTTTGACGGATTGTTATTTCCATTCGACGGGCTCTTTCGCGGTTTCCATCGGAATCCTCGTGTCGTTTTGTGTCAAGGCTTGCAAAACCGGAAAAACCTTCCGATATTCGTGGAGTAAGGAGCCCGGGCCCGGGTTCCGTCCATTTAAAGTTGCGAAGGTATGAGGCGTCGGTCATTCTACAAGAATACATTGACACATTGTTACCAGCGGATGGCTGACAGGGGGGTACTGTTCTACACCTACACCGACCACCTTGTCTTCTTCACCCACTATTGCGTCATGGCCAGGAAGCACGGGATCCGTGTCCTGTCCCTGTGCGAGATGCCGGACCATGTCCATGACGCTGTGGTCGCGGAAAGGAAAGAGGACTTGGAGCAGTTCAAAAGGGAGACGGCTACCACGTTTTCCAAGAATCACAACGACTGGTTCCGGCAGAAAGGCCCGGTCCTGGAGGGACCGTTCGGGATGGCGCCCAAGCGGGAGGAGAAAAAGGCGCGGACCAATCTGGTCTATGTCGGCAACAATCCGGTGGAGCGGAAACTGACCGCAAGGGCGGAGGCGTATCGATGGAATTATCTGGCCTATGCGGCCAGTGACCATCCTTTCTCAGAAAAACTGGTTATCCGGGACGCCCGCTGGCCGCTGCAGAAGGCGGTCAAGGAAGTGAAGGCCAGCTTCAAGGCCGGAAAGCCCTTGAACTATGCCCAGGTTGCCCGCCTGATCAAAGATCTGGAAAAGAAAGAGATCCTCCAACTCGTGGATTTCATTGTCAGTACCTATAATGTCATCGATTATGAGGCGGCGACCGCTTATTTTGGAGGCTACGAAAACATGCTGGTCACGCTGCATGCCACCACCGGAAGCGAATACGACATCAAGGAAGAGACCGTCGGCAAGTCCGATTTGTGTTACAACCGGATGACCGGCCTGCTGCTCCGTGCCGGTAAACTGAAAGACATCCATGACCTGCAGCGCATGCCGGAGTCTCAGCGGCAGGAACTGGCTGTCTTTCTGCGGGGAAAAACGGATGCCGTTCCCGAGCAGGTGAACAAGTTTCTGCATTTGCCGGTCAAAAAGTGCCCTGACAGGCGGAAATCGCCTCCGCTGCCCAAAGAGCCGTCTAATGGAAATGATTGATATGTAGCGTGTTGTGCAAAAGTACCCGGGAAATATCTCCCGGGTACTTTTGCATAAGCAGCTAAGGTACATGCGTTTCCATTCGACGCGGGCATGGATGTGGGAGAGGCGGGAAGCGTGAAAGGGAAGATGGGAAAAGGTAAGGGGAGGGGAAAGGGAAAGATGGGGAAGAGGGGAACAAATCCGAGCTCTCGGCATGGAAGTTGGTGATTGTCCACGGATTTTTATTATATTTGCATGATTGACTGAAAATACACGAGAACTATGTTACCGAGAGCGAAAGAAATTGTGGACGCCGCCGACCTCAAGATGCAGGAAGCGGTGGACTTTCTTGAGGAAGACCTCAAGAACTACCGGGTAGGCAAGGCTTCGCCGGCCATTTTCAACGGTGTGATGGTGGACTACTATGGTAGCGCCACGCCGCTGAACCAGGTTGCTTCCATCACGACGCCCGATGCGAAGACCATCGCCATCCAGCCCTGGGAACGGAACATGATTTCCAAGATCGAAAAGGCGATCCTGGATGCCAATGTAGGCCTCACTCCTTCCAACAACGGTGAAATCATCCGCTGCGTGGTTCCCGCCCTCACCGAGGAGCGCCGCCGCGAACTCATCAAGAAGGCGAAGGCCCAGGGTGAGACGACCAAGGTGACCATCCGGAACGCGCGCCGCGACGGTATCGACACCCTCAAGAAAGCCCAGAAGAACGAGGGCCTTTCCGAGGACGGCGAGAAGGAAGGGGAAGACGAACTCCAGAAGGTGACGGACAAGTACGTCAAGAACGTGGATGCGATCATCGCAGCCAAAGAGAAGGAAATTCTTACGGTTTAACCTTGGATTGTAAATAATTTTATTTACCTTTGCCGAAACGAACTGACAGACTTATGCGATTTTACGACTTCGGCTTTTCCAAGTACTATTACCAGGATCGGTAATAGCCGGACGTCGTATCATCATAGGTCATAATAAGATGTATGTTGGGCTGTCCGGAAACGGACGGCCCTTTTTGATGAATGGTGCCATGAAACGGATCGCCATACAGGGCTATAAGGGCTGCTTCCACGAGCAGGCCGCCCGGAATTTCTATGCCGACGATGTCCCCGCCATCGTCGAGTGCGACACCTTCGAGGACTTGTACAAGGCCCTCGGGGCCGGAATGGCCGATGCGGCCGTGATGGCCATCGAGAACACCCTCTCCGGCGGACTCATCCACAATTTCGAACTGCTCCGGAAATATGACCGGAAGATCAAGGGGGAAGTGTATCTCCGCATCCAGCAGAACCTGATGGCCCTGCCCGGCCAGTCCCTCAGGGACATCCGGGAAGTGCGGACGCACTACATGGCCATCAACCAGACCCGCGCTTTCTTCGAAAAGGCCGCCCCCTGGATCCATCTCGTGGAGTCCGAGGATACGGCAAAAAGCGCTGCCGACGTGGCGGAGAAGAAGCTGCGGGGCATCGGTGCGGTTGCATCGACCCTGGCGGCGGAACTCTATGGCCTCCAGATCCTGGCGCCCGGCATCGAGACCTATAAGCAGAACTACACCCGCTTCCTGGTCTTCGACGACGAACTCGAAATCCAGGAGGACGACATCGACAAGGCCTCCATCTGCTTCACCCTGCCGCACAAGCCCGGCTCCCTGGCGCACATCCTGACGATCTTGTCGTTCTACGATATGAACCTGACCCGTATCCAGTCCCTTCCTTTCCCGGGGAGGGAGTGGCAGTACTTCTTCTATGTCGATATCAAATTCGACAGTTATTCCCGTTACCAACAGGCCCTCACGGCAGTGCGCCCGCTCCTGGAGGACCTCGACATCCTGGGCGAATACCATGCAGCCTTATGATTATCCAACCTGCCAAGAGGACTGAGTCCGTCAAAGAGTATTTCTTCTCCATCAAGAACCGGGAGATGGCCAAGCTCAACCAGGAGCGCGCCGCCCGCGGTGAAGACCCCATCATCAACCTCGGGATCGGTTCCCCCGACGGAACGCCGCCCCGGGCCGCCCTGGAAGTCGTCGCGAAGACGGCCGTTCTGGACGGTGTCCACGGATACCAGAGCTACATGGGCCTTCCCGAACTGCGCCAGGCCCTGTCTGACTGGTACGCCCGCTATTACGGCGTGACGCTGGATCCCGGAACCGAAATCCAGCCCCTGACGGGCTCCAAGGAAGGTATCCTCCTGATTTCGCTCACGTTCCTTAACGCCGGCGACAAGGTGCTGGTCCCGGATCCGGGCTATCCCACCTACACGTCGGCCTCCCAGATCGCGGAGGCGGAGGTCATCAAGTACGACCTCGTGGCCGAGAAGGGCTGGGTGCCGGATTTCGACGCCCTGGAGGCGATGGACCTCACCGGCGTGAAGATGATGTGGACCAACTATCCGGGTATGCCCACGGGCGCCCGCGCGACGGAGGAGCTCTACGCAAAGATCGCCGATTTCGGCCGCCGTCACGGGATCCTCATCGTCAATGACAACCCGTACAGCTTCATCCGCAACGAGCATCCGCTGTCGCTCCTGGCCGTACCGGGTGCCAAGGAGTGCTGCCTGGAGATGAATTCCCTGTCGAAGGCCCACAACATGGCCGGCTGGCGTATCGGCATGGTGGGCGGCGAGGCCGACTACATCCGGGAGATCCTCAAGGTGAAGTCCCAGATGGACTCCGGCATGTTCAAGCCCCTGCAGCTCGCGGCCGTCGAAGCCCTCAAGGCCGGTCCGGAGTGGTTCGCCACCCTGAATGCCGAGTATCTCCGCCGCGCCAAGGTCGCCGGGCAGATCATGGACGCCCTCGGGGCGGAGTACGATCCGAACGGCGCCGGGCTGTTCGTCTTCGGGAAGCTGCCGTCCGAAAGCCGCAGCAGCAAACTCGCCGCCATCCTGCGTGAGGCGGAAGCCTCCGGCAAGACCCGCGGAGAGGCCGTCTCGAACGCCATCCTGTACGGAGCCGGCGTGTTCATGGCTCCGGGCTTCATCTTCGGCCACAACGGGGACAACTATATCCGCATCTCCCTTTGCGCCCCGGTCCCGAAGCTGGAGAAGGCGCTGGAGAAGGTGAAGGCGTTTTTACAGAAATGAAAACAGTAGGAATCATCGGCCTGGGCCTCATCGGAGGGTCCATGGCAATCGACCTCAGGCGGCGCGGGTTCGCGTCGAAGGTGCTGGGGGTGGAGAAGGAGCCGCTGAATGCGTCGGCGGCCAAGAAGATCGGCCTGGTGGACGAGGTCGTTTCCTTTGAGGACTGCATCGCGCAGGCCGACATCATCGTCGTCGCCATTCCGGTGGGCGAAGCCGTGAAGACGGTGTGCGACATCCTGGACCGCTTCCAGGAAGGCGGCCTGGCGGAGAAGATCGTCATCGACGTATGTTCCACCAAGGAGCAGATCTGCCAGGCGACGCACTACCATCCCTGCCGGAAGCAGTTCGTGTCCACGCATCCGATGGCGGGCACGGAGTACAGCGGCCCCTGGGCGGCGATGCCGAACCTGTTCGACGGCCGGGCCTGCATCTTCGCGAACAGCGAGGAATCGGCCCCGAAGGCCCTGAAGGTCATCGAGGACCTGTACGACGCGCTGTGCATGCGGCCGATCTACATGAACGCCGCCCAGCACGATGTCCATACGGCGTATGTGTCCCATATCTCGCATGTTACGTCGTTCGCGCTGGCGCTCACCGTCCTGGACAAGGAACAGGACGAGAAGCATATCTTCGACCTGGCCTCCGGTGGTTTCTCCTCCACCGTGCGCCTGGCGAAATCCAGCGCCGACATGTGGGTCCCGATCCTCACCCAGAACCGGGAGAACGTCCTCCACGTGATGGACACCTACATCGAAAAGATGCAGGGGTTCCGGGAGGCGATAGACAATTTCGATGAAGACAAGGTCCGGAGTTTCATCGAAGAGGCGAACCGGATCAAGAAAATCATCAGATAAAGATGGCAAGAACACTCGATATCGTCCCTGTCAGTGAATGGGGATTCTTCACGCTCCCGCGGCCGATGGTGATCGCGGGTCCCTGCAGCGCGGAAAGCGAAGAGCAGGTGATGGAAACGGCCCGGGACCTGGCCGCAAGAGGCATCCATGTATTCCGGGCGGGCATCTGGAAACCCCGGACGCACCCGGGGAGTTTCGAGGGGGTGGGAACGCCCGGCCTCAAGTGGCTCAAGAAGGTAAAGGAGGAGACCGGCATGAAGGTATGCTGCGAAGTCGCCACCGAAAAGCATGTGTATGAATGCCTTAAATACGGCGTGGACATGCTTTGGGTGGGGGCCCGTTCCAGTGCCAATCCCTTCCTGATGCAGGAGATGGCCGATGCGCTCCAGGACACGGACATCCCGGTCCTCGTGAAGAATCCGGTCAATCCGGACCTGGACCTGTGGATCGGGGCGCTGGAGCGCCTGAACCGCGCCGGCGTGCGGAAACTCGGCGTCATCCACCGCGGTTTCTCCACGACGGAAAGTACGCAGTACCGCAACGCCCCGGGCTGGCAGATCGCCATCGAACTGCGGACCCGTTATCCGGACCTCCCGTTCTTTGCCGATCCTTCCCACATGGGCGGTGACCGGAAATACCTCCTGGAACTCTCCCAGCAGGCGATGGACCTGGGCCTGGAGGGCCTCATGATCGAGTCCCACTGCAATCCGGCCGTGGCCCTTTCCGATGCGAAGCAGCAGCTCACGCCGGCGGATCTCGTCGATCTCCTGTACAGCCTGCAGATCCGTGAAAAGGACTCCGTGGACCAGGACTACCGCGAGGGCATCGACCAGCTCCGTGCGCAGATCGACATCATCGACGAGAACCTCCTCTACACCTTCGGATCCCGGATGAACGTGAGCCAGAAGATCGGTGAGTACAAGCGCACCCACAACGTGGCGATCCTCCAGACGAGCCGCTGGGACCAGCTGCTCGCGGGCATGAAGGAAAAAGCCCGCAAATACGGGCTCTCAGAGAAGTTTGTCGATGACGTCTTCAACGCGATCCACGAGGAATCCGTCAGGGTTCAGAACGAAGTCCTCGCAAAAGGCCCTCAAGCGTAGTCTCGAAGATCTGCTCTTCCTCCGGGGAGAGGAACTGGACGTTGATCGGTACCTGGAACAGGCGCTCGCGCAGGGTTCCGGGTACTTTTTTCGTGTCCACGACGCGCTGGGCGTCCTTTTCCGTCGTCACGACGCAGGCGGTGGGATAGGCGCCCACGGCCTTGCACACCTTCTTGATATCCCCATTCGAATACTTGTGGTGGTCCGGGAAGCCGAAACGCCGTACGACTTTGTAATTGTCTGACAGATAGGCGCGCAGGGGCGTGTCCTTGGCGATGCCGGTGAACAGAATCAGCCGCTGGGCGTAGGTGAAACGGCTGTCGCACTCGTCGGGGAAGACCGGCACCATGGGCTCGTAGCCGATGGTGGTGAAGAGGACGGTCTGGGTACGGCCGTTCTTCCGGGTACCGGTGCTGGTGGCCGGGCTGAAATCCTTCAGCCCCAGCTGGGCGGCCCATTTCCCCTTTTCCCATTCGTCCAGGTAGGTCGGGCACTTGGTGACGATGATGATGTCGGCGGCCTTGAGCCGAGAGGGAAGGTCGCGGAGTTTGCCCCAGGGCATCAGGTGGTCCTTCTGCACGGGGCGGCTGTAGTCGATGAGGACGATGTTCACGTCCGCGCGCAGGCGCCGGTACTGGAAGGCGTCGTCCAGGACGATGATATCGGCCTTGGGAATGTCCTTGTCCAGGGTTTTCCGGGCCTTCTTGGAGGTCTCGAGCTCCTCGGGATGCGTGAGGAAGCGGCAGCCCTCCACCCGGTCCTTGTCCACGGCGACCGTCACGGAGGGGAACTTCTTCGCGATCTGCAGCGGTTCGTCGCCGAACTGGAACGCCGTCCCGTCGCGGCCCACCTTCTGGAAGCCCTTGGACTTGCGCTTGTACCCCCGGGAAAGGACGGCGATGTTGGAATAGGCCCATTCGTCGCTCCGGAGCAGATACCTCAGGATCATCTCCGTATGCGGGGTCTTCCCGGTGCCGCCCACCGTGATGTTGCCCACGCAGATGGTGGGGACATCGGCCTTGTACGACTTTTTCCAGCCCTTGTCGAAAAACAGGTGGCGCGTAGCCAGCACCAGCCGATGGATCATAGGCTCAGGACGTTGAGGACGGTGATGAGTTCCTGGTTGATGGGTTTGTTCATCTTCACGGCGCGGGAGATGGGGACGTACACGATCTCGTCGTTCTTGATGCCCACCATGATGTTCCGCTGTCCCTCGAGCAGGGCCTCGATGGCCGCATAGCCCATGCGGGAAGCCAGGATGCGGTCGTAGGCGGAAGGCGTGCCGCCGCGCTGCAGGTGGCCGAGGATGGTCACGCGGGCGTCGAACTGGGGATACTCTTTCTTCACGCGTTCGGCATAATAGAACGCGCCGCCCACACCGTCCTTCTGCGCCTCGGAAACGAGGACGATGGCGCTGTTCTTGCTCTTTCGCTTGCCCCGTTCGATGAAGTCGGCGAGCTGGTCCACATCGGTCGCGCTCTCCGGGATGATCGCCGCCTCGGCGCCGGAAGCGATGGCACTGTTCTGCGCGAGGAAACCCGCGTCGCGGCCCATCACCTCGATGAAGAAGATGCGGTCGTGGGAATTGGCGGTGTCGCGGATCTTATCGACACACTCCACGATGGTGTTCAGTGCGGAGTCGTAGCCGATGGTGGAGTCCGTCCCGTACAGGTCGTTGTCGATGGTGCCGGGAAGGCCGATGATGGGGATGTCATACTCCCGGGCGAAAAGCTGCGCGCCGGTGAGGGAGCCGTTGCCGCCGATGACGATGAGGGCGTCGATCCCGGCTTCCACCATGCTGGCGTAGGCCTGCTTGCGACCTTCCTCGGTCATGAACGCCTTGGAACGGGCGGTCTTGAGGATGGTGCCGCCGCGCTGGATGGTGTTGGACACGGACGAGGAGGTGAACTTGACGAATTCCTTGTCGATGAGGCCCTGGTAGCCGCGCATGACGCCGACCACATTGATGTTGTTGTAACGGGCGGCGCGGGTGACGGCCCGGATGGCCGCGTTCATGCCGGGTGCATCTCCTCCGGAAGTGAGGACGCCGATGGTGTTGATATGTCTTTCCATTGCAGGATTAGGTTTTAAATCCCACAAATATACGGAAAAATCGTCACAAACCGTACACGTTTTCCGATTCCGGTGCCGCATCTCCCCATCTTTCAGCGACATAGTCCAGGGTGCGGAGGATCTCGTCCGGGTCTTTGGAGGTGACGAGCCTGATGCGGGTTTCCTTGAAGCCGGGGAGGCCCTTGAAGTAGCAGGAGAGGTGGCGGCGCATCTCGAAGACGCCCGTCACGGGACCCTTGAGGTCCAGGGACAGGCCGAAATGGCGTTTGGCGAGGGCGACGCGGTCGCGTACGTTCATGGGCGGCATCTCCTCGCCGTTATCCAGCAGGTGGCGGATTTCCGTAAAGATCCAGGGATGGCCGAAGCTGGCGCGCCCGACCATGATCCCGTCCACGCCGTAACGGTCGAACATTTCCTTCGCACGCTGCGCCGTACTGATATCTCCGTTGCCGATGATGGGAATATGCATCCGCGGATTGTTTTTGACCTCCCCGATGAGCGTCCAGTCCGCCTCGCCCTTGTACATCTGGCAGCGGGTGCGGCCGTGGATGGTCAGGGCCTGGATGCCGACGTCCTGCAGGCGCTCGGCCAGCTCCACGATGATCTTGGAGCTGTCGTCCCAGCCCAGGCGGGTTTTTACCGTGACCGGCTTTTTTACCGCGTCCACGACGGCTTTCGTGATGGCGACGAGCTTGTCCGGCTCGCGGAGCATGCCGCTGCCGGCGCCCCGGCCGGCGATCTTCGACACCGGGCAGCCCCAGTTGATGTCGATGGCGTCGGCCCCGTGCCCGCCGGCGAGCTCCGCGGCGTGGTCCGCCATCCGGGCGGCATCCACCATGGACTCCGGGATATGACCGTAGATCTGGATGGCGACGGGGGATTCCTCCTCCAGGGTGCGCATCTTCGCAATGGCCTTGGAGGCGTCGCGGATGAGCCCGTCCGAGGGAACGAACTCGGTGGTGACCATGGCGGCACCCGCCTCCCGGCACAGGATGCGGAAGGACGCGTCCGTCACGTCCTCCATGGGCGCCAGCACCACGGGGCGCTCTCCCAGGTCGATGTTCCCGATTTTCATTTCGATGGCAAAGGTACGGAATTTTTGGATTTATCCTGAATAATTGCTACCTTTGCGGTCCCCAAAAAGTGTGGGGATCGCATTATTTTATTGTTAAACCATTAACTATCAAGACAGTGGACACACTTAGCTACAAGACAGTTTCCCTGAACAAGGCGACTGTGAACAAGGAGTGGCTCGTCATTGATGCAACCGACCTCATCCTGGGTCGCCTGGCTTCCCGCGTCGCCCTCGTGCTCCGCGGCAAGAACAAGCCCGGCTTCACCCCGCATGTGGACTGTGGTGACAATGTGATCGTCGTCAACGCCGACAAGATCCGTCTGACCGGCAAGAAGATGACCGACCGCGTCTATGTCCGTTACACCGGCTACCCGGGCGGACAGCGCTTCACCACCCCCAAGGAGATCCTTGCGACAAGGCCCGCCGAACTCATCCGCCGTTCCGTCCGCGGAATGCTTCCTAAGACGCGTCTTGGTGACAAGCTCATCAACAACCTGTACGTGTATGCAGGTTCCGAGCACCCGCACCAGGCGCAGAACCCCAAAACCATTACCTTAAACGAAATCTAAACAGAGCACATGGAACAGAAACACGCCCTTGGAAGACGTAAATCAGCAGTCGCTCGTGTTTATGTTGTCGCCGGCACCGGTAACATCGTTATCAATGGCCGCGAGCTGAACGATTACTTCAAGGAGGAGACCCTCCAGTACATCGTGAACCAGCCCTTCGAGGTCACCGGCACAGCAGGTCAGTTTGACGTCAAGGTCACGCTCGTGGGCGGTGGTACCAAAGGACAGGCCGAGGCCGTCCGCCTGGGTATCGCCCGCGCCCTCTGCGAGGTGGACAAGGAGGCCTATCGCGCTTCCCTGAAAGCCGCCGGTTTCCTCACCCGCGATGCCCGTGAGGTCGAGCGTAAGAAGCCTGGTCAGCCTGGCGCACGCCGTCGCTTCCAGTTCAGCAAGCGTTAATGTTTGCTACAACGGACTGATTTACTTTTGCACAGTCCGGTGCTTCAAATCCTGAGATCCCGGTGAGGATGAGAATCTTCCCGAGCTACAAAAAGGATTGCCGAACTGCGAAAAATTGCGGAGACCGGTTCGAGGAACCGCTACTCCGGATTGAAGAAAGAGAAAAACAAAAAAGAATTTTAGACACAATGTCCAGAACAAATTTCCAGGAACTGCTCGATGCAGGTGCACACTTCGGTCATCTCGCCCGCAAGTGGAACCCTAAGATGGCTCCGTATATCTTCGACCAGAAGAACGGTATCCACATCATCGACCTGCACAAGAGCGTCGTGAAGATCGACGAAGCGGCTGAAGTGCTCAAGGAAATGGCCCGCAGCGGCCGTAAAGTCCTCTTCGTCGCCACCAAGAAGCAGGCTAAGGACGTCGTCGCCGAGAAGGCTGCCGCCGTCAACATGCCGTCCGTGACCGAGCGCTGGCCGGGTGGAATGCTCACCAATTTCCCGACCATCCGCAAGGCCGTCAAGAAAATGAACACCATCGACAAGATGAAGGAAGATGGTACGTTCGAGAAACTCGCCAAGAGAGAGCGTCTCCAGGTGGAGCGTCAGCGCGCCAAGCTCGAGAAGAACCTCGGGTCCATCCGCGACATGAGCCGTCTCCCCTCCGCCCTTTTCGTCGTCGACGTCCAGAAGGAGGCCAATGCCGTCAAGGAGGCCAACCGCCTGAACATCCCGGTAATCGCCATGGTTGACACTTGCTGCGATCCCACTCCGATTGATTACGTGATTCCGGCCAACGACGACGCCACCAAGTCCATCGCCCTGATCCTCGACGTCCTCACCAAGGCGATCCAGGAAGGTCTCGACGAGCGCAAGCTGGAGAAGGAGAAGGAAGCTGAGAACGAGCCCCAGGCCGAAGCCGCCGAGGCCGCTCCCGCCAAGAAGCTCCGTCCGCGCCGCGCCCCCAAGGCCGAGGAGGAAACTCCCGCCGCTGAGTAAGTTTTGTAGAACCCTTTAAAGCAAGAACACCATGGCAGTATCTTTAGCTGACATCAAGAAGCTGCGCGACATGACCAGCGCCGGCATGATGGATTGCAAGAAGGCCCTCACCGAGGCCGACGGCGATTTCAAGCGTGCCGTAGAGATCCTTCGCGAGAAGGGTAAGTCCACCCTCGCCAAGCGGGGTGACAACGAAACCACCCAGGGTGCCGTCCTGAGCCGCGTCAGCGGTGGAAAGGCCATCCTCGTGTGCCTCGGTTGCGAGACCGACTTCGTCGCCGCTACGCCTGATTTCAAGGCCCTCGCCGCGACCATCGCCGACACCGCCATCGCCGAGTTCCCGGCCGACCTCGAGGCCCTCAAGGCCACGAAGACCGCCACGGGTTACACCCTCGACGAGGACATCACCAACCAGGCCGGCAAGACCGGTGAGAAGCACGTGCTGGCTTACTATGCCGCCATCGAGGCCCCGTTCGTGTCCGAGTATGTGCACTTCAACGGCAAGCTCGGCGCCATCGTCGCCTTCAACAAGGAGGTTCCCGCCGAGATCGCCCGCGGTATCGCGATGCAGGTCGCTTCCATGAACCCGGTCGCCGTCGATGAGGCCTCCGTGCCCGCCGAGGTGCTCGAGTCCGAGAAGACCATCGCCATCCAGAAGACCAAGGACGAGCAGGTCCAGAAGGCCATCGACGCCGCCCTCAAGAAGGTCGGTATCAACCCGGCCCACGTGGACAGCGAGGATCACATCGAGTCCAACACCGCCAAGGGTTGGCTCACTCCGGAGCAGGCCGCCCAGGCCCGCGAGATCATCGCCACCGTCGGTGCCGAGAAGGCTGCGAACCTTCCCGCCCAGATGATCGAGAACATCGCCAAGGGCCGCGTCGCCAAGTTCCTGAAGGAGAACACCCTCGAGGAGCAGGAGTACCAGCTCAGCGACAACAAGGAGACCGTGAAGCAGGCCCTCGCCGCTATCGACAAGGAAGCCAAGGTCCTTTGCTTCAAGCGCTTCTCGCTTGCTGACTAATTTTCTAGAGAGTTCCGTTCGTTGAGCGTCGAATGGAACTCTTTGAGAATTAATACATTACGAAAAAGTACCCGGGAAATTTTTCCCGGGTACTTTTGCTTAAACGCCTACTGGATAGCGATTTACATTCGACGCGCTATTCCGCGAGGCAGTCGTCCATCAGCTTCTTGAGCCCTGCCTTGTCCAGGTGCTGGCCGATGAAGACGATCTTCTGCATGCGGTCGCCATAGACCGGGTCCCAGTCGCGGCGGAGGATCGGATCGCGCTGCAGGCGGATCTCAAGCTCATCTTCTTCCATGGTGGCGTACCAAAGGCCCGCGTCGCGGATGCTCTTCTGGCGGCCGGCCTGCTCGAAGAGGTAGCATTTGTCAATGTCGTCGGAGAAGTAGCACAGGCCTTTCGCGCGGATGATGTTCGCGGGCCACTTCTTCGCGACCATGTAGTCGAACTTGTTCAGGTCCAGCGCCGGACGGGCGGAATAGACGTAGGTGTCGATGCCGTATTCCAGGGCCTCGCCCTCGGCCTCTTCCTCCTCGTCCTCGCCCTCGATCGCAGCGATCCAGGCGGCGGAGGTGGCCACGCGGTCGAAGTCGAACATGCCGGTGTAGATGATCTCGTCCAGGTCGATGTCGCCGTAGTTGCACTCGAGGATCTTCGCCTGCGGATTGATGCTGGAGACGATGCCCTTGAGCTTGCCCATCTCGTCCGGGGTGATCTCCGAGGCCTTGTTCAGCAGGACGATGTTGCAGAACTCGATCTGCTCGATGACGAGGCGTTCCAGGTCGTCCTCGCCGATGTCCTCCTTCTGGAGGGCGCCGCCGCTTTCGAATTCGTCCTTCATGCGGAGCGCATCCACCACGGTGACGATGCAGTCCAGGTAGGGAAGGGCTTCATGGACATACTGCGGCCCGAAGGCCGGCAGGGTGCTGATGGTCTGGGCGATCGGGGCCGGCTCGCAGATGCCGCTGGCCTCGATGACGATGTAGTCGAACTTGCGCATGGCGGAGATTTCCGCCAGCTGGGCCACCAGGTCCATCTTCAGGGTGCAGCAGATGCAACCGTTCTGCAGGGCCACGAGCGAGTCGTCCGTCTGGCCCACGATGCCGCCCTTTTCGATGAGGTCCGCATCGATATTGACTTCGCCGATGTCATTGACAATCACGGCGAACTTGATTCCTTTCCGGTTCGAGAGAATCCGGTTCAGGAGCGTCGTCTTCCCGCTCCCGAGGTATCCGGTAAGCAGCAGTACCGGAATCTGTTTCTGTTCCATTTCGATGGTCATGATTCCAACGTTTTAACTTACAAAGATAGCCATTTTACCGGCAAAAACCTTGGGGATACTTTACAGAGGATTCTCCAAAAAAGGTGAAAACACGCTAGAATTGTACTGGAAAAATTCTTGGAAAAGTGGAAATATCAAGCTATATTTGTTCTGGAAAAAAGATTAGAAAAAAGATAGTTTCATGATTGCACGGAAATTAGATGCCTTTTTGGATGACTTTTATCAGACCAGCAGCAAGGCGCTTCTTCTCACAGGAGCACGACAGGTGGGCAAGACTGTCGCTTTCCGGAGATTCGCCGAGCGGCATTATGCCCATTACATTGAGATCAACTTCCTCAAGACCCCGGCTGCGGTATCGATCTTCGAGAAGGTCAAATCTGCACAGGAGATCCTGACAAGAATATCGGCTTTTACCAATGTACCCATGATTCCGGGCGAGACGTTCATTCTCTTTGATGAGATACAGGATTGCCCTGAATGCGTCACCCAGATAAAATTCCTCGTTGATGAAGGCAGTTTCCGCTATGGCCTGACTGGTTCTCTACTGGGTGTTGAGCTGAAGGACATCCGCTCCGAACCCGTAGGGTATATGGACATCGCTGATGTCTTTCCGCTGGATTTCGAGGAGTTCTGCAGCGCCATCGGAGTGGCAACGAGGATTGTAGAGCACCTGCGCTCTGCCTTTGAAAACCGGCTTCCTGTGGATCCTGTCGTCCACAGTCAAATGATGGGTGTCGTGAACCTCTACTTGGTGGTGGGTGGAATGCCGTCCGCTGTCCAGAAATACATCGATACCCACAACATGCAGCATGTCGGAGCGGAGCAGAGAGCAATTCTTAATTTATACAAACGGGATATCTCCCGGTATGATCCTCAAGAGAAGCTCCTCCTCAATGAGATTTTCGATCTTATTCCCTCCGAACTTAATGCCAAGAACAAGCGGTTTATACTCAAATCATTGAACGAGGGCGCCAAGTTCAAGCAATATGAGGAGAGCTTCTTGTGGCTCAAAAACGCCGGAGTCGCTATTCCGGTATTCAATGTAGAAGAGCCCGTCTTCCCTCTGAAGTTGAATAAGCAACGGAACCTGTTCAAGCTCTTCCAAAACGATGTGGGTTTGCTGGCATATCAGTATGCAGAAGGTATTCAGTTGCGCATTCTCAGCGGAGAGATCAATCTTAACTACGGTGCCGTTTATGAGAATTTCGTGGCACAGGAACTCCATGCACACGGCTATAATGACAAACTGTACTACTTCAATAGCAAGAAGCAGGGAGAAGTGGATTTCGTGCTGGAAAGCACGGAAGGAACCATCCTGCCGACGGAGGTCAAGTCCGGAAAGGACTATGAGTTCCACCTGGCATTGAATAACATCCTTGGGAATGAGCAGTATGGCATTCCCGAAGCGATTACCCTATGCAATGACAATGTCAGTAAACGCGGGAAGGTTGTCTATCTCCCCGTGTATATGACAATTTTCCTGAAGCGCAAACAGGAAGTGACGGCCGGCGAGTTTGTCCCCGACATCAGTGCATTGACTTAGGCTATGCTTCCCAAAAGGGAGTTGATAATCGAGCGAATACACACCTTGCAAGATTTCGTTTCTTGCAGGGTGTTTTTGTGTTCTTGTAATATGTTGACTGTCAGCCGGTTGTGAAGTTGTGGGAGAGTGCCTATGCAAGAAAATTAAAGCAGATTTTTCTTTTATCGATTCTTTTGAGGCTATAACTTTGTAAAGAATCGTTCGGCCGAACATTGCATAATCTTTAAAACGTATTTTTAACAACCAAACAACAATTGTTATGAAAGTAATAAAAGAATTACTATGCCTGGTTTTGGTTACCATGGTAGTTGCATTGTCAATAATTACATCATTTAACTCAAAAGATAGAGTTAGCAGGTTTCTAGATAATAATGTAGAGGCATTGTCTGAAAAAGAAACTATCACTATGCAGTGTGCGCAGAGGTCTGTATTGATTGAATGTAAGATAAAGTGTCTGCATTGCGGAAAAGAATGGACCCCGATTTCTTGGGTTGATGGACCATATGTTTTAGGAAGTGCTCGTTGCATATGCGGTTATACGTTGTAAAGGTTTCTGCACTTGTTTTTTGTGTAGTCGGTTGTGGCTCAAATAGCCTGATGCGTCCGGTGTCCTTCGAGGAAGAACGCGAGGCCAATGTTAGGCAAATAGGCGGTTCGCTTGAAGTCGGCCGGCCGGTGGACATTTGCAAAGAAGGAGAATTCCTTTTTGTTTTAGCCTATACCCCTGATTGTTGGTTGCATAGTTATAACAAGAACACGGGAGAAAAAGTGTCTGAAAGCATAAAAGTGGGAAGAGGCCCTGGAGAGGGAGTGAATCTCAGATCTATGGATTATTTTGAAGACGAAGATAATCTATTTGTTTTCGATAAAGAATTGTGTAAGACACTCGTGTACCACCTTGATGGAAAAACAGGGGAAGCCATATTCAAGCAAGAGATCCAGCATCCGTTAAACGGGATAATTAACAACTGTCATCACTTCGAAGCGGGTAAATGCTTGTATGAGGGATATTTGCAGGGAGGAGATAAGAATATCCGCTTCACCCTTTCGGATGGCATTGAGGCAATCGATACTTATAGCGATTATCCCGAAGTTGACAGGGAATGCGACATGATTGCCTATCAACTTGCTTCAGTAAAAGGATTTCCGGAGAAAGGCATGGTTGTTTCTACAACGCTCTACGGGGCAGTCCTTGAGTGCTTTCGTATTGCGGATGATAAGATTGAGCAGACAGCTGTCAGAATTATTGACAAGCCAGAGATCGACACTTCACTGCCATATGTCGATATCAAGGCAGGCCATGAGTATGGTTTTCGTATGGCATGTCCTACCAATGATTATATCTATGTTGCTCATCTGGATAGTGATGCCATTTCTTGCAAGGAGATCTATGCTTTTGACTGGGTTGGGCAGGAAAAGATAAAATACACGACAGACAGAAGCGTTTTTCTTTTGTGCCCTGGAGATAACCAGGATGAATTGTTTGGTATTTCCATCACTCTAGAGGGTGAATGTGCTCTTGTTAATATAGATTTAGATTAGGGTCAAAGTATCCTCGAGGATACTTTGCATCGGAACAGGGGGTCCCACTTACAAGAGAACGAGGGGACTACTTTGCTTCGAAATTTCCACATGCGACCACCATTATCTCTAGACAATGTCAATAGACATAGATGAAGGAAACCATGTCGTTATGCGTTACGAACTACCTAGTCGTTGAGGATCCGTGTGAACTCAATCCCGATAAAGGTATCAGCTATGGCTCCCATCGTTAAAAACACGCTGACAGTCAAGCAGAAATACACCTTGCAAGATTTTGATTCGTGCAAGGTGTTTCTGCACTTGATGAACAAATTGATTATCAGTTTGTTAAAAAGATACAAACGAGCGTCTGTGCAAGAATATTTCCGCATTTTTTTCTTGTGTTTAATCTTATTGGTGCATACCTTTACAAACAACATCATTAAATTTTTTGTATTATGAAGAAAGCAGTTCTCGTACCCTTTGTGGTAATCTGCTGCTCGTCGGCAGTGGCATTATCTGTTTTTGCCTACAAGTCTGGTCAGCCTTCTCTTTTGGATTCAAATGTGGAGGCCTTGGCTCAGGTCGAAAACTATCCTCTTAAATCATCTCCAATATGGAAGGTTACGTATCATAACTCGGGTTCTTCTGAACAAACCATTGATTGTGAGACGGGAGGCGCTTATAGTTGCCCTGAGAAATGAACATTGTTCATACCAAGCTACTTTTTGCCGCCATTCCGCTGCTTGTGACAGGGTGTTCCTATTCTTCCCACTTGGTTTTCTCAGAACCCGATTCGCGGTTGATCTGCAGGTTGGGGGATGACGAAAACCCTGTTGGCAGCATCAAATCCTTATGTTTCCTGTCAGACACATCCTTCGTTGTGTCTGCCAGGAACAGTGAGGCGATTTCTGTTTTTAACTTGTCCGGGAACCTGTTGAATGTCATTGATCGATCCGGACGAGGACCATTGGAATACTATTCACCGGGCCGGGTTCGGACTTGGAACGGAAGAATTGTGGTATGGAGTGCGCAACTGCTGAAGTTCATAGAGTACGAACCGGATGGAACTCCGGTCCGGGAGTGGCAGTACCCTTCTGCCTGCAGTGACTTTCTGGTATCAGAAAAGTATATCGTTATTTATACCAATGGCGTCCGGGATTCCCATATCATCGACCTGTTGAATAAAGAAACCGGAGAGGTGTTCTCTGTGGGTAAAGAGACTGTGTGGAGTCACAAAGTTCTGAATGTGAACGATGCTGTGTCTCCCTTCTGCATGGATGGTGATATCTTGTATTATATGCCTAGAAATGAGCTGTCGATATGGGCCTGCAATCTTAAAACAGGCGATATCTCCAGAGTGGCTACCTGGACTTCTCCTTCATTCGTCGTGGAGGATTTGCAGGATGACATTATACCTGATAGGAACAAGTTGATTCCATTTCTCCAGAAGAACAGTCTCGTCGTTGGGCTATGTAAAACCGATTGTGCATTCATGGCTCTTACTTTTGAAGGAGACAATCGGTCCAATGCCGGTTCCGGTAAACGGTATTATTCGCTCTATACGGTTTCTGGTCAAGATGTTGCCGCATCACATTTTCTGATGTCAGATATTGCGGAGTATGATCGCATTACGGAATGGAAAGGGCAGTTCTACTATCTGCGCCATCATATCTCCGACAGTGGTGACGACGTTTATGAATTACGGAAGTTTAATCATATTTGAATTATGCATTTGATCCTACAATCGCAAATCAGAGTCGGAACGGGCGAGACACGTGCTTAACGCCAAAATGATTGTATAGATTCGGATGTAATTCACTACTTTTGCAGGAATATTCATGTAAGAGTTAGCACAGAGACTGAAGTGAAGAATGTTGTTATTGCGCTTATAATCAGTATTATGACGCTCTCGTCCTGCGGGGCGAAGAGAGGCGTGGTTCAGGTATGGGATTATATCCAGGAACGTCCGGACAGCGCCCTTACCGTGCTGAATGCGATGGACGCATCGTCTTTCCATGGCCGGACGCTGGCCGAATACCGGCTTTTGAAGGCGATGGCATTGGACAAGAACTATGTGAATGTAGCATCGGATTCCTTGGCGCTGCATGCGTATCAGTATTTCCGAAAGCACGGGCCTAAGGAGAAGGAGATGATGAGCCTGTATTATCTGGCACTATCTCATTATTATTCCCATGATGACACTGAAGCCATTCTTCTTTTGGAAGGTGTCACGGAGATGGCCAATCAGGTTGGGAATCTCTATTACGTTGGCCTTAGTCAGATTATGGAGAGTTATGCATATTTGCGTACGTATTGTATTTCAGAGGCAGTAGAAAGTGCCGAACATGGTGTTAACGCTTTTGCTGCCATTCCGAATCCCTTCCAAGTGCAGCGGGCGAAACTGCAGCTTGCCGATGCATATCACACGACGAAGAAGTTTGAGCAAGCAATCGACATCTGGCAAGAACTGATTAGTACTTGTCCAACGGATACATTTACGATGCGTCGCGCTTTAATCCATGCTGCTTATAGTCTATATTTGTATCATCCAGAGCGGGCCGACTCTGCCATGCGTTTTTATGATAGGGCGTTGACTGATTATCGTGCTTCAATGAGCTCGGTGGAGGCAGCTCATTATGGCGAAGTCGCAGCCATGGCAGGAAATACACAATTGGCCCATCAGATTGTCGAGCAATTGAAATTGTCTGGCAAGCATCCAGAACAACGAGCTTATTTAGAGTATATATTATATAAGAAAGAGAATAAACTTGAGGATGCTTTAGCTGCTGCAGAAGAGTTTCATGATCAGCTTGATACCATAATGACGAATGCTTTAGAGCAATCATTAGTCAAGGCACAACGAGATTACCAAGAACAACAGAAGCTTGCGACCGAGCATGCTCTTATCATGTCAAATAGGGTCGGATTGGTGAGTGTCTTATGTTTGCTCCTTGCCCTTCTGGCTCTGTGGCTGTTTTATTCCAGGAGGCGTAAGATCAGTGCGTTGGAGCGAGAGCAGATGATCGGTAACCTGAGGTCGATGGCTACGCTGTTGCAAGAGTCCGAGCGGAAGAATTCTGATTTGGAGGAAAACCTGCTTGCGGTTCAAATGCGCTATATTGCGGCATATAAGAAGCAGTTCTCCAAGATATCATCCATTATCGAGAACTATTATACATCATCCGGGATGAAAAACGGACGAGATATGGTGTATAAACAAGTGATGGATATTGCAGCAACCATAGGGAGTGATAGTGCTCGGATGAAATCCTTGGAACGTGACCTGGACTCCATCCATGGTCATGCGATGGAATTGTATCGGTCGGAGTTTCCGGACAAGGAGGAAGACCATTACAGATGGGTATGTCTGTTCATGGCGGGCTTCACGACACCCATGTTGGAGCTGTTGACAAAAGCACCTCGGAATACAATCTATTCAAAGAAGAAAAGACTGCTGGATGAGATCAAGAGAAGTTCGGCATTGCATAAGGAGTTGTTTCAGATGGTGATTAAATAGGTCTTGGACCTCTTGCGGTACCGAGTGAAACAACGCTGATAATCAGTAAGATATAAATCTTGCAAGATTTCGTTTTTATGCAGGCTTTTCGTTTGCTTTGTAATATGTTGATAAACAAGATGTTATAGGGCTTTGGTTTTAGGTCTATGCAAGAATAATAAAGCAAGTTTTTCTTTTAAGGGATCTTTTGCGGTCGTACCTTTGTAGAGATTTAATCTCAAAAAAATGAAGAACTTGTTAGTTTATTTCTGTCTTGCAGCCATTTTTGGAATGGCTAAAATTCACAATCCTAGTGAAATGGGGGATACTATTCCCGTCATTATTATTCCTGGTGAGGAAGACGATACTCCCGGTAACCGTGGACCAGGAACTGTCCCCATAAACTGTTATGTGGATGCTGCCTCAGATTTTGCTGTTGTATCTTTCACAAACCCTTGTGGTATGGTTCGCGTTTCTTTCAACAACCTTTCCGATGGAAGTTATTATTCGACCTCGGTAAATGGAACGGGAGCCGTTGTGATTCCACTTACACTCACCTCCGGATCCTGGACAGTCACGTTTGAACTTTCAAATGGTACTGTCTATAACGGTGAATTCACAATTTAACTTTGTATGGCTCGAACCCGTATTATTATCATAATGGGGCTGGTGCTTTGTATGAGCAGTTGTTCCAATTATCACATTAGGAAGCAGTTGGAGACCTTCTTGTCCCAAGAGGTGCGTTTCCCTTCTACTATGCTCCGTTGTCCCGGAGGTTCCACAGGAACAGAAGCATGGTCAGACTCCATGCCCCAATTGGTAATCTATGTGGACTCGAGCCAATGTTCCACCTGCCGAGTAGGGCACTTGTCCGAATATATACCCTTGCATGAAGAATCTATTCGGACAGGGCGTTATATGCTGACCATTATTTTATCGCCACCTGTAAAAGATTACGGGAGCATCATGCATTTACTTGAGACGTATAAATATCCTTTTCCCGTGTATCTGGACAAGAATCATTCATTCAGGAAGGAAAATGGCTTTATCCCTGACGACAGCCGGTTCCATGCCTTTTTGACAGATCGGTCCCATCGTCCGGTCTTGGTAGGCGATCCTGTCCGGAGCGACAGAATGAGGAAGTTATTCGACCGATCATTGCAAGAGCTATAGAACGTAACAATTAACCACTAAACATCAACTGTTTCTTTAATCAAGTAGCCTTTTCGGATTCCCTATCACTCTAGTCTGCAAAGGCGCTCTGAAAGCGGATGGGAAATGCTAATGAAATAAAGAAATACTCATACATATCCCTAATAGCTGGTTTATGGCTGATTTACGAGGCGGGATATGGAGTGTCGCAAGTTTTTGGACTGGCTCATTCCAAGCATGTCCTTTTTCCCATGACCGGTCATTTCCAAAACCCCGGACCCTTTGGCGGATTTGTGGCCATGCTCATGTCCGTTTGTTTGGGATTCATTTTATTGACGGAAGGGAACGATAATTGGCAGCGATGGGTGAGAAGACTTTGTTTTGTAGCAGCAGCAATGGGAGTGGTCGTTTTGCCTGCTTCTTTGAGCCGGGCCGGGTGGCTCGGGCTGGCCGTCTCTTTGGGGGGGCTGGTTTATCAGGATAAAAGAATCAAGGGGTGGTTTCAGGCTAAGTCTATCCGGATCTCAGGGACCTTACTGGTATTGTCCGCTGTCTGTGTGGGCGGTTTCTTTCTCAAAAAGGACTCCGCTCTGGGCCGTGTCCATGTCTGGCACATGGAACTGCTGGCCTTGTTCAATGCGCCTTTGACAGGGGCCGGAAGCGGTCGCTTTGCCTGGACTTACGGGGAAACCCAGGCGGCCTATTTCGCCGCAGCAGAGCGGGCGCCCTGGGAGATACGCGTGGCCGGTTGTCCAGAATATGCTTTCAATGAATACTTGAAAGCGGGAGTCGAATGGGGAATTCCCGGTCTTCTCCTGTTTCTCGGGCTTGCTTTGTTTGTATGCATTATCCTTGTCCGCAAGGCCAACCCTTTGGGCTACGGGGCGATCACCCTGTCTGTCTTCGCCTTTTTTTCATACCCATTGGAGCTTTGGCAGTTCCGTTTGATGGGTGGGCTGTTTGTGGCTGCGGCTCTTGGTGAATGTCTGGGACGATACGGTTGGGCGGCTTATGGATTCTTCCTGCTTTCGGTCGGTGCGGTTTGGATAGAGGGCCGACACAGGACTCCTCCACTGGACTACCGTTCATTGTATCGGCAAGGGTATGCGCTGTTTCAGCAGGAGGCCTATGAGGAGGCCCTTCCGCTTTTGAGTGAGGGGGCGTCCCTCTCTTGTGACCCTATGTTCCATAACATTATGGGGCGTTGTTACGAGGCAATAGGAGAATACAAGGCTGCGGAGTTCGAGTACTGGCATGCGCATTACATGGTCCCTTGTCGCCTATACCCTCTGATACTCCTGCAGGAATTATATATTTACCAAGGGGAAATGCAACGTGCGGATGAGACGCTTTCTCGGATAAAGGCCTTGCCTCTTAATCCCAAAAACGCAAACATGAAGAAACTTCGCGAACGCGCAGAAGAGAATGCGGTTCGGCAAGGCTGTCGATCACATGATTGATAAGTGCTTGAAAACAAAGATCGCCAGAATCGTTTCCGGCATGACCGTCATCGCATTTTTCGTGATGGTCGCGTTATTGTTGTCCCGTGTTTTTATTTGTGACCAGTTCACGATCAAGGGCGATTCCATGCTTCCAACATTTACGACGGGGGATCGGATATGGGTGAACAAATTGTTGATGGGAGCCAGAATCTATAAGGATCTGGATTTCGAGGAGTCTGGCCTCGATTGCTTCCGAATGCCGGGACTACGCAAGTTGAGACCAGGGGATATTGCTGTCTTCAATGATCCCTACGAACGCTACGGAGACCGGATCGATTTCGTGATTAACCGCGTTTTTGCCAAACGTTGCATTGCTTGTCCGGGAGATACCATCTCGGTCATCAATGGCTACTATAGAAACTCTTCTGGCAGAGATACCGGGATTCCACTCCATTATCAGCAATCCGTGGCATCTTTGTCGGATTCCCGACTCAAGGATATGGGGGCGGTTTATCCGGTGTATCCATGGGTGGAAGCCCTGGGATGGACGATAAAAAACATGGGGCCCCTTTATGTCCCGGGAAAGGGGGACACGGTTCGGCTGGACACGCTCAACGCGCGTATATACGGGCGGTTGATTGAATATGAATGTGGGGCTAAGCCCATTATCACCGACGCTCATGTATATGTGAATGGCCTCAGAAGGGACACATATACCTTCAGGAATAATTATTATTTCTTCGCCGGAGACAATGTCTTGAATTCTAAAGACAGCCGGTACATCGGGCTTATCCCGGAGGAGTATATTGTAGGAATTGTTTGGTAATGAAAAGAATGCTGCTGGGAATACTGCTGCTGTGTGCCCCTCTGCTTGAGGGATGCCGGGGGGCATGGGATGCGCAGGTTGTCAAAGCCATCATGGCCTCAGGTGAGAATTCGGGAGAACTAAAGGCCGTGCTCAAACACTATGCGGACGAGCCTCTGAAGCGTCGTGCAGCCTGTTATTTGATCGGGAATATGCCCGGTCACTTTACATATACGGGAAAAGAAGCGCAATCTTATTCCAGACAGATGAGCGGCCTCCTTGATTCCTTGCCTTTTCAAGATCCCTATCACGACAGCCGTATCATCCAGTCCAAGATTGACAGCCTGAGGCGTCATTATTCCTTCTCCGATTTTGACAAGACCGATGATGTGCGGACTGTGACGGCCGGTTTCCTGATCGCCAATATCGAGTATGCATTCGATTTGTGGGAAAATGGCCGTTGGGCGCAGCATCTTGATTTTGAGGAGTTTTGCGAGACGATTCTGCCATATACTTTCCACAATGGCTACGAGCATGAAGACTGGCGCAGTGCGATCCGGGCCATGCTGGATGCAGAGACCTATGAAACACTGGACAGTTATAAATACTCTTCCGACATGGACCATTCGCCCTTTTGGGCATGTAAGTATTTGAATGGATGGCTGAAGAATTATTACAGCAGGGACGACGTGCCGAATGGGACGGTCCGGGCTCTCTCACAGTCGGCTCTTCCCAGGCTTCCGTTTGGCGAATGTGACCATTTTGCCGACATCGCGGTGGTTGTCATGCGGAGCCTTGGGATACCGGTCATGGAGGACTTCACGCCGCAATGGCCATTCCGCTCCCTGGGGCATACCTGGAATGTCTTAATTTCTACGGATGGCCGTAAAATAGCATTTGGCGGATGTGACGTAGATCCGGATGTACTCCATAAACCCGACCAGCGGATGGCCAAGGTTTACCGGAGAACGTATGCCGCGGATTCCGGTCTGATCCGGTTGAACCGGAAAGGGAAGAATGTCCCTCCGTTGTTTACCAATGTCTTCATGAAGGATGTCACCCCAGAGTACATGAAAACGGTGGATGTTACGGTTCGGGGATGGAATATCCGCCATCGATATGCGTATCTGGCCGTTTTTGACAATGCTGAGTGGAAACCTGTCTGCTATGGGCGCCGGACGGCGGGAGGGTACCGTTTTGAGAAGATCGGGAAGGATATCCTGTATCTTCCGGTTGTCAGTACGGAATTTGGGCTTCAGGCCATTGGTGCCCCTTTCGTGATAGACAGTCGTGGAGAAAAGCACGATCTGCAGGCTTCTGATACCGGGACTTCACGTGTGAATCTGACGAGGAAATACTTTTTATCACAGCGCATGCATATGTATGCCGGGCGAGTTATCGGTGGCCGGTTTGAAGCCTCGAATGATGAAGCCTTCCGGGAGAAAGAACTTGTCCATACCGTGACGTCCTGGAGAAACACCTGGGATTCCGTCTCTGTCAAACCGTCCCGGGCATACCGCTATTGGCGCTACATCTCACCCAAAGACGGTTTGGGCAACATAGCGGAGGTGGAATTCTATTCGCAGGAAGGAGAATGTCTCCGTGGGAGGGTGATCGGGACCGAAGGCTCCTACAGCGTATATGATACGACGACCAACAAATATGCCGTTTTCGACGGCAACCCGCTGACTTATTTCGACATGCCCCGATCCATCGCCCATCCTTGGAGCGGCATGGACCTGGGCGAGCCACGGGAAATTTCCGCGATACGGTTCCTGCCTCGCAATGACGATAACAATATCCGCCCGGGGGATGAATATGAACTGGTCTGCTGGTCAAACGGGCGATGGCGGTCCCTTGGACGGAAAACCGCTCAAGGGGATACCTTATCCTATGACCATATCCCTTCGAACGCTCTGCTCCTTCTCCATGACCTTACCCGGGGGAAAGAAGAGCGCCCGTTTACCATGATCCCGGATCCGGACGATCCGGACCGCTTAATCCAAAGGTGGTGGTAAAATTCCCTCGGGTACTCGATCTTTTTTCCTGATGGCAAAAGCCGGCAGATACAGGATCAGGGCAATGAGCGAAAAAATCAATCCGCCGATGGTGCCCACGGCGAAATCGAACCAGAACACCTCCTCCGGCCCGTCAGAAAGGAAAGGAAGCAGTCCCAGGATGGTGGAAACGATGGTAAGGGAAATCGGAGTCACCTTGTGATTGAACGCTTTCAAGTAGCGGTGAATCCGATGCGAGGGAGCCTTCCCGGAGGGCCCATCGAAGCGCTGGTAGGTCGTAAGAAGGTAGATGCCGGCATTGACGACAATTCCGCAAAGCATGACAAAGGCTGCAAATCCTCCCTGGTCAAAGGAGAAATCGGAGAAGCCGAACACCAGGAATACTCCGATGAATGAAATCGGGATCATGAAGATGATGGCCAGTGGTAGCCTCAGCGATTCCAAGCTCATGGAAAGCAGGACGAAAATGACGGCGATGACCAGGAGAATGAGCCAGGCATAGCGTTCCTTATGCGTTTCGTACCAACCGCCCTGCGGGTTCTCTGCCTTGAAGCCCAGAGGCAGGATACGGGTGTTCATATAGGTTACCGCATCATCGACGGTGCGTTTCTGGAGTTCATAACTGCCGACGAAGTCAAAACAGACATCCAACTGATAGGACTGGTTGGACTTTTGTATTTCGATCCCGCTGCGTTTCTTGACGATGTTCCCGACCGACGACAGCGTCATTTTGAGCGAGTCCACGGCTATCGGTGAATGCAGGACGTGCCAGAGGTCGTAACTGTCGGTGTCCGATGATCTTAAAACCACTTCGACCGCCTCCCCGTCCCGCAGGATGTTTCCCACGGAATGGTCGTATAACCGGGAAGACAGTTCGTAATAATAGCGATAAGGGTTTATTCCTGCGGCGGTCATGGCCCCGAAATCGTAGTCCAGGTTGAATTCCATGGATGGCTGTCCCCAGTGGGAACTCCAGATCTCCGGACCGGATACCCTCCGGTTGGAGGAGACGTAGTCTTTGAGGTGTTCCGCATAACCCAGAAGCTGCTGGTAGTTATACCCGCTCAGGAAGATGTGGCAACCCTTGTAGGACGAGACGATCCGATTGTTGAAGGCGTTCTGGTCTATCCCGTAAACGGACCAGTTGGCTCCTCCGAAATTGATTGCCATGGCGGTTACCTGGGACTTCAGCTGCAGGGGGAAGGACGTCCGCTCGAACTCTGGTTTGAATTCCACGACGATCTGGGCGTTGTCATAGCTGTACACATGGGTGGTGAAGACCTCGATCTCGTCGAATCCAGCCAGGTAGTTTTCCATGGATTTTACGACTTCGTCAAGCTGGGCGACCGTACTCCCCTCAAGCATTCCGGCATTGATATATAGCTGTTTACGCTCGGGCTGCCTGTAGAAATTGGACCGGTCCATCGCTTCATGGAAACGGCCGAACGAGGAGGAGATAATCTTGGTCGTGGTACGGAAGTTCTCCCGGGCGTATGGGATCAGGCAAAGGGGGATGCCGAATGCCGTGATAAATGCCAGGATCAAAATCCACCGGTGCTTGATGCTCCAGGCAATATATTTCCCGTAGAGAAGACTCCACTTTACCCTGCGTTTCTTCCGCTGAAGGGTAGTCGTCGCCGCCCACTGCCGGACGGGTAGGAAAGACATCAGCGACGGGATGAAGATATAGGCTACCGCCAGGGACAGGGACAGGTTGATGATGATGACCCAGATGAAATCCGTCAGGTTGGCCCTTTCGTTCTCGGGAAGGAGGAGGACCACAAAAAGGGCACCGACCGTCGTCGCCGTCGCGGCGAGGAGTGCCGGGAACACGCGTCGGTCCTTCCAGTAGCCATAGTGGTCGGCCATGACGATGGAGGAGTCGATGACCATACCCAGCGACACGGTAATGCCGGCCAGCGTGTACATGTGTATCTGCAGTCCTGCAAGAGCATAAATGGCCAAGGCCGTAAGGACATTGACCGCAAGGGTGGCCGATATGATGAACAGGTATCGCCAGGACCGGCTGGTCAGAAGGACGAACAGCAGGAGGATCAGGACACAGAGGGCGGTTCGGAGATAGATTTTTTGGAGCTCGTCGCGGACAAATTCCGAGGCGTCATAGGCCACGCTGGCCGTTATCTCATCCGGGAATGCGGCCTGCAGGCGTTCCATTTCCGTCTTTACGGAAGATACGGCGGAAAGGAGGTTGGCGGTCTCGGCCGTGCTCACGGCAATCGTGATGGTATTGAGTCCGTTTACGCGAAAATAGGAGGTCGGGAGCGATTCTTCGTACCGCCATTGTGCCAGATCCCTCAGATAGAGAATCTGTTCCCCTACCTTTTTCACCGGGATGGCCCCGAAATCATCGGACGCGTTTCCCACCAGTCTTACGGCAAGCGTTCCGGCGTCGGTCTCCACCATGCCCAGTACGTGGTTGGCATAAGCGTTTCGGAAGGCCGATTCAATCTCTCCGGCCGTGATGCCGGCCGATGCCGCCTTTTCCGCGTCGAACGTAATCACCCAGTGAAAGGGGGTTGCTCCGCTCAGGGTGACTCCATCCACATCGGCCAGTGCAGAAAGAGGCGGGAGGATGTATTCCCGGGCGTATTTCTCGATTTCCTGCGAGGGCAGCGGCCCTTTGAGGATGTAGGAGATGGAGGTGTTTCCGCCCCCTCCCGACGAAAGCCGTATGCTAGGGTAGGATACTCCTGAGGGCAAAGAAGAATAGATATTCCTTACGGCAGAAGCCACCTCGAAGCGGGCCGCATCCATGTCTTTCCCCTTGCGGAAGGTGATGCTCACATTCCCGGAGCCCTTTCTGGAGGTGGACTCAATGTCTGTGATCCCTCCCAGTGAGGAAAGGGTCCCTTCCAGGATGGAGGTAACTTCGGCTTCGACAATCTCCGGAGAGGCGTCGGGATAGGTATAACCGACCGTTATCTCACGACCTGCCGTGGTGGGGGTATATTGGATGTTGAGCCTCGGGAGGGATGCTATGCCCAAGACCGAGAGCGCCACCATTACCAAAACCGCAGCCAGCGGAGGGATCCCTTTATGCATGCTCTTTCCCTGCATATACGCTATAATAGAGGGCAGGTACGATGAAGAGGCTCACCAGCGTACCGACGGTCATGCCGGCGATGATGACGAGGGACATGGGGAACTGGAGGTCGGCTCCCATGGATCCGCGCATGAGAAACGGCGCGACGGCAAGGATGGTGGTCAGGGACGTCATGATGATGGCTTTCATCCTCCGGGAAGAAGCGGTCAGGACCGCTTCCCTTAAAGGGATGCCCGTCCTGCGCAACTTGTTGATGGTATCTATCTTCAGGATCGAGTCGTTAATGACGATGCCCGTGATGACGACAAGACCGATAAGGGACATCAGATTGATACTTTCCCCTAGGAGCCAGAGCACTGCCAGGGCACCGAAAATGTCAATGACGATTTCCAGCAGAATGAGCAGGGGCTGCAGGAGGGATTCGAACTGGGAGGCCAGGATCAGGTACAGCAGGGCGAGCGCTACGAAGAGCACCAGAAGCAGGTCCTTGACCATCACGCGGTTGGTGAACCAGGACCCGCTGAAACTTACCTCGAAGCCATCCGCACTCCGGACGGCCTTGTCCACCGCTGCCATGATCTCGGGAACCTGCCGACCCTCCACCTGCAAGGGAACCGGATAATAATCCCCCTCGGTACCGGAAACAATGGTCTTGAGGTCCTCGACGTAGCTCTGACGCATCATGGCCATGACGGGAATCCGGTTGTCCTCCAGCTCTACGAATGCCTTTGTAAGCAGGTCTGACAGGTTTTCCCGATCGCTTCCGGTCACGACCGGGAGGACCCTGGTGCCCTGTACGATCGTAAATATCCGGTTCTCGTTAAGGGCATTCTTGAGGACGCTCGCAAGCATTTCATAAGTAATCCCATGCAGCGCCATGAACTCACCGTCGGCAACGAAAAGGACATCCGTCTTTGTCCTCGCCGGAGGAATGGAAACCCCGGGGAGGGCCGTACGGAGGGCTTCCAGTGTGCTGTGTAGTTCTTCGAGGTTGATTTCCGGATTGTGAACCGGGCGAAGGCGGGCGACAAGCGGAGCCTCCGTCTCGGCAAAAACCATGTCAAAGATGTTCCCCGATGTCTCGAACCGCCAGGTAGCTTCCGGCGCATTCTCCGTCAGATAGGTCTCCAGGGTGGATCTTGCCTTTTCGAGCGTGGGCATGTTCGGGCAGCGGAAGTAAAGTTGCAATTCCGACATCCCCTGTTCTCCGCTGTGCTCCAGCACATACTGCTGGGCACCCACAAGGGCTGTTTTCTGGAGGGCGGCCGTTCCCAGTACTTCCTCCAGGTCCACACAACGCCGTGTGTTCTCTTCCACGGAAAGATGACGTCCCCAATCGACGCAGAGGATGGATTCTGTCTGCGTCATCCGGGGAAGACGCTCTTTCCGCATTTGGGAAAAACAAAGTGCGATTCCTCCGGCTGCGACAACGATGATCGCCCATGCAAGGGTACGGTGATCCAGCCACCATGCCATCCGCCGATGATCCCAGCGGCGAAGACGGTCGTCGAAAGACAGTTTGCTGAGAAAGGGATGGGGGCGAAATGCCGGCTGCCCTTTGTACCACCACCAGTAGTAAACCGGTATGACCGTGACGGTTACGAGGTAGGAGGTCCCCAGCACGACGGAGACGGCGATGGCTTCATCGCGGAAAAGCGCTCCGGCGATGCCGCTCAAAAATACCAATGGCACAAAGACGGCACACGTGGTAAGGACGGACGACAGCATGGGACCGGCTACGTCCCGGGTCCCGAGGAGAACCGCGTCCCGTAGCTGTTCGCCACGGTTCCATCGCCCCGTGATATTGTCTATGAGAATGATTGTGTTGTCCACCATCATGCCCACCCCAACCAGAAGTCCCGACAGGGAAATGATGTTGATGGTAAGGCCGCATAGGTGGAAAACGAGCATGGACAGGACGAGGGCGGAGGGTATCGTCAGGGAAACCAGCGCCGGACTCCGGAAATCCTGCATGAAGAGGAAGATCACCAGGCAAGCGAGGATCACGCCCAGGATGATATTCCATATGAGGTTGTGGATGGAGTATTCCAGCAGTTCGGTCTGGTCCCGGGTCACTGTGAATGCAAGCTGCGGGTAATCCTTCTCAAAACTGTCCAGGAGGTTGCTTACCGCCTTTTTGAGTTCGCTCATCCGGGCTTCGCGCTGTTTAATGACGGCCAGGCTTACGGCCTCGTTTCCGTCCGACCGGACAAGGCCGGTGCGGCGGGCGGGGACCTGCGATACATCGGCCAGATCCTTTATTTGGAACAGCCGGCCGTTGCATTTGATCCAGATCGAAGCCAGGTCCTCTGCGCTGCCCGACCTGGCGTCGAACTTGACATTGTAGCGGTATTCTCCGTCGCGAATCGAGAGGGAGCCCAGACGAATGTCGGCCGAGGATACGGCTGCCTCGAAAGCGGAATACGACAATCCGGCTTGCAAAAGTTTTTCTTCATCGGGGAGGAGGAGTATCTCTTCGCTCAGCGTTCCGCTCAAGTCCACCATGGCTACTTCCGGCAACTGCTCCAACCGTTTCGAGATGACGTCCTTGGTGTATCGGCTCAACTCCATGGGGTTTTGTCCATCCCGCATGGACACATTGAGGAAAAAGGCGGGGATGTCGCTTGCGTCGGCCTTGAGTACCTTGGGACGGTCTATTCTGGGAAGGAGAGACATGGCACGGTCGATCTTCTCATTCACCTCGATGAAAACGTAATCGATATCGGATCCGTGATTGAAAGTGAGGCGGATGATTCCCGATGCGTCACGGGATTCACAGACGATGTCCTGGAGCCCGCCTACCTGTATGAGTTGTTCCCTCAAGGGTTTCACGACACTTTCGTCCATCTCCCGGGCGGAGAGGGAGGCATCGCTCACTTGTACGGTGATGTAGGGGATGCCGACATCCGGAATGAGCGAGACCGGGAGGAGTCTTAGGGATACAAGGCCCAGGACCACCACGGACAAAAGGGCCATGGTGACAGTTATAGGCCTGTCTATGATGTACTTAAGCATTATTCTCCAAGAACTACGGATGATCCGTCGGCAAGGTTCAGGTTGCCGCTCACAATAACTCGGTCGCCTTCGGAGAGGACGGCTCCTCGGGAGGTGTTGGCCGTAACGACGTGACTGTCGCCGTTGGATGTGATGATCGTGACGTAGGTCCAGTGCGCCTTCCCATCATCGGTATAGGTGAATAGGACGTCCAGGTTGTCCCGGATGACAACGGCGCTGCGGGGAACGACCAGGACGTCTGGGATCATGCGCTCCACGACAACCTTGACATTCATTCCATCAAGGAGTCTGGCGGCTCCCTTTACATTTGCCCTCACCGTAATCTGCCCGTTCTTGTCCACGACCGGATTAATATCCGTAATCCGGCCTTCGCAGGTGTAACTATCGTCGGCAAAGGGTGTTACCTTCACGGCAAGGCCCTTGGAGAGGAAGCTGTATTCGGATTCCATCACGGTGAAATCCACGTCGAAGGAGCTGTCGTCCACCAGGGTGCAGAACGTGTCCGTTCCGGAGAGGTCGTGCCTCCGGAGACGAATGTCGGCAACCCTCCCGGCAAACGGGGCTTTCAAAACGGTTCCGTCCAGGTCCAGGCGGGCTTTGGAAAGCGCATTGCGCGCAATGGAATAGCCGGATTTCATCCTGGCCATGGCCATGATCTCCGTAGGAACCGAAGACGTGTCACGCGCCGGATAGCCCTGGCCCACCAGATAATCGTACAAGTCCATACCGGCTTTTTCGAGGGATAGCTTGGCCGACTCCAAAGCAAGTTCCAGATCCGGACGGCTTACCTTGGCAAGCACCGCCCCCTTCGAAACGCGCTCCCCGTTCCTTACGGGAACGGAAGACAACGGACCTGGGCTGGAGAATGACAGGCTGGCCCGCGCTGCCGCCACGAGTTTTCCGTTGGAAAGGAGCTGGCGGGGGAAATCCGTCTTTTTCAGGGTGATGACTTCAACGATGTTGTTCTCGGCCTGCTGCTGGAGACGCCCGTCCTTTTGCTTGTCCGTATGGTTGTTGCAGGAGACGATGGAGAGCACTGTGGCCAGTATGATGTTTCTTGACTTCATTTGAGGTGGTACTTGATGATGAGATTACAGGACGCAGTCCGCAGTGAATCTGCGGTTGCTTTCCCCTTGTCGTCAAGCAGTTCCCGGTCCAAGTACTGGTCCATCTCGCTGGAATTGCACAGGAAATGGTTGACATTCCCATAAAAGACGCCCAAAGGGAAACAGGGGGTGTTCGTATTTGAATAGAGTTTCGAAGACCGGGGGTAGCCGTTCTCCTCCAACTCCGTTATCAAACAATAATCATCTTTGTTGGTTTCTATTTGCATGAACAGTTTATCGGTCGTCTTCTGCACATTGGAAACGCACATTTGTACAGGCTCCCGATGCTTGAAATCCCAGTAGTAGCTCAGGAAATAGAAGTCTGCCATCCGATATACTTCGCCCGTGTTGGAATAAAAGAAATAGGACTCACTCTCGGAATAGAAAAAACCGCTTTTATCCAGCATTTTTTTCATGGCCGATTCGCCTCCTTTCATGCCGCCATCGGCGGGGAAATAAAAAACCCGTTTCGGAATGTCATATTCTCCGGAATAAATCCTTCCGCCCTGCACGGCGAGCACTACGACGGAATGGTCATCTTTGCCGCCTACTTTGCAGTAGGTGAACGATGTGTCCGGAAGTGGCAGGCTTCCTTCATATGACAAATCTTTCAATCCATACATCTCAATCCCGCCAGGGGTTAGGACAAACAGCCTCTCGTTTCTGAAAGTCGAGAAATCTGCAATATCCTCAAACTGCAGCTCTCGTTGAAAGTATCCTTCATCGTCGAAATAATCGAGACAAGTTGAGTCATTTTGAATGATGAACCCCCTGTCAAATACGCTGAGATTTGATTCGGGCTTCAGCCCATTGACGTCGTCAAGCGGAAGAAGCTCTATGCTTTCGCAATACTCATTCAGATTGATCTTTTTCGATGAAGGCTTATCCAGATTCACGACGACCGCTCCATCGTGTGGCCTTCCGGTACACGCAACAGTTATGGCAGAGATTATCCAGGATACCGCTATGAATTTACTGGACACTAAACTTTACTTTAATGAGGAATGTTGCTTTTGGTCGCTCTGGCAGACCGAATTTTTCAATTACCAGCTTCTTTAATATGTCTTTTTCGTCTTTGAGACTTAAGTAGCCATAATCGTCATAGGGAAAATAAACATAACCATCTTCCGCTGCGATAGGACATATCGGAGGAGTCATTACTCCGACAGATTCCCAGCGAATGCCGCGAGTCTTCTCTTTATTAATATAATAATTCCAAGAAGAGGAGTCTTTTCCAAAAGCCCTGAAACAAATATCATCTTTTGGAAAAAACAGGGATGAGATATGCTTGTAGTAATCCATTTCGAACAATTCTCCAAATCCGCCCCAAGGATCGTCCTGGTTTAACGAATAATACTTGTCGGGTGGCGTCTTGTTTCCAAAATCGAATACATATTGCTTTTCTGGTATCCCATTGTGGTATATTATGGATGGCATTTTTGATTCAGGGGAAATGGCGTATATATCGTCGTCACTCACGGCTACGGGAAGCGAGAAGCCCATGTCAAAGTTGTACTGCGAATAGGGCATTGCATTTCCGGTTTCCTTGCCGTTTGTGTTATAGAAAGACAAGCAGTTTCCAGTTGTTGGAGTAGGTATATATAATGCAAACTCTGTAGCAATAGTTCGGTAAAATTATAAAAGTTACACCGCGGCGCGAACGCCGTAGAATAAAAGTTCTTTGAAATCAGTGTTATTTAATCGCATGTTCGGAGATTTTCCGGACATTGCAATAAATCGATCC
>Ga0256405_10001605_pt1 | contig 60140 bp, 63 predicted proteins | sample RumenRJG_02DNA_FD_189096 | JGI IMG/M metagenome (GOLD analysis project Ga0256405, IMG submission 189096) | Bovine rumen microbial communities from Lethbridge, Alberta, Canada - RJG_02 | ecosystem: Host-associated > Mammals > Digestive system > Stomach > Rumen | place: Canada: Alberta... | reverse complement strand
ATCCGTACCCGCCGAGACAGGCCAGCAGGGTTTGTCCCGCCGTGATCGCCGCGCAGAGACCGAGGGACAGCCAGAATTTGCCGAGGTAGTCCGGGGTGGCGAGGAACACGTCCCAATAGCCTTTCAGCGAAGGTTCCCGTGGGATCAGATGCGCGTCGATCTCGATGGGCGTGTCGTCTTCGTCGTCTTTGGAGGACGACAGAATTTTTCCATAGCTCGCCGTCAGTTCGTTCCCGCTCATGAATGAGTGCGTGACCATGAACAGCACGGGCAGGATCACCACGATTGACATGAGGATCAACACGACGAGCGTTACGATGTCGCCCGCTTTTTTGCGCTTCGTCATTACTCATGCCCCCCTTCGTCCTTGTCTCTGAGCCCGAGCAGAAGTCCCACCAGTGCAAAAATCACGAGGAAGACCAGCGCGGCTCCGACGGAAAGCCGGATGTAGTTCAGGTTGATAAAGTTATTGTTCATGAAGTGCTGGATCATGTAGATGCTCTGGTCAGGGTGGTCGCCGAAGAGGATGTACGCCTCGCGGAAGGACTTGAAGAGGTTCACGATGGAGATCACCAGAATGAATCGGGTGTGCGGGGCGATCATGGGAAGCGTGATTCGCGTGAGCTTTTTCCACCAGCCTGCTCCGTCGAGGGAAGCCGCTTCGTACAGCTCCGGCGGGACGGAGTTCAGCGCGGCGAGGAAGAGCACCACGTTATACCCCGTGTTCTTCCATAGGTACAGGATCAGGAGCACCCAGAACGCCTGCTCCCCGGTCCAGTCCGCCGCGTGCATCCCGAGATGTTCCAGCACGCCGTTCACCACGCCGAGGTCGGAGAAGACGATCTGGAAGAACAGCACGACAGAGGACACCGGCAGCACCAGCGGAAAGACGAAGAAGGTCCGGAAAATGTCGTACTTCTTGAGGTTGCGGAATAGGAGCAGAGCAATCAAAAGCGACAGGATCAGGATGCACGGCAGGGCGGCACCGAAAAACTTGAACGTGTTCTTCGCCGCAAGCTTGAACGCCGCGCTTTTCAGCACATCCCGATAGTTTTTCAGTCCCACAAATTTTGAAGACCCCATGCTCTCGGACAGCGACATTTTCAGCGTGATCCCGAAGGGGACGACGAAAAACATCCCGAGGCCGACAAGTGCGGGGAGCGTGAAGAGGAAGCCGGTGACGGCGTCTTTGGTTTTGAGGGAGAGGTGGTGTTTCATTTACTCGTCCTTATAGATTTCCAATACGTTCAGCAGATCGGCAAAGCAATCGTCGAACCCAACTTTCCCCAACCAATACGGCTCCATGCTGTCCCGGATATAGGTAAGCAGTACCGGCGGAAGCATGACGGCGCGGGTTACTCTCTGCGCCGCGGCATAATAGGCGTCACACTCGTCTTCCGTCACTCCGTCCGGATTCTGTATAAGGACCCGGTCCAGCAGAGCCCGCAGACAGTCGTTCCGCACCGGAAGACCGAAGGACATGGGCGCGTCGTTGTCAATCAGAACCTCCTCAGACAGAAGGGTTTTCAGAAACCGCCATGCGTTGGTTTTGTTTTCCGAGCCCGACGGGATCGCGCCGTACCGCAGGATCTGCGCCGTCACACCGTCGTACTGATCGGGGATCACGGCATAAACGGGCGTCTCGCCCAACTGCCGGAGGTATGCCCCGTCGCTGAGGAAGGAGGGCTTGTCCGCGGCGAAATTGAACAGCAGACACACACGGTTCGTCAGAGCCTCCACGGACAACGGCGCCCAATCCCCCGGCCCCTTGTCGTACCATGTGCGGCACAGATCCGCGAACTGCCGGAACCGGTCAGCGTCAATGTCCACCGTCCCCGCTCCGTAATCGATCAGCTGAAATCCGAGATCGAGGTACAGCTCCCGCGGGTAGACAACATCCGCCCCCTGCAGAACGCCCCAGAACAGAAGGTGGGTGTCCGGCATCTTCCCGCGCAGGTACAATGCGAGCTCCATGAACCCGTCGTAGGTGGACAGAGTCTCCGCGTCCGCGCCGCACTCGGCCAGAAATTCTTCGGTCGTCAGATAAACGGGAAGCTGATATTTAATGGGCAGAATGTACTGCTTCCCGTCCATCTGCCCGCCGCTCAGCACGCCCGCCTGAAAATCGGAACGGTCGATCTCTTCGTCGCACGCAAGATACGGCGCAAGATTCTCGAAAATCTTTGTCTTCATGGTTTTGTATATGTCGGGTAGGTCGTTCGGTTTTCCGTAAATCAAATCCGGCCCGCGCCCCGCGGCAAGCTCCGTCCGAAGCCGTAACTTGTACTCGTCCTGATCGTACTGCTCCCAGACAAGCTCTACGTCCGGGTACTGCTCCCTGAACAGGGAAACGGCTTTCGGTGTGTCCGCTTCGGTGCCGTCGCTCCAGATCACCAGCTTGTCCGTGTCCTCCGGCATGGTAAACCATGAGTAGTCCGGTTCGGTTTCAGGCGCATCCGAGGACATTCCCGCCGGCGTATGATCCGTGTTGTCCTTCGGCGTGTCTGTGCGGCCGCTGCATCCCGCAAAAGCGGTCAAAAGCAGGGCAAGAGTCATAATGAGGGAAAGGATGCGTGTTTTCATGAGGCTTCCTCCTTATACTAATTCTTCTGTAAAAAATTGCAAAGTGTTTACAGAAACCAAATTTGTATTATTCGTCCTTATACAATTCGAGGGTGTTCCTGAATTGTTTATATGCGTCTTCCCACATCCGTTCACCGCGGACATATGGGAAAAGCTCGTCACGGATGTACCGCTGATAGAGTGACGGTATGCAGAACGCGTTCGTCGCCTGTTCCCAAAGCGCGCAGTAGTCGTCAAAAACATCCGTAGAGCAGAGATATTCCCCTTATGCTTTCTTTTTGTCGAGAACTGCCCGGATAGACCCTTTCCTTACCGGTTGACCCGCCCAAAAGTATGGTCTATTTGCCAGAGATCCGTCCGTTCCGCTCTAAATATCGTCCGACAGAAGGATTTTCAAAAGCCGCCATGCGTTGAGTTTGTCTGGCGACGATTTCGGGATCGCCGCCATCAGCTCCATAACTGCCGTATTACCGTCGTTTTTATCAGGCGGGATGAACGCAAACAGTCCTTCCTCTTCGGGAACGAGCGCGCGGGCGTACATATAGATGCTGAACTTCTGGCAGCCGTCGTTGTACAGGCATTCCTTTGACAGGAGGGAATCCTGAAAGATATATTGGGAGCTTGAACGATATGCTTTCGCTTTATCGTTGATTACGTAGTTCGGGATATAGAAGAGCTTCAAAAGGTCCGCGTATTCCCTGACGCGTTCCTCTTCCATGGCAAGCGCTTCGTCCTCATAGTCGATGAGCCGCATCCCCCATGCCTGATACAGCACCCGCATATTCTGAAGCAGTGGGTCAAGGTAGTTCTCATCGAGGAAAAGCGATCCGTCCGGGTACGCCTCATGATACCTCTTCGCCGCTTCGACAAAGCCCTCGTGCGTCCGGAGACTCTCTTCGCTGATCCCCAGTTCGTCGGCGTTGTCAGAAAGATCGGGAGGGTATAGGCAAGCGGGACGAGCAGCCGCTCCCCGCGGAACAGCCCACCATTCATCACGCCAGAAACGTAGTCGTCGAGGGTGATTTCCCCGTCCTTGTAAAAGTACGGGTCAAGATTTTCAAACAGACCTGTGCTCATCGTCTTGTAAACGTCTTGAACCGTAACGGTGTTCAAAAGCTGCAGATCAAGGCTGCGGCCCGCAGGGATTTCGGCTTGAATGGTGGTCTTGTACTCGTCCTCCCGAAGATTTGAAAATCGACTTCCACCTCCGGGTACTGCTCCCGAAAAATCGCAAGTGCTGTGCTGGTATCCGCTTCCGTTCCGTCGGAATAGATTACCAATTCATCCGTCTCCTCCGGAAATCTGAATATCAAATCCGTCCGATCTCCCTCTGTGCCATCCCTGTATTCCTTCACCATTGCTTCACATCCATACACGAAAAAAGCACTCATCGTTACACAAAATAGCAATACTGTCATTAAAACGCTTTTTTCTGATTGAATATCCTCATGAATCTACACATAAAAAGATCCTCCGTTTATATACAGGTACAACAGTATTATTGCTCTACCATCTAACCAATGGTTGTGGTGCATCAACCTTTTTCACAAAAACCAACTGAGGCAACGATTTTGAGTCATGTCCTTGAAATGCGCAATCTCTAGTTTGTTGTCACATCAATATTATCAATTCTCCACACATTGAAATCAAAAAGCATTGTGAGATCCCACAAATTGCAGAGAGCCGAATTTTGTCATTACACGAATTGGTATTTCGTAAATAACAGGCTTGCATAAAACATAATGGAGCATCGGATCTATGCTCCATCATGATTGCCATTGTTTAACGCATATCCAGAATTCCGTCTACGACTTCACCTCCAACATATAGACGTGCACACATGACCGCGTCAGGGGATGTATTTGTATTGGTTACAGTCTGACTGCCTGGTGGACATGAACAATTACAAGCCTGCCCATAGCATCCACACTTCATTTTTACCGATACCTTTTTAACAGTTTCCCTGTTTTTCTTTTTAAGAATTATAGACATGTCTCCTCCTATTATATTGAAATTCGTTAATTATAAGATTCATATGTGTTGATCCGAAACACATATTTTTGAAATTTTCCCTATAGATTACGTCATCTTTTTATATTAAGCGAGAAGAGCCAATCCATAGCGGAAGTGGCCATAAGGGTTTATGCTTATTTTGTTTTTAGGGTATCAAGCCCATGATTGTATCCGATTAACTATCTTAAAAATCCAATAATACATCCACCTATTGAACAGAACTTCAATGCCGTTCAGCACAGTTTCTCCATGATGTCATCAAACAGTTTACCATTCTCAACATCCTGCATTCCGAAAACCGGAATCTCGGTAAACACTTTCCGATATTCTTCAATACCACGGTCAACAATCTCTTTGTCTTCGACGTGCGGTGTTGTCTTTTTGGTGTTATCGACACTCAACTCATCGTAAGTGAGATCGGAAATCACGATAGAGATATCCATGTTCCCTGTCAGGCGAAGACGCGCGATCTCCCTCTTAACCACGTCTGTTTCCACCCCGCTGTTGGAGCAAATAATGACATAATCAGCGGGTGCTGCATTCAAATAAGCATGGTAGAGCATCCCAAAATCGTTGGTGTTTGCTCTGCTGAGCGGGAACATCCCTCCGGCAACATCTATGAGGAAGCATTCGTATTCTTCCTCGTCCTCGATATCCTTGATATGTTGATTGATGGAATACACGATACTCTGGAATGGCGTTTCCGCCGGGTAACTGAGATACTCCATCCCAAAAGCCCACCCGAGCGGATTGTATGTCATACAGTAATTCGACAAACCGCGAGCGTTAAGCTGTTTACGCAGTTCAAGCTGTACATTGAATTTGCTGCAGTCCTGGCCAACACCGACAATCAGAATAACGGGTGTGTTGACATTCCGCATCTTTTCTTCGTGATGCAAAACTTTCCCTTGGTAGCAATCGGTATCCTCAAAGTTACCGATGTAAACCTCTTTATCGAAATCTGTATTTCTCAACGGTTTTCTCGGAAAGGCGAGAGGATTTATCACATACAGGCAGTTCTCTTTCGCATCCTTCCCATCGAAGATCAACCTCTTCCCTGTTCTTGGATAATAGATCCCCGCAAGGTTAGAGTCTGCCAGTTCCGGATAGGAAGCACAATCATAGAAGGTTGTAAGAGATATAAACAGACTTCCCGGTTCAACGACCGGAGGAACAGGTTCATCCTCTTCTTTTTCTTCTTTCTCTTTCTGATCAAACAGTTCATTCAGCAAATCTTTCGGAGAATAGAACGGTCTGGATTCGATGTATAACGCAATCAACCCGGCAAGGTAGGCACTTGCCAAGCTGCTTCCTCCCACCACAGAGGTCATCTCAGCTCCAGTTTCTTTATCATAATGGCGTTCTTTGAGCGGTTCAAAGCTGACCTCGAATGTCCGGTGGTCAATGCGTTTGACCTCTTCCTTCTGAAAAGGCTCCTGATTGTCCAGTACCTTTAATGTGTAAGGATCAAAATCAGCGGGAAACACAATGGAAACGCCATGTGCCGCGGATGTGACCATGATGACATTCTGCTCATACGCTTCCCTGCAAGCTGTGAACAGAACATCCGAATAGGACAAAAATCCAATGCTCAGGTTGATCACCCGGCACCCTTCGAATACGGCAAATCGAATGGCAGCGGCTATCCCTTCTTCTGTGAAATCTTTTGCTTCATCCTCCACATTTATGGAATACACGGTTGCCTGAGGAGCGACTGTCAGGATCATTGTGCCGCAGGAGGTTCCATGATCGCTGTATATAATGGCATCAGGACATTCCTTGATTCTGTCCTCGTTCTTGTCATATGCATAACTCCGAACATCAACAGACTGCGCACAAACTTCAGCGGATATTCCGGTATCAATCAAGGCAACCTTTACACCATGACCCGTGTAATAACCGCGCAGCAAATCCACATTCAGCATTTTCTTCTGTCTCCTTAATATGAATAGGTGATTTCCTCGATCAGTTTCATCGCCTTTTTGTTGTCTTTGATGTTCTCGATGTAGTATACCATATTTCGAGCCAACCGTTCTTTCAGTTCCGTGCAATCCTCGTTGATGTTCTTGAAACAGCGCCCGCAGAGCCGCATGGCCCAGCACCCCTTGCACTTCTTGCTTGCGACCGCAATGTAGTCATCGTAGAGCTTTACGATCCGGTCGTAATCCACACCAGTATCGACATTCCCAATGCGGAATTCCTCGCTCTCGTCGATTCGCTCACAGGGATAATAATCCCCCTTGGAATTGACATACCAGCGGAGATATACAGGCACGCACGGACCTCCCGGAATAATATTCCCGGTCAGCTCGCCTTTTCCGTTCGCAACGTAGTTCTTGAATGAAGTGATCAAGTCTTCCCGGTACTTCTCCGAGAATTCCTGATCCTTGCTCTCAATAACCTTATCGCGGTAAGCATTGGAGGCATTGCAGACATGCTCTCTGAAGTAGTCTGTTTCCAACATCTCACCAAACTGATAGCGGATCGGGAATTCAGAGAAGAAATCATCTAATGCTTTTACAGGAATGGGCAGGGCTTCAACCGCGTTAATCGAGACCTTATCCTTCACAAATTCAGGACTTTCTGCATACCACTCAGTCAGATTCTTGATCACCCTGTCATACACACCATGATCTTGCTTGTCCACGCGGTAACGGTCATTGATTTCACGGGGACCATCGAGGCTGACAACGATACTGAAATCATATTCTTCAAAGAAGCGACGAATCCCTTCATCCTTCAGGAGAAGACCATTGGTCGTAAGTCCGTAAGTAACAGGAATTCCTTTGCTGTGAGCAAGAGAATAGTCAACACATCTCCGGATGAAATCGATTTCGATCAGGCTTTCGCCTCCGTAGAAACCAATGTGAACATTATCCTCGTTGTCGGACAGCGCCAAAAGCTGATCAATGGCTTTTTGAGCCGTCTCGAAGGACATGGAATGATTGATATTCTCTTCCTGATTGAACTTGCTGTGGTAGATACAATAGGTGCAGTTCATGTTGCACTTGTTTGTGATCGATAGAATCAGGAGTTTTCGATGGCAATCGATGTTATCCTTGAGTTCTCTGCCAGTACGATGATGTGTGATTTCGATATCTTCAGAATCACACAATACATTTCTGATGGAATGTCCTTGAGAGTATTGTTCAAACTCATCACGCAATTCAGAAGTTAATTTATTCATAGACAAAATACTGTAGATTCTTTCAGGAATAGGGATTATATTATTTCTTTTAGCGTCATATAGGTATAATCCTTTATTTGTGGCAACAGGAATAGCGTAAAAGCATTTCATATCAAGTCCTTCTATATGTTTTGTGGTTGTAATGTTTGTATATGATCATTAGTTATTCGCTCGCGTAGAGTTCAAGAGTGTTCATAAACTTCTTATAACAGTCCTCCCACGTTTTTTCCCCTTCAATGTACGCAGACATGTCGTTGACAATATATCGGTAGAGAACTTTCGGCAGGAGGGACGCTCTGGTAATCGATGTACAATAATCAATAATAAGCTGCGCATCTTCGTCTGAATCAGGGAAAAACATCTCCTTGACAGCCTGCGTCCGTTTGGTTGATGCCGCTTTCAGAACAGGAATTCCAATCTGAAGATAATAGCGCTGACGTCCGGATGGTTCATGACCTCCCTGGATCTCTTCAGACAGCAGGATTTTCAACAGCCGATACGCGTTTAGTTTGTTTCCTGCGCCTTGTGGAATGGCAGCAAAACTGACAACCTCCGCTGTCATCCCTCCGCTCGCATCAATCACCGGAAACAGATACGGCGTCTCCCCATGATTTCGAATCCTTGCCAAAGAGTTCATCAAAGACAATTCGCCGGTTCCGACATTTGAACAGAGATACATCCGCTCAAATAACCCGTCGACTGACTTGTGATCAGGATCGATCTCATGATCGGTTCCATTATGGAAAGTCTTGCAAACGTCCATCAGTGCATGAAACTGTGTTTCGCTGATGGAGACGGTTCCTTTTGAGTAGTCGATGAACTGAATACCGCTTGCTTTCAACAGTTCCGTGAGATAATCATCGTCACCGCCCGAGGAAAAAAGCGCGTTTTCTGGATATTCATCGTGATACCGAATACAAGCCGCACTGTAGTCTTCAAAGGTTTTGATATTTTCCGGCGTGATTTCCGCATCGGCAAGAGTTTCCAGCGTAGTTTTGTAGACCGGCAGAATTACCTCTACCGGTACAATCTGACGTTCTCCTTGAAACAAGAGACAATCCATAGCCTCTTTCAGGTAATCATCAAAGCTGAATTCTGCGTCATTCAGGAAATACGGGTTCAGATCCGTGAAAATATGCGTCGACATGGATTTGAACGGATCAGGAATCACGCTCGTGAAGGTAAAAAGCAGATCGGGACCGTGCCCGGCAGGGATTTCCGCCTGAATACGTGTCTGAAATTCCTCGCTGCTCATCATTTCAAATTTGACGTGAACATCCGGGTACTCTTCGCGGAACAAATCGACGGCAGCGGTAATCGCAAGATCATTGCCGCTCATTCCGTAAACGATCAGTTCTCCGGTAGCTTCCGGCATCACGAAACCGGAATAATCCGGCTCGGTCCATGCGGGTTCCTCCTCGACCGGTTGCGAAAGAGCAGATTCGTCTTTTGATGGGGCGTTCGTGTCTTCCGCGTTTGAATTGATCTCAGGAGTCTGTTCTCCGCCCGGCGATTGGGAGGCAGTCTGTGCCGTTGTTACGCTTGAGTTGTCGGAAGTTGCGAGTTCGGTTTTGCTACTGCACCCAGCAAATGTGGGAATTAGCAAGACTAGCATGAAAACAAAAAAACACATTTTCCTTTTCATCAATACCACCTCTAAACTTATGAATATATATATAAGTATAAGCATTGTTGTGAAAACATAAACACCATCATGATAACGATGAATTTTTAAAATTTTCAACAAACACTATCATAATATAGTCATTGAAGCCCCATCGACATCACCAATACACATAAATATGCTACCATCTTCCAAAACCCAGCAGATGCTCAAAATTCACATGATAATCCATCGAGTTGTCGCCAAAGCATATATTACACTTTGGCGACAATCGACTAGACAAGCAACTCAAACAGGGGTACTCGAGAAATTACGGTCATACTTCTTGTAATACTCACTTGCACAATCGAGAGCATCAAGCTGACCATGAAGAGTAGCCGTAGTGCTTGTTGAGCCACATTCGCATGAACATGTAGTATAGCATGAACATGAACATGCTGACTTTACCGATACTTTTCTTATCGGTTCATGTTCTTTTTTCTTCAACAGTAAAGCCATTGATCTGTCTCCTTTCATATAGATTTATGTTTTAGTCACTCATTTTGCAATAGATGATTCTATAGTCTCAAGTGACAAAACAATCATTATTTCATCATTTCTATATAATATTCATCAATTCCCACCCGAAATACAGCATCATTCTCTATCATAGACTGAATCGTCGAGCTATGATAAAACTCCTGCAATAAGTGTTCTAGTGATAGTTTTTCTTTAACATCATCAGGGATCTTGTGGATATAATCCTTAACCTGTTTTGTATAGTCTTCTTTCACAGTCTGAGAAAGGCCAAAATTCACAACATCATTGTAGTATTTATAGAATGTGAGAACATAGATCGTTGCAATACTGAGAATCCCCTCCGTATCGATGTTACGACGTATCAGTTCTTTCATCACATACTCAGCATTCGCCATGAAATTATCCATCCCGTAAGTGAAAGTATGCTCCGGCGAACGGGTCAGTGACTCCGGATTCCGTTTCCAAACGTATGTCTTGTAGTCGATATAGAGGTTCTTCCCTCCGCACATCTGAGCAAGGATGTTGAACGCGTGATCCTCGTGAAGGCGTGTGTGACTGAAACGGATATCATTCTGCTGGATGTATTCCGTTCGGAACATCTTGCCGTGCATCCACACACCGCTGTTCTGGCGGAGATAATATTCCTCATCGTTCAGCTCTTCAAGGAAATCCGTATAGAGAAAGTCAAGCTGTTCCTTCTCGATGTAAGAATACATCATCCTGACTGCGTCATGAGTATAAAGGCAGTCATCCGTATCAAGGAACATGAAGTACTTACACTTGCAGCGGTCAATTCCATACTGCCGCGATTGACCACATCCCGTGTTCTCAGGTTTGCGGAGAATCTCGATATTCATGTAGTGGAAGTCATCGAGGAGATAATCATACGGCTCGTCCGAGCAATCATCCACAATGGTAAGGAGAATGTTGTCCAAATCATCCTGCATAACGACAGAGCCGATTGCTTGGCGGATTGTTTTATGTGCGTTGTAAGCCGGCATGATAATGTTTACAGCCGGTTTGCTCGTTTCATTCTCCATGTTTTCCCTGCTCCTTGTCGACATTCATTCCCAGCCAGTCCATCATCCTTTCAAGATAGATGTCTAAGCCTTTATAAGTACCACAATCCTTTTCATAATCTTCAATTGCCTGCCTGCTTCCGCCCGCCTCTAAAAACTTCCTGGCAGCCTGGATATTCCTCCTGACTCCATCCAACACCGGCGATCTCGATGTTTCTTGCTGAAGATCCGTCTCGTTCTCGTTCATGTTTTTTCTCCTTTACAACTGCAAAGCATATACCCTCACGCCAAACTGGCGAAGGCAGTCCACCGTTCTGATCCTGAATTTGATGCTCGATTTCTTCTTTTGTGGCGATCCCCTCTTGTACATCTATACAGGATAATGATACATCATTTACAAGTTTTTGTCAACACCATTTTGCGTATTTTTACAACTTTATCGAAATTCTTGCTCTTCAGACGTGGTTTATAGAATCTGAGATTCAGCGCCATCATTACTTCATAAAGATTCCCTCCCTTCAAAAATCCTGAGTGGTTTCTCCATCTTCGTATCTGTAATGTCACTGATTTGGAGATATAGCAAAAGCCAGACAATACTTATCAGTCTTAATAAATCACAGATTTCATTTTTTGATGTTGTAGTATTATTATTGTTCTTTTCAATCGAAATAATTTTCTTATTTCCCGTTCAAGATCGCCCACCAAGACCTATCCCCCAGTCCACCGCCAAGGCAGACTTCTCCCCTGGCGGTGTTTTTCCGTCAAAATATGACCTCTGGGTCATAAGAATATGACCTCCTGGGCATTGCTTCCCACGGCAGATCGTGATATACTGAACCCGGTTCACCCCGGATCCCGGCATCGGTACACGTTGCAGCACTTCGAGCCGTTGGAGCGTCTGCGCTGTTCTACGCTGACATACCCTTTCCGCTGCAGTTCGTCGAGGGCGCGCTTCACCGTAGAGACACTGATTTTGAGGTCGGCAGCGATGCGTCTGTGACTGACGAAACAGTACTCATGGCTCCCCTGCCGGTCGAGGAGGTAGCGGAAGACGGAAACCGCCTTTGCCGATACCTCGTCCCGATAGATCATCTCGAATGCTCTCATCCCATCCCTCCTGCTCTCTGTACAAGATCATATGCTTCGGAGAACGACACCTGTTTCCTGTGATTCTGCTTCCGCTTCCCTGCGGAGCCTGTATGCGGTTTGTTCATCATCGCATTTGTCTTGGAGGATTTTCCGATCCGCTCCGCCCGCCGCTGTTCCTCTTCTGCTTCCCGCTGAATCTGCTCCTGCGACGGAGGATGAACGAGTGCGTCACCATGAACAACACGGGCAGGATGACAACGACCGACATGAGGATCAGGACAATCAGGGTGACGATGTCGCCCATTTTTCTGCGCTTTTCCATTATTCATGCCCCCCTTCGTCCTTATCCCGGAGCGTGAGCAGCAGATCGACGAGCACGAAAATCATAAGGAACACGAGTGCCGCGCCGACCGACAGATTTCAATCAAAAACGAAACTGATCCCCGATGGAATTCCGGAATCAGTTTCGTGTGTAATTTCATTTTAGTTGCTTTTTTGATCTGTTCGTACAAATTGGTGTGGTTCAAAGTGCCCTTGGGGTGCTTTCTTCCTCAATCGGTCTCTTTAGAAAGTTAAATAATATTGTGTTATATGACTTTCTACACTTTCTGCTTCATTTTCTAGTATTTATTAAATTTTTAACAATTTATTATCCGCCCTACCTCCTGATCTCATATTGCTCTGGATGATCTTCAGAATGCTCTCTGATACTATGAACAAGCCCTTCCTCTCTTCTTAAGGATTTCCCAAATCCTCTTAGATGATACGGATGATAAACATTGTCATGTCAAGCAACTCTGTAGCTTGTTTGATAGAATGATATTTATACATGTAATATCATTACTTTGTAATACCCATGTATAACGAGCACCCGCATGACAGATCATTTATAAACGATTTTATAGTTCTGATTTTTGCAGTCACTATTATATCAAACAGATAATTTGACCCGCCAATTATTACTGCTTTTTTTCCTACAAATCCATTATCGTTAAGGAAATCTATTAATATATCAATATCATATGGTCTAATTGTTCCAATTCCAATTTGTATATCTTCGTTTTCATCTCTTTTATTCAGTGCTTTTTTTAATCCCTCCCCCAAAATCGCAACATTCTCACTCGCGGGCAAATCGGCCAAACTTACCTCTTGTATATTTTCCACTTCATAGACCTCATAATTTGTGTCAAGCTGTTGTGGCAATCCTGCGTTGCTAACATCTATTTTGTGTTGCAAATTATGATTGTCAACGAACCAAAACAACATATTCTCAACGCCCCTATTGTTTATATCTAAAGAAAGCTTAAACACAGTATTTCTCAAAAAAACAGTTGTATCAAAATTGGTTTCTATATTTAATGTGGTTTTACTCCAACCAAATTTCATCTCCGAAGACGGAAGCATGAATAGAAACGTGATTTTTTTAACATCGTTGGCATCGCTTTCATTTAACACTTTGTTTATTTCTTGTTGTATATCGTCCTCCCAAAGATCGGAAATTTGTTTCAGTGCATTGTTGGTATTCGTTGTGGAGTTTAACAAATAATAAATGTTGCATTCCTTGTTTATACTATTTCGGTAAACTATATAAGGACCTCCATTCTTTGAGTTACTCGCACAACTCAGAAAACTACATGACATCGCAATAATCACGACGAGCAAGATTACGATCATTGCGTCTGATTTATACACTCTCATAACACACCTTATACATCATGCTTAAGATATGCTTCCAGAGAATGTCTCTGAAAAATCCATTCTGGTAATAAAAGGTCTATATAAGCCGTTTGTGTTCACATATCGCTGAAGAACGAACCAAGAGCCAAATTGTGCGGTATATCCTAAAAAATCACTATACCATGAACTTTGTGATATATCACCATCGTCCAAACCAAAATGATCAAAGATATGAAATGTAAGGTTACATGTGAACTGATTGCCAGATAGCATAAAACTTGTCACATCTACTGAATATCCCCAAATACCATTAATACAAAGTTTTAATCCATTCAGTAAATCAGCACTTGTATTATATGCCGGGAGCGGGACAGAACTCAATGAGTTATAAAAGTAATTATTGCTGGTTGCAGAATATAAATCTCCAGAATAATTACCTGCAGCTGTGGTAATTCTGTTCTTTACTGCGTTTATTAAACTTGTTGTATTTGTGTGGTTTTTTACTGTGTTTGTTAAAGTTGCGTTTGAATAGTCAGTTCCTGTTCCATCAAGGAAATGTTCAACCATTGCAGATGCCACGTTTTTCATCGATGAGTTTCCGGAAGCAAATAGATCTGGTAACTGTCTCATATAATGTTTTAACGCATCTGGCCCTTGAGGAGGAAAATTGGGGTTTGACGCTGGAGGCTGGTTATACTCAACAGCCAAGCTGCCAAGGACCGTGTTTATTGAGTTTAGTTGTTGATAGGTTTTGTCTGCATACACCATATCCCGAGCAACTGTTCCATCCGCATTATATCCTGGCGTTGTATTGGTGATATATATTTGCAGAGCCGTGATTCTGACTATAAATGTAGTGCTTATTCCGGTAACTTTGTGAATAGCTGAAACACTGCAATTCGTAACATAGTTGCCGGTTATTTTGTGCATACTATTGTTTATAGTAATTGCTGTTGAGTTTGTTGAATAATTGAAATCTGAATATGTTGACCACAGTGCTGAGGAAGGATTTTTTGTTGAAACACTTGGGCTTTTGGATTGTGTTACGACTTCATTTAGGGTTGAAAACGAAATCGATGATAGTTCGTTACTGGTTGTATAATATGTGTCAGATGCAATTCTCCAGACTTCATAATCATAGTTTGAACTGCTATCTACCCTGGTTGACACAGCCCCGTTGTAACAGAACAGTACACGTCCACTGAGTTTATTTTTTACGATGCACCCCCCACCCGTTGCAACGTATATCTCCCATAAGCATCTATCCGTTACTATTGAAGGAGTTGAGATGATTGAAACGGCTGAGGATGTCGTGCTTGTTGCGCCTGCCAAGCATTTTGTCGTATCAGAATATGGCTTTATTAAGCAGTATGTATTGTTATAGTTTGTAACAACCCACTTAATACTATTCCCAAGATTTGATAGTTTGCCGGACTGACCGTTTACGTTAGAGGTTCCGTTTTTATTTAAGAACTTTCCATCACCTCTGTTGTTAAAATAGTAAGTTCCGTTTGATACAGACCTCATATTGTATTCGGTTGTTACTGCGTTAGCAATAATCGGAACTGCGTTTTGCTTGCTTTTCTCGTTTATGGTTATGTGTTCGCAATTTCCTGCAATTACATCGTAAATGTTTAAGGATTTATTTAGTAGTTGCATTCCCTCACTATCATTTTCTGCGATTTTCTGAGCAAAAGATGTGAGTACAGTGCAAGATATAATTATAATAACCATTATTAAGGAAAGAAACTTCTTCATGATTATCCCTTTCTGATTTTTAAAGGTCTTGAATGTTTCAAACTGTTCTTGTGCCAGTGTTGGCTAGCTTCTTTTATATCAAACAACTGGAAAACTATATTAAAGATCCGTTTTGGTTTAATTTATACAAGCGACACATGTGAAAAACTTACAAGGCATGCTTCTTGTGGAAAACTATGGATAAATCCACCAAAACTACATATATCCACATTGAACAATACACCTTCACCATAACAACGTGATCGAAACCAGAATGAAAGCATTCAGTTAACGCTTCGATTTTTTGATCCAAATATGTGTTCCGGGTGTGGCACAATTCCTGGAGGTGAAATCATGCAATAAGATTTACTGCAAGTGTGGAGTATCTAATGCACAAAGATAGAGCGCTTCAGTTGATTTCAGGGTTTGTGCTGTTAATACTAAGCGAGCAACAATTTGATCCTCCATTACAGGGAACAACCAAATATTCGATCTCATTACATGTGTAGCCGCAAGCGCATTCATCGTATTTGTAATAATGGTCATGATTGCTCTGGTGATATGCGCCATATTGTGTGCTGCAACTATGGTCTTCAATTATGACTGTACTCAGTTGAACATCAGTAATGGCGTTGCATGCGCTACATGTGTATCTCATAACAAGAAACTTGTTATGCTGAGATGAATTATAGCTTGTATATCGACAATATGACGATGTATAACTCATATGCCACAAAAATGACAATTGGGAGCAGAAGCCTGTACCGAAGTGGAAATAATGAGCAAAAGAGCGACAAAAAGAATCGCAACAATCGACTTACGTGAACGCATGGTTTTCCTCCTAAATCTTTTCATTTTAGATGATTTTGATTTTCTTTTTTTTTGCTAAAGAGCCAACCAATCGGAATGTGGAAAAGGACTATTTATATGTTATTCACCTCCTACAATATAGATTTACGGGATACCACCCCGGCAACCATCCAAGAGTATTGCTGTCTCGTTGCTCAGGCTGTATAATGAGAGCTGACGGATGACTTATGAACCATCGGACCGGTACGTCCACTATGAATCTGTCAGCCGCGGCTCTCATATGCAGCATTCACTTTGCGCAGGTAGTCCCGCCATGTTTTTCCATGGTGCGTTCGTGTCACCCAGGAGAGGAGATTGAAGAAGCGATAAGGAAAAAGCATGCTGGCTGCCCTGCGGCTTTTAGGCGAGGCTGCCATCACGCCCCGTGAGAACCTCACCCAGGCGATGGGCTCAGCCGGATGGTGTACGACATCCTTGCGCCCGGCGAGGATACCCGGGTCGTAATGGAGGCGACCGGACGTTACCATGAGGTGGTTGCATCCACGTTATACGAGCACGTAATTTATGTGTGCGTGCTAACCCTTTGCTGGTAAAGCAGAGCGGAGGCAGATCCCTTCGCAAGGCTAAAGCCGACAAGAAGGACGCGTGCAAGATCGCCTAGTATTGTCTTGACAACTGGAACGAACTTCGGGAATACGAGCCTTTGGATGCCGTCCGTCAGCAGTTGAAGCTGTTCAGACGTCAGTACAACCTTTACATGAAGACTATCGTCTCTTTGAAGAATAACCTGATCTCTCTGGCAGATAAGGTCTTCCCCAGCATCTATGAGCTTTTCACAAGCCCCGGCAAGGACGACAGTCCTCCGAAGTGGGTGGATCTTTTTTATACCTTCTGGTACGCTAATTGCATTACCAATCTGAGTATGAATGCGTTTGCAGATCGCTATCGGAAATGGTGTAAACGGAAAGGTAATGTTTCAGTAAGGAGAAAGCGGAAGACCTCTATATAGAAAGCGCTGGTCTGATCATCACCCTACCGAAGAATGAATGTAAAAAATGCTTGTTCAAACTACGACGCAGGGGATGATCAATGCCAGAGTTAATCTCGCCGCTTTCCGCGATGAGATGATCTGGCTTTCCGTTATGCTTCCAAAATTGTTATCATTTTTTCCATGTCCCATTGTTTTCAGTTCTACTGATGCTCTGCTAGCCATATACCCGTTCTGGACTGTATATATCGCACGCACGCCGCTACATCAGAGCCTCCCTTGAGATAGGCCGAAATCTCTTCGATGATGATCTCCTCAAGGGAAGAAGGCATATAGTCTACGTATGGTGTACAAAATTTGTCGTTTAGAAGTTTTCGTATTTTCCTAACAAAGTCTCTGTCAATCAGTATCTGCCTTACATTAGAGTTGCTTGATATAGGAACGCCTTCCCCGGTGATTTTTTGTAAAGTCTGTGACAATATATAAGGATTTTCGCTGTCGCTTTTTTCTATTAAATAGTATTCCTCGAATACTTCTGTGGACTTTTCAAAGGACGATTGCAGACTGGGAAATGATAAGGCTGTAAAAGAATTAATAGGATAATCAATCGCATCTATTAACGATCTCTAAATTGCAATGACACTTGAAAGGATAAATATTAAAAAATCAATCATACAATCCATTAGTTTTATGAACACAGCACTTCACTAATGTAAAGTTTTTTTGCAAAGTTTACTCTCATTCCCTATTCTGTTTCCTTCGAATTTTGGAAACCAGTAAAGTCAATTGTTAATCGCATTACATTCTTATATACTACAATCTCTTTTTGAAAATCACGGGATGAAACACACCATTGACATAAACCTAAGCAACCACACAAATTAATTATTTGTAGTCCGTAACTCAAATCGATGCTCTTGATTTTTTTACATTTTAGTGCAACCCCGACGTCGACAAGATACACGGAAATATCTTCATTACGAGGTTCTACACTTCGATGGAAATATATTCCCGGAAAGGATGTCCGGCAATTTTGACAAGGCTCACTGCAGTAGAACCCGTCCGCTCCAAGAGTATTGCCGATAGACACAAACAGTCATCATCAGCGGAAGCTGCCCATACATTCGGCTTCCAAACGCTATCCCTTCCCGAAATAGTATGTAACGCGGTGATTTTACGAAGTTCATCACTCCAACGAAATACCATTTCCCTGGCCGATCCCGCGATATAACCACGGGAGGTCCACGTCCCGGTTAAGTGAAGTAATTCCCGAACTGCAACGGATTCTCTGGGGATTAATGAAAGCTGAGAGGGATTAGCGCTGAGATACGTCAGCTTTTTTTTACACTTTTTTCATTTTTCCCTATTGCCTCCCTCCTGTTCTATATCTTCGTGGTGTTTTTGTAGCTAGATTACATAATCTCACGTCAATCTTTGAATGACAGCTGGAGCAAAACTTCTTTTGTAGAGAACCGATTCCCTATACCCCTGCAAGGATAATTATAGCATCCCAATGAGCCAATGTCAACCCTTATATGTATATTTACATCATAATGATGTTTTTCTGTTCCCTTTTTTGGAGACGTGTGATTGCTCCGCAAAACGTGTTTCAGCCCTTACCGCCCTTTCATCAAAGGGCTTGTGCAAGGGTCAATGTGCTCACCTCCTCTTTTCTGTAATGTACAAAAATGAGTGAAATAGCAGATTCTTTTGATTTTGATGCCGATAAATTTTTAATCTAATCATTCTGCTCATTTATTATATTAATAAACACATTTGTTCTTTTCGGTCCATATCCCTTTATACATTCCCGTTCAAGACCGCCCACCAAGACCTATCCCCCAGTCCACCGCCAAGGCAGACTTCTCCCCTGGCGGTGTTTTTTAGCTCGAAATATACCTTGGTAGTATTTGACCTCCCCGGACATTGCTTCCCGCGACAGATCGTGATATACTGAACCGGGTTCACCCCGGATCCCGGCATCGGTACACGTTGCAGCACTTCGAGCCGTTGGAACGTCTGCGCTGCTCCACGCTGACATACCCTTTCCGCTGCAGTTCGTCGAGGGCGCGCTTCACCGTAGAGACGCTGATCTTGAGATCACTCGCTATCCGCCTGTGGCTGACGTAGCAGAAATCATACTTCCCCTGCCGGTCGCAGAGGTAGCGGAAGACCGCAACAGCCTTTGCCGATACCTCATCCCGGTAGATCATTTCGAATGCTCTCATCCCATCCCTCCCTTCTGGACAAGATCGTATGCCTCGGAGAACGACACCTGCTTCCGGTGGTTCTGTTTCCGCTTCCCTGCGGAGCCCGTATGCGGTTTGTTCATCATCGCGTTCGTCTTGGAAGACTTCCCGATCCGCTCCGCCCTACGCTGTTCTTCCTCGGCCTCCCGCTGAATCTGCTCCTGCGACGGGGGATACTTCTCCATGATCGCTCTCTCAAGCTGTTTCTTGTCTGCATAAGCAACTGCGCGGTTCCCCTGTTCCGGTACGACGTAGGGATCCTTGTCAAACTGGATGCCCCACTCGAAGAACAGTTTCAGATGTACCTGCATCGGGAAAAAGCCGGTCTTCGTGACAATAAACGTTCCTTTGGGCAGGGATTTCAGCTCGTCCGGCGTCATGAGCGCGCGCTCCATCATTTGCAAAGATTGGCTCGGCTGGTCCTTTCCCATGCTGACGGAGCCACTTTGTACGGTTTTTGTCCCAAGGGATTTTGAGAGGATTTCCGCCGACTCGCTGTTCGGAGCGAAGCCGCCGAAGACGGTCACCTGCGTATTGTCGACGATGATCTCTCCGCCTTCCTTGCCGTAGTTTTTCGTCAGCTGGGCGAAGGACTGGATGATAGCCACAATGGAAAGACGGCGGGAACGGGATGCGGAGAACATCATCTCGGCAGATTCAATCTTTGGGATGGTTCCGAACTCATCGAGGTAGAACATCACACGGTTTTTCAGCTTGCCGCCCTGCTCGTCCGCGACCGCGAGGATCTCCCGGTACAGCTGCTGTACGATCAGGGATACCATGAAGTACTTCGTATTGTCTTCCTCCGGCATGACGAGGAACAGCGCGGATTTGTTCGCGCAGAAGGATTCCGCGTCGATGGCGGTGTCAAAGCAGAGGATCTGCTCCATCTCGGAATCGAGAAAAGCGTTCAGCCGGGAAAGAGCCGTGGACATGACCGACGCCATGGCCTGTTCACTCGAATTGAGCGCGGAGCCCGCAAACCACTTCGCTTTGTGTTCCGGCGGCAGCTTGTCAAGCAGCACCTGAAACTGCGACCGTCCCTTGATCCTTGACGGGGCCAACAGCTCCTGAATCACCTTGAACACCGACACGATGTGCCGCGTCTCGGGCGGGCAGAATTCCGCCACCAGCAGGATCGTCGCCGTCAACAATCCTTCCGCCGCGTCGTAGAAGAACGCGTTCTGACCGAAGTTCCCGTCCGATCCGGAGGTGATGATCGTCTTCGCAATGATTTTCGCATACTTCTCCGCTTTTGCTTTGAACGAAAGGTTATCCGGCTCCGCGAGCCAGAGATCCATGTACTTGTTGACGAGATGCAGGAGATTGTTTCCGTTGGACCGTGTCGGATTGCGCAGGTCGATCACGGAAACCTTGTACCCATAGTATTTTTCCGCGATCTTCCCGTAGGTGCGATACAGATCACCTTTGGTGTCGGAAGTGACGAACGACATCCCGGACGCGCAGGCGTACTCGAGATTCGGGTACAGGAAGTACGCCGTCTTGCCGACACCCGCCGCGCCGATCATCAGCGCATGCACATCGCTGTCGTCCACGAACGCGACGGTATTCCGACCGATGTTCCCGCCGACGACCAGTCCCTGCGGAAGCGGTTTGCCGTCATTCTGCGTCGGTGTTGTTCCTGCGTGCGCCTGATTCCGCCACTGCTTCGGTGTATACGGGATGTGTTTGTACGTCCGTTTGATTTCATCCGGTCTGGCCCACCGCGCCGTTCCGTGCTGGCCGTCGCCGACTGTCTTTGCCTTGATGTGGTCGAGATTGTAGATCCGGGTGACGACGGAGATCCCGCCGAACACAGCGACCAGAGCGATCCCGACCGCCACAAGGATTCCGATGGAATTCACATAGTCTCACTCCCTTCGTGATATAGGTATTCGATGCATGCCATGCAGAGCTTCAGCAGGGGAGGGAAGAAGCAGTTCATCGTCCGCATGGATCGGTTGTCCGCGTACAGGTCGAGCAGAGCTTTCCCGTCCGATAGGATCCTCCGCAGTCTGCTGTCCGCGTTCCCGTTGTCGGTTAGAGAATCATACGACGCGCAGATTTTTTCCCCGAGATCCTCCCATGTGACAGGGGAAAGGCTCTTGCGGTATTCTTCTTTTGACTGCCAGAGGAGCAGAAACAGAAGCGCGTCCATCTTCTCAGCAGATGGACGCAGGGAAAGAGCAGTGAGCGCATCCCGCAGTTTTTCCGTCAGCATCGTCGGCTTCTTCTTTGCGGACGCCGCTGCGATCTGCTCGTGACAACATAGTCGGATACCTTCCGTGTGATCCGCCCCGGCGGGTTTTGAGTCCGATCCGTTCCGACTTTTGAGATCCTCGTCCCAGTCCTTACGCTCCGGGATCAGGGTTTCCACGTCATATCCACGTTCCCGAAGCAGATTCCCAATCCGCTCTGATGCCGCCCTGCCCGTCGTATCGTTGTCGAGACAGAGAACTACCCTCCGCAGATTCGGGTTGACCTCCAGCCGATGCAGCAAAGCCTTTTCCGACACCGAGCAGAGCGCAACATAGGAATGCTCCTGCCAATTGTCCGGATGCAGAGACAGGAACGCCAGCAGATCGATCGGTGCTTCGAACACGAAGATCAGTTCGTCCTCACCGTCATGGTGAAACGCATACTCCGCTTCGCTTCCCGACACCGTCAGTTTGAAATCACCCGTCGTGCTCCGCATATGACAATGCCGCGGATGCCCCTGCTCGTCCAGACCAACGAAGACACAGTTGTGATACCGGGCATCCTCGTACAGTGTCCGTTCATGGGCAAAGAACGAAATGACCTCCCGCGTGATGAAACGCTGACCCATGAGGTAGGCGTACACCTGATTCATGGTCGGATTCCGCTCCGGGAGCACGAGGGATTTCCTCTCGTCCCGTACCGGTGCAAGAGTGACGAAATCGGTTTTGCCAAGCAGTTCCCGGACGGCATCGTGGAAGGATAATCCGAAATATCGCATGACGAAATCAATCGCGTACCCGCCCGCTGCGTCGTAGTGCGAATACCATTTCGCGCCGTTGATCCAGACCTGATGTTTTTCCCAGAGATATTCGCGTCCTTTCCGCGTGACCGTCTCACCGCGGGACAAAAGAAAAGCGGCGAGATCGCTGTGATCCGCCGCGTCGATTTGTTGTTTCGTATAGGTTGCCATAGTTACATCGTCAGATTGACCCCGTGATCCTTCGCCCACTGTTCCCTCCGTACCTTGCTGTCCACGGAAAGCTCGGGATGCAGTTTCAGCTGCGCGTTAACCCGATCCTCGAAGATCCCCGCCGCGTTCGCAAGCAGATTCACCGCCGCCATGAACGGTGACTGTGATCTATGCTCCCCCGGTTTGAGAAACCGATGGGTCTGGCTTTCCGTCTGCGTATCGGTTCCGATATTCATCGCCTCCCGTATGACAGCATTGCGGATCGGTTTGAAGGTTTCCTCCTGCGAGAGCGGTTTCTGAGGTGGGATGTGCTTCGTGTAGCTTCTGAGGATTGCCGTCCGGCTCTCATACCAGAGATCGTAGAGACGCTTCACCCGCTCATCCTCCGCGAGCAGATCGACGATTTCGTTGACCTGCTGTTTCACCTCGGGCGGAAGATACCCGTACACCTTTTTGCCCTTGACTGTTTTCAGCTTCACACACAATTCCCTCATCCGACGCGCAAGTTCCGGATCGACCGCTCCTTCGCGCATCTCCATGACCAGATCCTTGATCTCGTCCCGCGCGATCTGCGTCAGCTCGTCGCGCCGCTTTGTCTGCTCCTGATAGATGCTGTCCAGCTCATGACGGAAGATCTCCGTTGCGAAGTCACGCTTGATCTGTTCCAGCCCGCGCCGTTTCAGGTATCCGGGATGTGAGGGATCATCGGAGTACAGCAGCACATGGATGTGCGGATGCGTACCCTCGTTGTGGAACGCGCCGTACCATCTGAGCGATTCCGGCGGGATGTCGAACTGCCTGGCCAGCGCGAGTTTTTGCGACCGCATGAACGAACGCCACCGTTCTGCACAGTTGAACCCTGTCGCTTCCGCGTCCTCGCGCGACAGCGAGACGATCAGCGTATGCACCGTTCCTTCGTGACGATTCAACCGCTCCCGCGCTTTGTCCATAATGATCGGAGCGTCGTCATCGGAAAACAAACCGTGCGCGCCTGTTTTCTCTACGCGCGGACGGGTACCCATGTAATCCAGATACGTTTTCTCCGTCAGCTTTTCGACACCGTCACGCGTACCGATGTACCGGAGGTAGTTCCCGGAGCGTCCTTTTCGAACGCTCCGGTTGTTCCAGTACCTCCACTTGATGATGAGCGGCGACTTCACTCTTCATACTCGCTCTGTTCCGTCAGAGCGGTTACGAACGATTTCGCGCGGAAGTTGTCGTCGACATATTCCACCGCATCCCGGCGCAGGCTTTCGATCTCCTCCTTCTGCATCCCGGACAGGTTCGCTGCAAACAGCACTGCGAGCATGGACAACGAAATGTCCTGACTGCGGAAGTGAGAAAAGATCCGCCCCTCCATATCCTTCACAATGACGCGCATCGCCTTGATGATCTCATCGCCAAGGAACGCACGGTTTTCGTCGGCATCGAGAACCCCGTTGTAGAACACAATCGCGTCCTCAACGAAATCACTGTAGGTTTCGTATTCGCCGGACGCTTTTCTGCGCTCTACCATCTCAAGCACTTCCGGGTGGAGACGGAAGCCCCTTCGCGTTCTCGGACAGTCCTGTTCCGTTCCGGTTTTTTCGTATTTCATTGTGTATAAATCTCCATTTCCGGTGGGTGACTGACAGTCACCAGCAACTGCAAACCAGTCACCCACCCATTTTGTAGAACGATCTCGGAGAATCGCTCAAAAGCTCGTATAATCGCCCTCAGTCCGCCGTTGCGGGCTGATGTGAATGGAGTGGCAGTCACCACTCCTTATTCCCGCTTGAAAATAAATCCCCGTAGATCCGGGAGAAAAACGAGGTTTTTCCTCCGATTTACCGCATCCTTTCCGTCTCCTTTTTCCCCGTGGGATCGTCCCCCGCCGCACGGAGGCCCTCTTGCCGCGCAACGCGCCCTCACGTTGCCTTTTCTCCGCCGCCTCGGGCATCCGCGCCTGCGCTCTCTGCCGCCTCGGAAACGGGCCTCTTCTGCCCGGACGTCCTGCGGCTGTCCCTCGCCTTTTCCGTCTTCTCCTGTTTCTCCGACCGTTCGATGAAATCCCGGACTGCCTCCGGGATCTTCTGCTCCCAGAGCCGGTCCAGACAGGATACCAGTTCCTGTTCAACGGTCGTATTCTCGTCGCCGAGATACATCCGAAGAGCGGACAGGCGGCTCTGTGCATATTTGATCTGTACCATCATGTTTCCTCCATTCCCATCGCATATGCGTTTGATTCATCACGGAACCAACGGTCATAGTCTTCTTCCGAACAGTATCCTGCGAGCGCGAATGAAAAGTCTGACAACCGTTCCGCATCGCATCCCGACACATCCACCTGCAGACCGTAGTTCCCGGTATAGATCTTTTCGACCTTCGCAGACATCACGTCGTACCACTCGTCGAAACCTGCCTCCGTGATCATGTCAGATGACAGACGGACAATCGTTGCGACGTCGATTTCTTCGTCGGTATGCAGCAGGTGCACGTCCTCGAGTCCGCACCGGATCAGCTCCGCGACAGTCATATAGCTGTCGTGATCTTCCTTCTGGCCGAACGTATAGACGCCGTCCCTGCACACGAGCGATTCCACCTCCGGTATTTTGACGACAGCCTTCTCGAACACCTGACGCAAACATCCTCCGTCGAAGAGATCGATCCCGTACCGGCTCCGCAGTTCCGTATCGCTGAAGGAATCCTTTCCTTCGGACAGCAGATCCCGCGCGACACGCTGACAGCGATCCTCGAGAATCAACCGCGCATCCGGAAGCAATCCGGAGTACCGCGCGTATGCGGATCCCTCCGAATCCACAAGGATACCGTCGCTCTCCCCTTCGCAGAGGACGAGCAGACAGTGATATCGGCCGTCTGTACCAGACATCAGGCTCCGCGAGTGATCCAGAATGAAATCGTAATCCCGCAGCATCCGTTCCCGGAAGTCATCGAAGTCAGCACGGGAGAGTTCCTCCACCGCCTCGATCACACAGGTATCCGTAATGAGTTCCGATTGTTTCCCGTGCATCGCAGTGGAAACGACAAGACCTTTCGCGGTTTCCTCATACCCGGAGAGATCATCCGCGATCTGTTTCTGCCGTTCCATCGCGTCCGTATACCGAGCAAACGAATCCCCGTCAAGCGTGAGGCCGAACCTCATCGCGTTCTCCGCCGCGTTGATCATCTGCTGTGTCTGATCGAGCTCTCTCAGGAGCTCTTCTTTTGATTTCATAGTCCTCCTTCCTTATGGCATCCCTGTGACGCCGTACCGTTCATCCAGTTCCTGCTGCTCCTCCGGCAGGATGACGATTCCGAATTCCATTCCGAGCAGTTCGTACACCGGCATCCATTCGCTCGCGTCGTTGAAGCAGTCCGCGAGACGAATATAGAAATCCGGTTCATCCTCCCGGCCCAACAGATACGAGACATAGACTGTCTGCGCTTTCCGCTGATCGTTGGCGGGAAGGCCGTAGACACGGAACGTATCCGAAATGATTTCGCACACCTCATTGATGTGATCGATCTCACCCTGCTGTTCCTCGGAGAGGTGTTCGAGGATGATCTGTTGATCGAGTATCACCGTTCCGTCCTCGCCGAGGAATCCGAACATCCCGATGACAAAAATCATCGGGAGCATCAGAAGGAACACCGCGATCCCCAGTACATAGAGCAGGAACTTCCTGCCCCGCTCGTCGGAGGCGACGACCTCCAACGCTTTTTTAACTACTGTACCGATGGCGACTTCGACGTCCACCTCCCTTCATTGTGATAAACTGAAATCAAAATGGAAGTTCCTCGTCGTCGTCGAGCTCTTCCATGTTTGCATCTGCGAATTGATCCCGTGCTCCGGGCGTCGCGTACACATTCGGCGACGGTGATTTCTTTGCCGCAGATTCTTTTTTTGTCCCCGGCTGGAAGTCCGGCATCTCCGATTTGGAATCCACAAACGCAACCTCGTCCGCAATGATGTCGATCCCGAAACGCTTCTCGCCGTTGTTGTCCGTCCACGTGCGGGTTTGGATCGAACCGATCACGCAGATCGAAGAACCTTTGCGAAAGAAGCGCGAGACAAATTCTGCGGTGTTCCTCCATGCAGTCACGCTGAAGAAATCCGGTATGGACTCACCGTCCTTGTTCGCCCTGCGGTTGACAGCGAGTGGGAACATCGTCACGGATATGCCGGACGGCGTCGTCTTGAGTTCCGGGTCGGCAGTCAGCCGTCCGCCCAAAATGATTTTGTTGAGATTGAAATTAGCCATGATCACATATCCTTTCTTATTCCATCTGCATTGTCGGAGAATCGTCTTCCTGTTCATAATCGTCCAGCGCATCATGATCAATTGCGTAATCGACGCGATCCTGAATCTCCAGGATCGTGCCGTCGATCCCTTCCTGCCATGTATCGACAAGAAACTCGAGCGGATTCTTCAGCCTCAGCAGCTGCGGAATGTCTTCGTCCCGGACGCAGTACCTTGCGTTCAGATACATCAGCTTTGCCGCCGCGATATCTTCTGCTTCGTCTACCAGTTCCTCCGGGGAGAGCGAGAGCCAGTTGTCCAGCATCTCCGCATAGTTGTTCTCGATGGATGCGGAGAGCAGCCTCCACAATTCATCACGATCCATTACCGACCACCCGCCTTTCCGAAGAGCGCCGCTTTGTACTCCGGCGCTTTGACCTGAAGAAGATAACGCTCGTTTCCGCACTTGAACAGGCAGACGCCGCGCTCGGGGAATTTGATGAGATCGAATTCCGATTCCTCCAGCTGCAGCGCATCCATGTACTCCCGCGGATTGATGTTGCCCGCGTTGAACAGGAACTGATGCGTCGGGATGGAGAACAGCGGCTTCGTGTATTCCCGGATGCCGTCGAGGAGGAAGTCTTCGATGTTCTGGCTGGCCAGAATGATCGCGGAGTCCTTTTTCCGAACGCGCTTGGAAGCATTGCGGATATACTCGATGGCGGTCAGATTCGTGAGAAAGAGGTAGAGCTCATCGATGGACGCGACCGTGTTTCCGTCCATCAGGAGCTTGTGGTTCATGAAGCTGAGGATGTTAAACAACATTGCATCTTTCAGCCGTTTGTTGGAATCCATCAGTCCTTTCACACCGAACGTGATGAACTTGTCGTCCGTGATGTTGGTGTGCCCATTGAAGAATTTCGACTCCGCACCCCTGCACATGGAGTTGAGCCCGAGACAGATTTCACGGAGCAGGTCTTCAGTGAACAGGGATTTCGATCCCTCCGCGTACTTGTGATACTCCGACTCTGCCAGCGCGTACAGATCCGCCATGACCGGGTAATCCGCAGAACGCATTCTGCCGTAATCCGTCCGATCCGAGATCCCGAACTTCGTATAGAGATCGGTGACGAGGATTTCAATCGCGTCGATATGCGCGTCGGTGAAATCCTTGTAGGAGCGGAAGAAGTCTTTCAGGTAGCTGATATGCTGACTGAGGCGCGTCGATTTGCGAAACGCCTCCGGCGCGTCCTCATCCGAATCCGTCGTCTCATCCGCCCACGCTTTGGGTTCGAGAGGATTAATGATATACTCCCCAGTCATGAGATCGATATAGCACCCGCCGAGGTTGTTCGTCAGGTCTTCATATTCCTGTTCCGGGTCGAGGATGATGATCGACTTTCCGGCTTCGCGGAGATTGGTGAGGAGCAGTTTCATGAGATACGATTTCCCCTGCCCGGAGTTGCCGAGGATCAGGACGTTACTGTTCGTTTTATCATCCGCGCGGCGGTCGAAGTCCACGAGGATGTTCGTCCCATAGCGGTCGCGTCCGATATAGAAGCCCTGCGGATCCGTCTTGCCGGAGTAGTTGAACGGATAGAGATTGGCGACGGACGACGCCGGAAGCACCCGCTCGAACTGTGTGCCGAGGTGGTTGGAACCGCACGGCATCACGGTCAGAAACCCCTCCTTCTGCCGGAGCATCAGGCGGTCGATGGTGAGCTTTTCACGGGTCAGCTCCATCGCCACCTCGGATTGCAGTTCTTTGAGTTTTTCGAGCGACGGGGCGCAGAGCTCAACGAACACGGCGCAGTGCAGAAGCGGTTCCTTGTCTTTCCGCATTTCCGAAAGCAGCGTAACGACGTCCTGCATATTGCCCTCGGCGGTGATGGACTCCTGCACGTCGGTGGACGTGGACTGCATCTTGTTCTTCCGCGTCGCATTCTGTAAGATCTTCCGCTGCTCCATGTTGTCCACAAAGCGGGAGTAGATGTGGAGCGTCACGCATTCCTTGTCTCCGAACCGGCACAGGATCGCCTGATCCGCCGTCTGCGGAGGGTATTCCCTTACTGCCCATACACAGCGGAAGGTGTCCCCGCAGATCAGGTAATCCGGAAAGAACTTGATCGCTGACGGGGAGAGCATATCGAAGAAATCCTTGACCGCGACCGCGCGGGGATCGGTTTTCTTCGGAAGCTGTTTTTTCTTTTTCACAGACCCTCCTTATCAATCGGGGATGAACCATTTCTCGACGACCGTTTCCCCGTCCGTGTCGTCGATCTGTCTGTCGGGTAATCCCACACCGAAATACCGGGACAGGATCCTCTTTACGTCGTCCCGCATTCCTCTGGTGCAGTCGAATCCCTGCTCATTGATAAGCTTCTCGATGCGGTTGAGGTTGGCGAAGGACTGTTCGTCGGTCTCGTTCCTAAGCCGGACCACCATGAGGAATTCCCGCGCTGTGGACATCTGCAATTGGATGTCGTCGAGGAACCGGCTGTCCCGGTCAAGCAATTCACGGATCTTCCGATTCGGCTCATTCTCCTGACGTTCTTCGAGATACAGCTTGTTGCCGTCGAAGTTTTCCCGCGCGTCCATGCAGACGATCTCGATATCCGGCTGCGCAGACAGCAGCTGCATGAGCCGATGAATCTTCTGCGCGATGCTGGCGCGGGAAAGAACACTGATGTTCGTGGGTTTTACCGTGAAGTACACAAGCTCTCCCTGTCCGTCCGTCATCAGCCCGTTTCGGGAGAACGCCCGGATGCCGAGGAAGTCCTGCGTGCTGACTTCGTTTTTCTTCATTTGGATGCCTCCTCTCTATCATGATGAAGCCCGACGCTTTTCTCCTGCCAGTAGAATTCCTGCGGATCCGTCAGGAAGAACCGCACGGCCCGTTTCAAGAAGTCCAGCACGCTCTGATCGTCCGCACGAATCGTGAGGATGCCGAAAACCATCGTTCCGACCATCGGAAGGAAAAAGTGGATCTGCGTCAGGGCGAGAGCGGAAACGATCAGTGCGATTCCGAGGGCGGCAAGGTCTTTCAGGTTCCAAAGCCACAGCTTCGGCTCGGATTTCAAATCTGCCGGATAGATGTACTGTTTGCCCATCATGACGCCCCCTTTGCGATTGCTTTCGTAAGGTTCACCACCGAGGTCGTTGTGTGGACAGCCTGCATGATGTTGACCTTCATTCCTGTGTCAAGTCCGAAATTTTGTGCGATCCGCGGCACCTCGTTTGCTGACAGCATCACACCGAGGCCGAGAAGGACGTTCGTCTGCCAGGTCAACAGCCCCATGAACATCAGTGTCATCTGGAGGAAAGCGGTCAGGCACAAGGCAGCCACCTGTTTGCACCAGGTGTAAAAGCCGTCCATGTGTCCCTTCGGCATCCCGAACATGTACAGCGAGCCGACCGCAATCTGGATCAGCAGAATCCCCCCTCGCTTGATGTTCTGGAAAAAGATCTTGATGACGCAGTACCCGAGAGCAATCAGAAAGAAAAGATCCAACAGATTGATCGTCGGCGTCGGCTGCAGGAGCATGAGAACATCCAAGGCAAATGGGGCGATATTGTTCGTCGCCGCCATGTGTCCCGCCATTACCCCGGAGAGGTCATGGGAGAAGACATTTTGGATCGTAATGCAGAAATTGTACAGCCGGATGGGAACGGTCGTGAACAGGGACACGGCAAGGAAAGAATAGATGATCGGCAGGATCTGCGTTTTGATGTTGATCTGCCGCATGGACTGATACTCGATGGCAGTATCGAAGACCGCGATCACGAGCCCCGCCGCGAACAGCGCCCAGCCGAAAAGAGAAAAGAGCTTCAGAAAGCTCTGGATCCACGGCAGGTCAAAGAGTTCCGTTCCCATCCCCGCCATCATCGTAAAGAAATCACCGATTGCTGAGAATACCGCTTCATACACCCATTTGAGGAAGACGTCCCAAATGGTGCTTGTAACGGTATTCCAGACATCGGCAAGACCCGTGGTTATGGATTCGCCGATCCCGGTCGTGAGATCGGTTATCCAGTCAAACATAGAATCACCTCCCGCGGAAAAAGAGTGGATTCCTCCGCCCCTTTCCCGGAATATTTGTTTACTGACTGAGGTTCGTCATCAGTTCTACGCCGAACTTCACCCCCTGCCGGAACGCTTCGACGATAACGCCCTCGTACTGATCCATCACATAGCCGATCAGTTCCTCCACCTCCTTCAGCTGATCGGGCGGCAGTTTTCCGGCAAGGTCGTCGTAGGCTTTCTCGTGTTTTCGCTTAGCTTCAATATAGGCATCCGTATCCGGGACGGCGTCGCTCGGGCTGAAATCATTGTACCAGAGCTGCTCCACGATGTTCCTCATGGGATTCATCACCTCCTCCGAGGACAATACCACAGAACAGCGCGGAAAGCCATCCCAAACACGGATTGTTATCAAAGAAGCATCGGTCAGGACACAAAAAGAGGAACTGCTTTTGTCACAGCCCTCTGTTTCTGTTATTCTGGTGTTTCTGTGTCCTCCATCAACGGTCTGCGCTTCATTTTAGGTCGATCATCACAAGCTCTGGCGGATTGTAAAAGCGGGGAATGCGGGTACTCTCCCGCGCGAGTCCCCGGCTTACGATCATGACGGTTCCGTCCCGCTCGTATTTTCCTCCGGCAAGAGGTGGGAAAAAGCCCTGATTCGGCGCGTAGAAGCCGTTGAGAAGTCCCGGAATCCGCCATTGCCCGCCGTGGGCATGTCCTGCGAGAACCAGATCAAACCCATTGTTGCAATAGAGGTCAAAAAGCTCCGGGCGGTGGGTCAGCAGGATCACGAATTTGTCAGGATCGATCCATTGAGAGAGTGTGGACAGTTCCGACAGAAATCCCTCCGGCGCGTACCCGGTGAGCTTTCCCGTCCAATGACACGGATCGTCCACGCCGACGATCATCAGCAGGAGGTCTCCGATTTCAAGCTCCGATGCGGTCCCGCTCAGCCGAACGACTCCGTACCGGTCAAGGATTGCCATTTTCTTCTCGAATGCGTCTTCCCCGCTCCAGTATTCATGATTCCCGGTGACGTAATAACAGGGAGCCATACCGCTGATCCCGGCAAGGAAAGCCGCCGTATTGTCGTCGGGCTGCTGATCGTCGAAGATGTCTCCCCCGAGCAGGATCACGTCCGGGTTCTGCTTGTCGATCGCGTTGATGAGCGTCTTCATCCCCTTGCCGTAGGAACAGGAGTGAAGATCGGTAATCAAAGCCAGCCGGACCGATTGCTGACCGGAGCTGCATCCGGTCTCGACAGAGTAATGACGCACAGTCAACCCGTTCCAGAAGCCGGGGAGGATAAGACAAAGCAAAATGATACCTGCAGTCAGAAGTATCCGTTTTGATCGTTTTTGCATGGTTACCTCTCCCTTTCGGTCGTTCCGGAATGTACGGAAGCTTACACTTTATGCCATCCGGTCTGTTTGTTCCATTCATGGACCGCCGCGCCTTTCCTGAAGTCACTATACCCCATTCTTCGCCCAGTTTCAAGGATGATCCCTGTCACAAGCGGTATTCCCGGTTCCGTATCAGTGGTCGGAGCACATCTGGCAGCACAACCTTACGGCCACACCCCCGGCGGAGGTCGATGTTTTTGTGCTTCGCATACGTCCATGCAGTCACGGCGGAGCCGAGGACATCTGATGCCAACGCGATTGCCGTCGCCTGATACGCGCCTGTCTCGCCTGAGAAGGTCGGGCACAGAACAAACAGGATCGGCACCATGACCGTTGCCGCCGATAACCCCGCGAGTCCCGTACCGATCCCAGCGCCAAGAGCGGCAATAATGATCCAGAAGAGTTCTACAGAAAACCTCAGAGGAATGGATATATACCATTATACCCCATCCCCCCGCCCGCGGTCAAGAGGAATCTCAGCCGCAGGCGGATGATGAGGCGCATCCGGTTACATCCCGATAATACCCCAGATATACAGCGGGGCGGTCAGCGAGAAGACCAGCGTCGCAAAGAGGATCGCCGGACCTGCCCACTCGAACTGACCGTGCTTCCTGTACTCAAGGTAAGTCATGGCAAGTTTTGCGAAGAAGAGAACCGCGAGAATCAGGTCGATGACAGGGAAGACGACGTTGTTCACCACGGTTTTGATCTGGACCTTAGCGGTGTCCCACGTCCCCTGAATCGCTCCCGCCACGTCGCCGGAACCGCCGCCCGTCGCAAAGACGCTGACCGCCATCACAGACAGCAGGATCATGCACATCAGCGCGGTGAGAATCGTTTTGAGTTTCTTGGTTTTCATAGGCTTATCAACACCTCCTTTTCGTGATGCCTATCGTTGTTCCATTCCTCCTCCGGCACATACCGGACGGGGATACCCATTTCCTTCGCGGCGCAGATCTCCCGAACCATTCCCTGACTGACACTGTCGCCGAAATACCAGAGCTCGTCGCAGACTTCGAGCAGTTCCAGCCCTGCCTCCTGCCCAAGCTCCCGGTCTTTCGGATCGGTATCGTCAAGGAACTGCGGAAAGAGGAGGTGCGGAGCAATCGCAATCGCCCCGCATTCCTTCATCACATAGCGGGAATACTCCCGCGCCGCTTCGGTGTTTGCTTCGTAGTCTCCCGCCAACCGGGAGCAGACATAGATCTTCTTCATATCTGCCTCAGTTGGTATAGAGATCGTCGTACATATCCCCGTCGATGAGGACGCGGGCATTGCCCTTCGCCATTAGCATCCCGGCAGGGCACCAGACGTCAAACGCGTAATACTTCACAGTGTAAGCCTCGTCCGGGAACCACAGGGGAACGGTGTGCATACGAGCGCCGCTCACGCTGGAGGGCAGAACCTTGAAGACAAAGACTCCGGCATCGGATTCCAGCCGGTCGGACTGTGTTTTGGCGGTACTGTAAGCGTATTCCGGGAAGAAAACGTCCACCTTCGTGGTTCCGACAACGTCGTAAGAGTTGGTGTCCACATCAGCGGTGGCTTCGGTATCTACGCCATAGCCGCTTCGGGTGACCCAGACTCCATCGGTCTGTTCGCGGTATCCGGCGGTTTCATCGGGAATCAGCTCAGGATCAAGGACGAGCTTCGCACGGTAAGTTCTCCGTACAAAGTCGCCGTCCCATTCCCAGACCGTCCACGTCAGCTCCTCGGTTTCGTCATCGTTCGTGTCGGTGTAGACGAATCCGCTCGGTTCGTCCGGCTCCATTCCCGCGTCCTCGCAGTCTCTCTCGGGGAGATCCTCCACAGGCGCAATGATGGAATCGTCGTTGTTGCGCAGACTGGTTTCCGTCACACCCGCGGGAGCGGATACATGGAATTCAAAGGTTACCTTCGTGGTATCGGGAATGGTCACCTCATACCATACGAGGTTGTCCCCGTTTGCCGGGATGATCACGCTCTTGCTCTGCGTGTCGAAGATCGCTCCGGTCGCGGTTCTGGCCTTCATGACCACGGTCGCCGGATTCGAGGGGGGCAGATCGACATCACCCGCATTGAAAACGGTTGCGGATACCATCACGGTCGAGCCCTTATACAGGGTTCCGTTCAGCTCCGATCTGATCGAGAGATCGGTCCTGATCTTATCCAGATAGATGGTCACGGAGGCGGACAGGTTGGTTTCGCTGATGGTCGCGGACGCCGAGCCGGAGGAGTACTCATCCTTCGTCGCCGTGAAGGTGTAGGTGCGGAAGGACAGTCCGGTAAAGGTCACCGTTCCGCCGACGCCGGTCACCGCCGCATAGGATCCGCTGACAACGGGAACGCCGGAGAGGAGCGCGTCCGTCTCGCGGTCACGAACGTAAACCGTGATGTCGCCCGTCGTAGGAATCGGATCGAGATAGATGGTCACGGAGCCGTCGGGGGAATCCGAGGTGATGGTAGCCGTGCCGGAGTTCGGACGGTAGCCGGATTTCGAGGCGTTGAACGTATAGGAGCCGAAGGACAGATTCGTAAAGGTTGTCTGTCCACTGGAATTGGTGGTTCTGCTTCTGCCGTTCCCGGTCACCGTTGCGCCGTAGATTGCGTTGCCGGTATTACGGTCACGAACATAAACCGTGATGTCGCCGTTCGTCGGAAGCGGATCGAGGTAAATGGTGATGGTGGTCGATACAGAGGTTTTCGAGATCGTCGCCGTCGCGGAGCCGGAACGGTAGCCGGTCTTGGAAGCGGTGAATTCATGCGTACCGAACGCCACATTCCCGAAGGAAACTCTGCCGTTCGAGCCGGTTTCGCCGCTCTTGCCCGCGCCGCTGACGGACGCACCGGAGATGGTCTGGCGATTGGAAGAATCCCGGACGATCACCGTCACCTCGCCGGATTCGCGGTACAGCCTCAGAGTTACCGTCTTATCCGGATCGGAGGAGGTGATCCTCACATTCTCGCTCGCGCTGGAATATCCGTCAGCGGAAGCGGACGCCGTGTGATTGCCGAAGGATACGCCGGAGAAGGTCGCGGGGTTGGAGGAACCGGTTCTGGAGTCCAGTTTCACCGTTGCGGAAGAAATCAGCGCGTCGGTATCGCCGTCCACCGCCCGGACGGTGATGCTCCCGGAAGTGGGTTCCGTCACCTGCTCGTGGCAGTAGAAGGTCACGGTGAGGGGCTTGGATTTCGAGCTGTAATTCTGACTGTAGGTCTGCGAAGTGGAAGTACCGGTGCTGTCGCCAGAGTAGGTCAGGTGGTCATACACATAGCTGCTGGAGTCGGCGTAGTCGGAATAGGAGATGGATACGACCGCCGAAGAGGACGCGGAGATCGTGCCGCTCACATGGAAATCGCTCGTCCGGTAGAGCTCCCGGCCCGTCGTGGTGTTGATCCAAATCGCGGTACAGTCCGGGGAGACCGGATCGTCGCTGTCAACCGGGTTCGCCATGAAGGTCAGGTAGGATTTCGCCGCCTGCCGGATGGCTTCCTTCGTGGACGGATGCCAGTCCCAATTGCTGATGCAGGTATTGATCTCGCTGTCGCTGTTGCCATCAAAGTATCCGTGCACGATCTCCTGCCCGTTCCACGTCAGGGACGCGGGAGAATAGACGCGGATCACGCGGGTGTAGTGAATCGTATAGATCTTCCCATCCGCTCTGCCGATCAGGGAGAGGAGCGTCCGCACCTGGTCGTCGGAGAGGTTGGTCTGCTCGTCGTAGGAGTTCGGCAGGGTCATCGTGTAGGACAGGGTCTTGTTCAGACCGTTGCCCGTGATGGAGCGGATGGTCGCCTCATGGTAGGTGTTCCACATATAGTAGGACGTCGCATGACGCACATACTTGAAGTTTACGGTGAAGGTCGCGCTGATTCCCGCCGCAGTGTAGGCGACGAAGGTGGTCGAAGTGAATTCGGATTCCTTATTCGCCGTGATGGTCACGGAAGAGCCGTTCTTCGTATAAGTCCGCCCGTTCATGGAGTAGACGATCTTGGTGACGGTCGTGCCGGAAGCAGACGCCGTGACCGTATAGCTGGCCGGGAAGGCTTCCGAGGTGATTTCGCCGCCCGCAGAGCCGAGAGTACCGGAGGGGCCGGACGCGGACAGGGTCACGGACGCGGTGGAAGGAGCAGATCCGCCCCAGCCGCTGCCCGAACCCGAACCGGAGCCGCCGCCGGAAGAGGAGCTTTTCTTGTACCCGCATCCGGTACAGGTATTGCCGGAGAAGGTATGGGAAGCCGTTTCGGTCTTCGACGCCCCGCAGACGCAGGACAGGGTACGCTTGTGCTGGCTGTCGGAGATCGAAGTCCAGGAGCCGTAATCCCAGGAGTGGGAAGCATTGGTGGTATTGTAGTTGATGCCGCAGTCGTTGCAGTGCTGCCAGGTCTTATGCTGGGTGCTCGAGGAATTCTCATACTTCCGCGTGTTGTCGCTGTGGGAGCAGGATTTGGTGTACCCGCAGGAGGAACAGGTGTTGCCGGAGAAGGAGTGATTCTCCCAGCCGGAGTACCCGTATCCCGTCAGGGTCTTGCCGCAGGAATTGCACTTCGAGTCATAGCTGTGCATGTTCGAGTTTTCGTACTTGCACACCTTCGACGTGGAGGAGTGGGAACAGGTCTGTTTCTGATGTCCGCAGACGCAGACACCGGAAGCATTGTAGCTGTGGTTTTCCCAGCCGCTGTAGCCCCAGCCTTCCTTCACCTCTCCGCAGATCGAGCACTTGGACTTGTAGCTGTGCATGTTGCTGTTCTCGATCACATAGATCTTCGTCCAGTTGTGGGAGCACGCCGCCGAAGCGGTGACGGGCATCAGCCCGAAGAGCGTGATGACCGCCAGAAGCAGGGAGAGGATTCTGGTAAATTTCTTCATCTTGAAAATACCTCCTTCAATCAGTCAAGATTCCACAGGTCGAGCATATAGGACTGCTTGGCCTGTTCGGTGTAGAAAGCGATTTCCTCGTCCGTGAGGGTGCGGGGGATGTCCGGGTTCTCGTACCCTTCCGCGTTGACGTTGATCATGAGTCTGGTGCAGGTCTCGTTGACGTACATCTCCACCTCGCGGTTGTCGAAGTAGTAGGAGCCGAAAGTCCCGGAGCGCGGCGGCATGACGGAATACAGCGGATAGAGTTCCGCGTCTTCCTCATAGAAAGATTGCCAGAGTTCGCCGCGGATGGAGTCCATCATGAGATCAGCCGCGTCTGCATATCGGGTCGGATAAACGGTGAAGAACATATCCTTGATCTGCGCGAGGGTCTCCGGCTCGAAGGTGCGGGCCATGATCGTGCAGTCGAGGAAGGGGTTCACAAGATCCTGCTTGTCCCGCGGCCTTTCGATCCACCACGCGTCAAAGTTCTCACCGTCCGCGGCTTCCTCGAGAGTCTTATAGTTGGCTTTCCATACGAGGTAGTCGTTCGCCTGGGTACTGTAAGCCCAGAACAGACCAGACTGCTCGAAGCGGTCGAAGACGGGCATTTCGGAGCCGTCCGCCCGCCGCTTGTTGACGAGGACGGTCCGGTTGGTATTGAACCAGTCCACCGTACAACCGAGGGTTTCGGCGATGATGCGGAGAGGCACCATCGTGCGGTCGGAAATCAGGACGGACGGGGTGTCGAGCTGGACCTTTTCGCCGTTGATCTCAGCCTGATCCGTGCCGATGTACAGCACGATCCGGCCGTTGTCGATGATGGCGGAATGGTCGTCGTGGTTGTAGTCCACCTTGTAGCCGAGGTTTTCGGCAATAAAGCGGATGGGAACGAGGGTGCGGTCGTCGCGGATGACGGGCTGCTGATCGGGGAAGGCGATGGCCTGACCGCCGACCTTCACGGTTACATTGGCGGCGGTGTCTCCGGGAAGCCCGGCGATGATCCGTCCGGCCTCGGTGATAACAGCATTGACATCGTCAATGCTGTCAACGGGATTGTCCGCATGAACGGATACGGCGGCTGCCGTCAGCATGAGAGCTGCAAGAATCAGGGAAAGCGCGCGTCTGAAGTGTTTCATAAGGGGTACTCCTTTCATATATAGGGCTTACCGCCCGTATTTGGCTGTGTGGGATCCGGTAACCTTCAGGGAATTCGCGGCGGCGGGGACGGTATTCCCGAACACCTTCGCATAGAAGGTAACGTCGCAGGTGCAGGTGTAAACGATCTTTTTGCCGTTTACCTCGAAGTCAAGACTGATATTGTCGATCTTGTACCTCTCGTTGTCCAGTTCGACCGCTCCGAGGACGTCCTGCTTGTACCTGGTTTCGAGGGCATGACGGTATGCAGACGTGCCTGTGAGCTTGTCCACATAAGCGTCAAAGTCACTCTCTCTGAGCGCCGTATAGGTGTCCTCGGAGATGGTGACGGCAAGGTTGGACAGGCCTTTGTTCATCGCGTTGCGCACAAAAGTGGTCTGAATGTACACATACGCGATGTACAGGGCCGCCGCAATCACCATGGCGAAGACGACGACCATGATGGCGGAAGGGATGGGGACGTCGCCCCTCCGGTTTCTTAACGGTTTCATTTCCAATATTCCTCCGAAACCCCGGTCCCATAGGAAACCAGATTGATGGGGAAGATATTGAAATCCCCGAACCCGCCGAGGTACGCCGTCCCGGTCACCGTCACGGAAAAGGGCGTTGCCAGCTGGATTTTCTTCCCTGTGAGATAGTGGGTCGAGACGGTGTACCGGATGTTCTCCGCCGCGCCGATATGCCCGGTGATGTCCGAGAACAGCCGGTCCGTGTCCGCGCTGACTTCCCCGGCCAGCTGGATCTGGCGGGTCAGCTGATCGGCGGCGGCGTCCATCTGGGATTTCGCCGCGATGATGGAAAAAAGGTTGATGACAAGGCCGATGAAGATCACCGCGATCAGCACAAAGACCACCGTGCTGATGTAGGTTCCCTCGGCCTTTTTCTGACTGAGAATTTTCATAGAGACATGATTCCTCCCAGCGATACGATGATTTGGATGACGATCACCACAAGGTACATGGCGAGGAAGCAGCCAAGCAGACACATGGACAGCCGCTTCACCCGGTTCGGCACCTTCTGGGCTTCGGCTTTCAAAAGCTGACGCTGATAGTCCGCAAACTTCAGGGCGAGATTCGCCCAGTAAGCGTCGGTTTCATCGCCCCGGAGAACCCCGATCAGTCCCCGCGTCGTATCGGACAGCATCGAGGAGCCCACGCGGGATTCGAGACGGGTCAATGCCGCTTCGTAGTTGCCGGACCGCATATCGGCGGCGGTGATTTCCAGCTCCTGCGCCATTTCCTCCCCGGCGTTCTCCTTGTAGGTATCGATGATATTCAAGACGTCCCGGTTATGCTTCAGCGTCTTGTCGATGTGGCTCACGAACCGGGGCAGCTCATACTCGATCTTCCGACGCTTCTCTTTGATCTTCTCCGCGACTCCTTTCGATGCGCGGAAGTACATATAGACTGCGGCAAGCAGCATCACCGGCGAGAGAACCGGAAGGATGAAGTACAGCGGAATCGCCGTGAGCGCAACCAGAAGAGACTGCACCAGGGCGTTTGCGATGTGCATCTCCGGGGACAGATGGATACCCGCCGACGTCAGGTCGCTCTGAAGCTGGATCCTGCGGTACTCGCTGAGTTTCACCCGCTTCGAGATCCAAACCGCCAGTCCTTTGAGCCAGATATCGAGATTGGAGGTCTTTTCAACCTGTCTCTGGGCGAGGCGGTCGTAAGCCACCGATGTGCGGAGAAACGGGATCCGGTACAGATCGCAGAGTATGAGGAAGACGCCCGCGGCAAAGGCAAGACCGATCAGGTATTCCATTCCGATCCCCCCCTTTACCGCTTGTATTCCACGGGTCTGGTGAACCGCATCATCAGCACCGCCGTGACGACGATCACCAGTCCGCAGAGCGACAGGACGATTTTGCCCGGTATCGAGAAAATGAGCGTATCGAACCAATCCTTGTTCAGGGCATACATGAGCGGGATATTGCAGACGACGAGAACGACCATCGTCCAATACTCTTTCTGTACCTCCCCGAGCATGGTTTTCAGTTCGTTGTTCACGATTCTCACATCCGTGAGCTTGGAGACAATCGGAAGCAGCGTATCCTTCAGCGTCCGGTCGTCCTGACAGGCAATCAGGGTTTCGGTCCATTCCGCGAAGATCGCGTTGTCGATCTTCTCCCGCATATTCCTCAGCGCCTGTTTCGTGTCGGACGATACCATCATCGCGTCGCCGAGAAATCCCGTGAAGACGTCCCGGATCGGCGGTTTCAGGTAGGGCAGATTTTCTTTTACCGCGCCGAGGATGTCGTCCGTGCGGATGTAAGACGTCGTGACAATGGACAGCGCGGTTTCGAGCTCCTCCTTCATCTGCTTATCGTAAGCGTCAATTGTGCTCCGTGCGAAGAAGAACGGCAGAGACGCGAAGATGACCGCGGCGACCGGAATCATGAAGAAGTTGTCGATCATCACGGAGAAGATACACCCCACGATCATGAGCACAACGGACGCGGCACAGGCGGCGGTGAACTGTCCTGCCTTCCCGGTCGCGTCCAGCGCGTCCTTGATATGGAGGATTTCTCTCGTAAGCCTTCTCGACCGCTTCTTGCCCTGCGCGATCAGGATTTTGTCCCGAAGGTTCTGCTTCGGCACGAAAATCCCCATCAGGTCGTCCGTAATCTTTTCGGGGGTGAGTCCGAGAAGAAGGACGATCCCTGCCGCCATCACCACAAAGGCGACCAGATAAAGCCAGATCATGCCGTATCCTCCTCCTTCTGTTCCTTCAGGAAGAAGGAAAGTTCATCCTGCGGGACGCCGTACTGGATGAGCCGCCGTTTCAGGTTTTCCGACATGACGTTGGGCTTGCCGAACTGCCCGTCCACGACAAATTCCCCGTTTTCCACGGTGTTTTTTGTGATTCGGAAATCGTACAGACACCGGTATTCCCGTTCCCCGGACGGAGTGATAATACACTCCGAGATGTCCATGATCTTTCTCTGGTTGTTTTCGAGCTTGTGCGCGTACACCACCAGAGGGAAAGCCTGTCCTGCCTGAACGAGGCTCGTGCTGAAATCGATGGGGAACCGTTTCTGACACAATAAGGCAATCCGCATGTGTGCAGCGGGACCCGGTCCGGCGTGGACGGTGGACACGACCGTGTGTCCTGTTAAACTGGCTTCAACGGCGGAATAGCATTCGACGTCCCGCATCTCGCCGACGCAGACGACATCCGGGTTGAACCGGAGGCTCGCCACCACCAGATCTTCCTGCGTGATGTCGTAAGCGGGGTTATCAGAAGGGCGGGACAGGGTATGCACAACATTGTTGACGATGTTCCCCGGCGCGTCCCTGCGGACAAGCGCCAATTCCCGAGAACCGCTTTCAATCGTGAAGACGCGCTTGTTGTCCGGAATTGAGGTCATGATGGCGTTCAGCAAAGTGGTCTTACCGGAGCTCGTCGCCCCCGCCACCACGAAAGGCACCCCGTACCGGATGCACATGCACAAAAACGCCACCATCTCCGGCGTAGCGAATCCCGTCTCGATCAGGTTCTGGAGATTAACCCGAGCCGGATGGAGCAGACGGATGGATACGGATACACCCCGTTCCGCGTCCACAATCGGCTCCTTGAGAGCGGTGATTCGCGTGTTGTTGGGAAGATGCCCCTGCGCCATGGGCGTGGCGTTGTCGATGATCATGCCGGAGTGGTGCAGAAGCCTTTTGATGATGTCCACTGCGTGCTGGGGAGATTGGAAGTGTTCCTCCAACTTGACAATGGAGCCGTCGAGCATGGTCAGGGCGATGTCGTCCCAGCCGTTGACGTTGATTTCTTCGAGATCCGGGGAGCCGAGATACGGTGTCAGGATGCTGTACTCGCACATTTCCCGGTAGATCAAATCGATCACCTGTGCGGGCGTATATCCATCTACCTTGAAGTCGTTGTCCCGGAGGAACTTGTCGATGTACGCCTTCAACTGAGGGTTCTTCGCCTGATCAATGAGGGCGGCGGCGTAGTGCTGGGACACATATTCCTGCGTCAGCCGGAGAAGAGACCAGAAGTCGATGCGTTTTGCCATATCACACCACCTTCTCCACCAGAGCCCGGAACTTCCTGTTGAAGTCCCTGTCCTTTACGCTCTTCCACAATTGCCCATCCAGCATCTGCTGCTTGACGGCGCGGCAGTAGGGTATGGAGAACTGGATATCCGGGATGTGCGCGCGGGCTTCCTCATCGGGCATGTACAGCTCTCCGTCCGGGGTATTCAGCCCCGGATGCTGCCGATCCAGTTTGTAAACAGGATCGGAGTAGAGGGCAAGCTGGGACGATTGCCAGCTGATCGATTTCAGCGTCGGCGCAGCGATCCGGATCACCTCGTCGGCGTATTTCACGGCATAAGCGGAGATCGGGTTGCTCAGGCTGCTCGTACAGTCCACAATGATGACCTGCGCATTGTCCGCGAGGGCGGCAAACAGGGCCCGCACCTTCACCTCGTCGAAGCTCGGGTAGGTGTACTTATTCTCCCCGTCCTTGAAGCCGACGACGCCGAAGTTTTCCATCCCCCGGATCGACACGGTATGCAGGATCACATCGTCCTTCGTCACCTCCGTTTTGGCAAGTACCGCGCCGATGGAGGAGAGATCGTCCCGCTTCGCTGAGGGGAAGAGCACGGGAAGCGTCGGCGTTTCCATGTCCGGGCAGACAAGCATCACGGTGCTGTTGTAATTGTCATAGATCGCCGCTGCAAGTTTCACGGCGAAGGTGGTTTTCCCGGAGTCCGGAGCGCCCCAGACGGCAGTCACTTTAGCCAAGATCCTCACCTTCTTTCTCTTCTTCCGCTTCCTTTTCGAGTAGTTCTTCCAGAACATCCGCCTGTTCCTTCAGATACTTCTTCGCCTGTTTTTCGTTGTCCCGGCAGACGAGAGCGGCGTGCATCTTCCCGTAGTTCTCGTACTCCGCGAGAAGCCGGGCCTGATAGTCCGTGACGAGCAGGGTCAGCGTCGAGGGCAGTTCGTAAGTCCCGTCTTCCTTCGGCACCAGTTCGTCTTTGTCAAGACCCGCGGCGGTGGTTGCCGTGATCACGCGGACATATTTCAGGGCTTCGGGAATCGTGGATTCCTTTTTCTCCCCGTTGTACACGATCATCGAGACGATGTCGCCGTTCTGCAGCTTGCCGGACAAGCCTCCCGCAAAGCTGGGGATGGTTACGGACACGGCAATCTGCGTCCCGTTGAGAGTTTTGAAGACGTCGTTCGCGGTATCCGCCGTATCGGTCAGTTTGGCGGCGAAGAGCCAGTCCCCCTTCGACATCCCGACCGCGGCATACTTGCCGATCACTTCGTCCTCGTTTGTCAGTACATCGGGCGGCAGATTGTAGTTCCCGACACTGACGCGTTCGATATCGTCCCCGGTCATCCTGTGTCCCTGTGCAACCGTCTGTTTGACGCGAAGCACCTCCGACCTGCTGTCCGAGAACTTGTTCACGAACGGCGCGATGACAAAGGCAAGGACAAGCGCGAGAAGGATACAGACGATGCCGAGGACGGTTCTGTTTTTCATGATGGTTTCCCCCTTTCTTTCAGATGAGAGCTGCAGTCATGATCCCGACTGCAAGAAACGGAACGAGTGGGAAGGCTTTCAGGCTGTCCTCATGCCGGATCCTGCACACGATGGGAACAACGATCAGCGACAGCGTCAGCCCGAGGATCAATGCGGCCAGCCCTTTCTGCCAGCCGAGAAGGAACGCTCCCGCTGCCGACAGTTTGATGTCCGCGCCTCCTATGGCCCGGTCTTTGAGAAGAACTGCCAGCGGTACCTCGATCAGGAGCACAGCCGCCGCGCCGAGGAGCATGGATGGCAAGGCTGACAGTTTCATTCCCAAAAGAGCCGTTCCAGCTACTCCCATCCATACCCAGTCCGGCATGGTATGCGTCCGGATGTCATGAATGCTTCCGTACAGCAGAAGCCCCGCGAGCAGGATCCCCCGCACGATGCGCAGGATCATTCCTTCTCTTTCCCGTGAAACTTCGTGAAGAGAAGAAGCGCGGCCAGAGCAAGAATCAGAACCACGACAACGGCGATGATCAGCTGGACGTTGGTCTGCGAGGACTCGACGGCAAATTCGTTCTCCACCGTCAGGTCGCTGATTTCAAAGGTCGCTTTGTTTCCCTCAACCGTCGCGTTTTCGCTGGCGTTCGTGATTTCGGAAGGCATCTCCACGCTGACGGTGACAAGGAACGCGCTGGAGAGCGGCGTTTCGGCATCCGGATCATCCGGAATGGCGTTCATTTTGGCAGAGAATACATAAGATTCGGAGATGAGACCGCTTTTCTTCTCGATCATTATCTCCTTGAAGATATGGTTGTCAACGGTGTCGGAAGGCTTATCCTCAGCAGCTTCGGTGGTTTCTTCTGAATCATCCGCTGCTTCGGTCTCGCCTTCCTCTGCCTGGGCAGCATCCTCTGTCAGGTCGGCAACTTCGGCGATCAGGGCTTCGGCTTCTTCCTCAACGGGTTCACCCGCGGCTTCCAGATCGTTCAGCTGCGCGAGCTCGTCCGTCTCGTAAGTCAAGTCAAGAAGAGCCTGTTTGAGTTCATCAAAGGAAGCGTATTCCGTTGTTTCGGTAACGGAAACATAGGTTTTTCCCTTGTACTCGTACTCGGTCGGTTCTGCTTCGGAATCCGCAAAGAGGTCGGCACCCATGCTGATGGCCTGATTGTAGACGTCCTTGTCGATGCCGATCCGGGCGGAGACGCTCCCCGTACCGTCCGCATTGAGTTTGATGCCGAAGTCTTCGTGAACACATCCGGTCAGAAGAGTCAGCAGGGTAAGTGTGGAAAGGAGCAGGATTGCAATGCGTTTCATATTCTATCCTCCATTAAATGATGGCGGGAGGCGGTTGCTGCGCCGCCCCCGCTTTGTGTAGTTTCCGTCCCGGTCAGAATCAACCGTTGTAGTTGAAGAGTTCGGTGACCTTGGAAGTGACGGTGGGCATGATAGTAGTATTGAACAGCTTATAGATCCCCGCGAGTAATAGTGCACCTATTACCACGGCTATCAAAATCTTTAAGCCTGAATCAATATAGTTTTCTGCAATCGTATTGCAGAGGGCGGCCTGGGTACGGACTCCGAGGGAGACGACCCGGTCGGAGAAACGGCGGACGGCGGTTCTCACGGCATTCACGGTTCTGACAACGCCGGAGACGAGCATCATGATGATGCCAACGATGAAGTTGATGAGTCTCATTCAGATACCTCGTTCTTTCTGGGTCAGGGCTTGGGAAAGCCCGATGGCAGATGGGCGTATATGGACGGCCTCCGGGGATTCCTGTCGACAGAGATGAAAAAAGGGGCCTTTGTCCGGTCCCGAAAAAGGATATCGTGTACAGGTTCTATCGTGTACCGATATCAAGAAAAATGCGTCTCTGAGTCCACATTCCTCCCCGAAGGAATTATTGGGCAATCATAGGCACCACCTCCTTTTCGAGCATACAATCAGTAAACGTCAAACCCGAAGATCTGCATGTGCGGCTCCAGCTCTTCGGGCGTGATGTCTTCGTCCGGCTCAGAAAACATCCTGTCGTATTTCTCCACCTGCTCGTCCGTCAGGTCGCAGAAGCCTCCCATACCGTCGTCCCCGACGATGATCATCGGCCCGGCGTAGGGCTCCGTGTTCACGCGGCGGTTCCCCTCCATACCATTGAGCCGTGCTTCCTCGTTACCCACGATGACGGCGTTGTCCTCAAACGGATAGGTGATTTCCATGAGAGCCGGTTCCCCTTCCCGGCTGACGGCACGCTGCCAGCAGTCGAGTTCATCGATTACCCTTGTCTCTATAGGAGGCAGGTGGGGCAGGAGCATGAGACAGCGGACGCCGTCCATATCCTGACACTGACTGGAGTCGAAGGCTTCGAGCTTTTTCCATCCGAGGCTGTCGCAGAACCACGCACCGTCCCCCTCCACCTCGACCACATCGGAAACGGAAAGAGAATGCCCCTGATAGGTCGTCGGTCTGGCTCCCACGTTGAGCGCGTCGAACACACCGTCCAGATCGGATGCTTCGAGATCTCCGCGGAACACGCATTTGTATTCCTCCGGCCTGATCCCGCCGTGCTCTTCCGTGTATCCGTGATCCATGAACTTGATCCGGCGCGGGTCATCCTGTACCTGAAAGATGTGGACGCGCATGGTGTGATGTTCCGCTTCCGTCATAGCCCGATCCAGAAAGAACCGGTTCAGATCATAGATATCCGCTTTCGGCCCCAGAGCCTCCGGCAGCCCCATATGTCCGTCGTCCAGTTCCATCGTACAGAAACCGGGAGCCGGAGGATCCAGACGGGCAAGCGCTCGTTCGATGGCGGACTGTTCTACGGGAAGCTGGAGGAACTCCGCGTCTCCCGCGAACTTCAGATGAACTCCGGTCTTTTCCGGCTCATCGTAATACGCGGGCATGTGCTTTCCGTCAAAGAACAGGAATGGTTCCCGGTCATTTTCGTACACCAGCCCAAAGGAAGTGCGGACGCCTTCATGGGTACGAAGAAACTCGACCGCTTCCATCAGATAGTCCTTCTGCTTTGCTTCATCGGCGGGGACCGCGAGATGCAGATCGAAATAGCTGTTCCGGCCAAACTCCCCGAGGCGGTGCTCAGGGCTGGCGACCGTATAGCGGTACACGTTCTGCGTCAGATTGATGAGATCCCCGAGTTCCGTCAGATGCGAAGCTTCCGCAGCGGCGTTGAACTTCTCCGCTTCGTAAGCATCCATCCCGTCATAACAGCGTGCCAGAAGGTTAAGGAAGTCGAGATCGCATTCCTGTCCGCGAAGGCATTCCTCCGCATGGCAGTCCGGCAGCAGATCCATCACCCGGAAGGTATTGTCGGCGGGGTCCGTCACATTCAGTTTCTCCCGAAGACGGCGGATCTCCATTTCCGGCGCGGGAAGGTCGATGCTTGTGGCCACTCCATCCTTTTCCAGCATTACCCTCATACCATCGCCTCCTGCCGGGGCTGCTCGATCTTCGGAAGGATCCCTTCCTTCTTGAGAAAATCGTACAGGAAGAGACGACCCTTCTGCGTCCAGCACATATGGACCTTGTTGTGACCGGTTTTGGTATAGTGGACGTTGTTGTGGGTATAACCGCAGTCCGCGTACTCCTGATACAGCTCCCACGTCCCGCCGACCGCGAACTGGATCTTATATTCATGGAGCAGGGCGTTGAACTTTACGGCGGAATATCCGTAGTCCTTTGCGATCAGGGTGACCGGGACGGCGTCGGGGTTTTCGAGGATCAGGTCGTAGTAGGTCGCTTTAGGCTGGGTGATTTCGACGGTCGCGCGGAGTGTCCTTTCGGCTTCGCTGAGTCTCCGGTTTTCATCTTCCAAGCGGAGGCGATTACGCTGTTCAGTTGCGAGTGTTGCCAGAAGCTCTGCGTTCTTCTCTGTGTTTTTTTGAAGTTCCTCCAAGACCTCCGGGGAGATATATGCGCCATGTTTGCGGATGGAGGGAAGCACATCCTCGAATACCCAGTACTCAAACCGTTCTGCGCTTTCAAGTTTGGAACGGCAGATGAGCCGATAGAGGTTACCTTCAGAGATGTAATTGGCAGAATTTACCTGTTCCATGGTGCTTCCATCCTTGTTCCGCTTCAAAAATACGCCCTCACGTTTCGTTAGGCCGTATTTTTTGCAGTGATCGAGAATTGCTTTATAGGGATTTGAATAGCCCAAGATCTGTGCACACTTCGTTGCAGGGAACCAGAACTTGTCCCCTTCCTGTAGAATCTCGAGTTCTCCGAATTCCGTGTTGGTGAAGCTCTGAATCGCGTTCTCCATATTGTTATTCCTTTCATATATTGAGATTACATTGTCTGCCCCATCGAAGCATCTTCCGCTTCGGCGGGACCGTTGTTGAGGCGGTTTCTGATCTCGGCAGTGCGTTCCCGCGCCCATTCCGGCAGCTGGCTTTCGTCTGCTACGCCAAGGAAGTCGGAACGCGAGAAGCAGGTTTCCTCCGCGTCTTTGAGGAATTCCCCAAAGACCTTCGTTCCGAGCTTATCGGGTTCGCATCCGAAGCCGCTCACGGCATAGAAGTACTGGTAGTCTCCCTGCTTATATCGGTCTGTCAGAACATCCGCTCTCAGGATCAGAACCTTCCCGGCGTAGCTCGTTTCCTCCGTACAGGCGGTTCTGTCGTGAAGATCCAGCGATTGCAGGAAGCTCCGGTACTGATTGATAAAGCCGTTGACCAGTTCGGGATGGCTGGAAATGCGGTAATCCGTTCTGCGGGTATCCTCGATATGGATGCCGTTTGCCCACTCGCGGTTATTGGAACGATACCGCCCGTCCCAGTCCGCCTCCTGTACGGTTGCGGCCAGCACCCAGCCGACGCGGTCGATACCGTATTCCCGGCACAGCGCGCTGACGTCCGTTTTCATATGGAGACCATCATGATTCTCACGGATCTGCTCTTCGATGGCATGGCGGCAGTCGATATTGGCCTGCAGGCTCTCCCTGTAGAGATCCATTTCACCCCATCGACGTGCATCCGCAAGGGTATGCCGGTAGAGATAGGTCGGCATCAGTTTTTCCTTTCCTCATCCCGGCTCGGGCTGCGAAGACGAGGCTTTACCCGCGCCGCATGATAGCCCCGGTCGTATCCCTCGCTCAGTCCTTCGTCGTACCCTGCGGCATGACCGCAACTGTAACCCTCTTCATTTCCGGCGTCGTACCCTTCGCCGAAGCCTTCGTCAAAAGCGTTGCCGTATTCCGGCGGATCGTCCATGACACGGACGTGAAGTTCTCCGCCCTCGATCCACGAGCAAAGACAGGTTTCTCCGTCCAGGCTCATTGCGGCCCGGAGCTCTTCCGGCAGTTCGATGACAAATTCAAGTTTAACGTTCATTCGATTTCCTCCTCGTCGTCGTTGTTGTCCCAATTGAACGGATAGATCAACGGGATCTGCATCTGTGCCTCGCGGCGTTCTTGCGTGTCGTAATTGGAAATGAGCAGCTCCGGGAACTGCTCTCCCGCGTTGAACCGCTGTTTCATGTTGTGAAGCCGGGTAAGGGATTCGATCCGGTATTCCGGCCCATCGTACAAATCCCGGATTTCCGGGCAGTCGTTGTAGGACAGAAGGAACTTCCCCTCGATTCCGGCCAGACAGTCTGCCAGCCGTTCGTGATCCGAAGTCGTGAATCCGACGTCTTTGTAGTAGTCCTCAGTGGCGTAGTAAGGCGGATCGCAATAGAAGAAGGACTCCGGTCGGTCATACTGTCTGATGACGCGCTCGAAGTCCCGGTTTTCGATCACCACCCCCTGCAGTCTGGCGCTGGCGTTCATGATCAGCGGGAATTTGCTCCACATGCTGCGCGGCTGGGCAGCGAAGGAATCCAGCCCAGAGGCATAGCTCTGGCAAATGATTTGGTAGTAATATGCGGCGCGTTCAATGTCGGGAATGTCCTCCCGCGTTTCCAGCACCTGTTTGGCGTATTCAAACTCCTCCCGTGCGTTGAGCGTGAAGGTCAGTTCGTCGATCAGTTCCATCGGGTGATGCTTGACACACCGGTACAGATTGACAAGGTTTCTGTTCCGGTCGTTGTAAACCTCGAAGTCTTTGCCAGGCGGCTTATAGAAGAGAACCCATCCGCCCCCGCCGAAAACCTCGATATATCGCGTATACTCCAACGGAAACCGTTCGAGGATCACCTCACGGAGGGCTTTCTTCCCGCCGACCCAGCTCATGAAGCTGTTCATACCGTCCTTTCCGGGATGGATTTTGCGCAAACAGAAAAACGGCCGCTTTGTGTGAACCAGAATATTCTGATTGCACAAAACGACCGTCCCTGTTTATTCAGTTGTTTCTGTTGATCTGCAGGAGGCACATGACGAAGACCCCGACCATGCCTCCTACAAAGAGTCCGAGAATGAAGTTCAGCATGGAGCGATCACCTCCTGATTCTGCTGCGGTTCTTCATCCGGTCCGGGTTCGGATATTGTTTCCTGTTTGCCGGGGGATGGTGGAGATTCCATCTCCGATCCCCTTTCCGTATTCTGTTCGGCAGGAGCGTCCGGCATCTCGTCTCCCCTCATTCCAAGCTGATTGTTCAGAAAGTCGGAGAGCCATGTGCCGCCGAAGACCTCGTGAGATTTCAGCCTCCAGACAGCCAGCCTGCCAATGTCCAGCTTGACGTCGTCCGTCATGGCAAAGAGCAGACAGGTCAGTCCCCGGTACTGAAACGGCGTGATATCGGAAAACTTCGTTCCGTCGAGAAGGATCCCTTCTTCGGTCAGCCAGTCGTTGATACCGGATTCCCATTCTTCGAGGGGACCGCCGCAGCCCATGAGGATCAGTCCTTCTTGTCCGCGCTTCTGCCGAAGCTCGTCCGGTGAGATTCGCTTATTCAAGTGTCATCCCCTCCGTTTCTGCTTCCTCTTCCTCCCACTCGTCCCGGAGGAACTGTCCCATTGTCCGGGTATAACCGAGGAAGTTCAGGTCGGTTTCGTCCGTAAGCTCGATGTACCCCGCATCGCCGAAATCAACGGGCTGGTCCGTAAGCACCGTTCCTCCGAAGTTCTCAGTAACGTTCGGCTCCAGCGCACCGAAGCGTTCGCCGTCATCGGTCATCCGAAGCTCATAGGCATACAGTCCAATGGGAAGTTCATCAGGAGACAATCTCCCGTTTGAGAAAAGCATCCGCCGGTCCAGAAGTTCGATTACATCGTATTCATCGTCATCCACCTGACAGTATCCTTCTCCGCTTTGGTTCAGGACAAAGCCGAAGTCGATCGGGTCTCCGTCCCAGACTGCGCTGGCGATCGCGATCGCTTCCGCTTCTCCTTCCGGTTCGATGTCTCCGACACATACTCCATTGAGGTATTCACGCTGCCCGACATCGACGCCGATCTCTTCCTCCGCCCATCTGTGCGTGAAGTATACGCCGGGAAACTGTTCGGACAGAGCTTCTATGACCTCATGCGGCGGAGCCCACGCGGTGAGGAAACTGATCGTATTCCCGCCGTCATACTCTTCCTCATAGGCGTTCCACTTCGTCCCCCAGTTGTTCCATCTCCAGTCGTACCATTCTCCTGTTTTCAGGTATTCTGTGGGCATTGGAACGAGCTTGTTGAAATCAAAGGTTCCGGGGCCGTATTTTTCGTTCTCCCCATCGTCATCCTTCTGTATAAAGGCAAGGATCGCCTTTGCGGTTTCCTCGTCCGTATCAAAGTGCAGACGGTTCATGACATGGTTTGGCATCAGCACCCCTCCTCGCCGTGAATGGACCGGCTGATCAGGTAGGCCAGATACGATGCGAAGTCGTCGTCGAGGGGAATGCCGCGGTTGATCCGCTTGCAGTAGAGAAGGAAATTGTAGATGGCTTCATGGTCGTCGCCGATTTCGACGGTTATGTCGTTCCCTGTGGCCGGATGGGTAAATCCGCAGGCTTCGAGGCGGATCCAGCGGCGGAAGTTGTGATCCTTGTCCGCCATGCTTTCCTCGACCTCCTTCTCAAAGTCCAGAGCATCCTTTGCCCATTTCTCTTTGGGGTTCAGGATGTGCGCGTTCTTATATTTGTACGCCCGGCGGAGCGCGTCCTTGTACTTGCACAGCCCCGTGTTGAATTCCGGGTAGGACATGGTTTTCGGGTATCTCACACGGCACCCCCTCCTTTACATGCTCATGACGAAGCTCTGGGATTCCTCTTCTTCCTCCTCGTCTTCGTCATCTTCATCGTCGTACTCGCCTTCGCCGTATTCTTCGGAATCGTCTTCCTCATCGTATTCCTCAGAATCTTCATCCTCGTCGTAATCCCCGGAGTCTTCTTCCGCATCGAAATCTTCATCCTCGGAATCCTCGTCGTCATATTCGTCGTCGACCTCTTCGCTGTCATACTCTTCGTCGGATTCTTCATAGTCATCGGTTTCCTCATCCTCGTCGTACCCGGCGTCGTCGTATGCCTCTTCTTCGGACGCATCCTCTTCGTATGCGTCATCGCCATCCTCGAGATAGGCGGGATCGTCAGCTTCCCCGGTATCATATACCGGCTCGTCGGATTCCTCCGTTTCAGATTCCGAATTCCCTTCCATATATATAGGGTCTTCGGGACTGTCCTCGTATGTTTCGGATTCGTCCTCCGCCTCGTCGCTTTCCTCCGGCGAATCTTCCCCCCGAGCCACGGTCGTATTTTCCGCCGCTCGCATTTCCTCGTCCCGGTCCAGCTCTTCCTCGATCAGGCCGATGACGAAGTTTTTCTGCGACATGCCGGTCCGGGCAAGGTATCCTTTGATCCGCTGGAACAGATCCTCCGGCACCTGAAAGGCCAGAGTTCTCATCTTCTCCACTTTGTTCTCCTCCTGTGCGTTGTATTTCGGATGAAGTTCATCATCCACCGCATGGGTGATGAACTCCGCCATTGTCATGTTGTTGTCTTCCAGATACTTCTTGATCTCCGCGTGAAGATCCGCATCGATCCTGACCGTGATGCCCTTCAGTTCATTCGCCATCGGGTTCACCTCTCTTGTCCAGATAGTCCCGGATCATCTTCTCCACAAGCGCCTCGACGGAAAGTCCCGTCTCCGCCGCCAGCCGGAGAATCGCTTCGGCATATTCTTCCGGGATGATGATTTCGTTTTCGTCCATGATGTTGCTCCTTTACATTTTCATGGCAGGACCATCGTCCTCGGCCATGTTTTCATTGTGCGTTTCCGCCTGTTCTTCGGCAAGCTCTTCCGACGTCAGCTTCCGGAAGCTGTCCGCTCCGTATGCGAGCCCGAAAGATCTGCCGTTATCGAAATCGCAGAAGACGGTTCCGATGTCGTCCACGGCGGTGACCGTTCCCCTTGTCCCGTCCGGGATCGGGTTCGGGTCGTCCTCCCCCATATGGATCAGTTCGATCCGGGTTCCGGGCGGGTATCTCTCCTTGTTCATAGCGGCTGCCAGGCGCAGTCTGTCCCACTCGTTCATCACCAGACCTCCTGATTCCGGTCATGAGACCTGTCGTAGAACTTGCCGATGTAACCAAGAACGACCTCCCGGATCCGTTCGATGTCGAACTGGCTGAACTTCTCCTCAAAACCGTCCTCCCCATCCGATTCCCGGAGAACCGGGGAAGAGCGGATCATCTCCGAGAAGAGGTACATCTGCTTGTCGATCACGCCGTACCGGTTCAGAACGGTGCAGAGCACCGCGTCGATTGCCTTGCTTCTTTCGGTGGAAACGAGGACGATCTTCACGATGATTTGGTCATCCACCTTTCCGATCACCGACCTCCCGCAGAAGTTCGCCTCCCGGATCATCGGTTCGCCGTTGAAAAGTTCTCTGAGGAATTCTTCAAATACATTCACTTGCTTCGCCTCCCTTCACGAACAAGTCTATATACCGGAGAATGAAATCGCGGATCACAGCCGGATCCATTGTCTGGAGTACCGATCTGCGTTCATTTCCTTCAATTCCGACTATGCCACTCGCTCCAAATACGCGCAAATCAAATTCCTGCTTGTCTATCAGGCGTCCTGCCCGCTGGAGTGAAACTCTCATTTTCTTCACCTTGGAGTAGGTAGGGAGGAATATCGTAATCTTGATGATCGTGCCGTCCGCAAGCCTTCCCGCGAATAAATCGTCGCAAAATACCTTCTCCGTGATCTTATCTTCATTCTCCAAAACACAGCGCAGGAACTGTTCGCTGGTGTCCATCATTCCATGCCTCCCATTCCATAGTTGTGTTCGATATGCTCGTCCAGCTGATCCTCCCGGCAGAGAAACCAGCTGTCGTCCGGATTCCAGAGGTGGACGTACATCTCGCCGTCCCCGGTGCGGATCGCCCGCTGTTCAAAGCCTTCGCCAAGGCCGTCCGAGTTCTGCCCGGATACCCAGTCAAGGAATACAGCTTCTTCTTCGTCGGTGAAGAGATCGGTCAGATGGGCGGTGATTTTGCCATACAGGACTCCGCCGACGTTTTCCACATCCCATTCGACGGCCCGGAGTTTCGATACGGCGGCGTTGTCCTCATCGAAATACGCCGCCATGTCGTCACCGTCCTGCTCCCGCATCAAAGCCTCGCGGATCCTCTGTTCATATCCGCTGATAGAGCCGCCGTCAAGCTCGACCGGATCATCGGACATATCCCCCCATTCGTCCCGCTCGTACAGGTCGGCGGTCAGCGGGCAGTAGTAGCTTACGCTCACGTCCGACTGGTCAAGATGCGTCATCTTTTCTGCGAATACTTTCAGCGAGGCAAGGCCGTTTTCCTCGATGTCCGCCCGAAGCTCCTGCTGACGATCATAGGGCAGGGAGCAAAACATTTCACAGACCGCGTTGACCGACGCAAGGGTATCGGTCTCCCTGACCGCTGCGACAACCTGTGCTTCGAAGCGGTCCCTGCCGTTAAGTTTCACCTGGATCCCTCCTTCCTCGTCGTCATGGCAGGGGATCTCATAGGCAGGCTGCCGGATCCCGATGGACGCGAGCATTCCCGCCATGTTCATCCGGCTCTGGGGCAGATCTGTAACCGCTGTCTGCCCGGTGTTGTTGTTCTGGATGATTGTCTGGATCATATAATCAACCTCCTTCTGATGATTTAGGTTCAAGATCAAGTGCTGCTCTCCCATGACGAAGGAGCAGCAGAGCATTCATGACCAGGAAAAATGCCGTATCTGATACTATTTCGGGATATCCCAAATGAACAGCTCTGACTTTCGGGTAAGATGATCCAATATCCTCCATAATACTAAGAAGGAATATGAATTCATCTACCAATGAAGGAGCTATATTCCCACATGCTTCCCATGCTTCTTTTCTTTCAGCACCTGTCATAGAGGCTATGATGAAAGGCGATATGAGATCAGAATAATCACGCCTTGCATATTGGATATAACAGTGTGCAAGCAGTCTATTGTCCATATATGGGTTGTCGATGATACGCTCAAAATGTCTCCTGTGTTCGTCATCAATGAATGCAATTGTCATCTTGGGCGGTTCTTTCAACTCGGGGTTCGTGTGCTTCTTACGACTCATTTTTTACCTCCAATGTAATACAGTAGATTCTTTTTGGGGATTCAGACTCACAATTTCTGATTATTCCGCGCTAACCACGGTCTCCCGGTTGGTTTGAGACAGGACTCCCGTCCCGTATCGTCTGATTGCCATGGCGGTTATGATGAGGTCAAATGCTTCCGAATCCACGATTGCAGTATCGGACAGATCGGTGATGCACAGAGATTTTGTCCCGAAATACAGGTCTTTCGCACCGCAGAACAGGGTGTACCCTCTTTCGGATATCCCGGCAAGCCTCACCTCGTGGAATCGGACCACCATATCGGTTATTCGGGACTGTGCCCTCCGCCACAGTTCCCCATCTGCCGTCAGAAGAAACATTGCCGCAAGCATGGTTCTGTCTTCCCACTTCCCGGATTCCAGAATCTTCCGAAATCTCTCCTCGTGGTATGCATTACTGTACTGCATGAGTCTTTCCCCCTTCGTCCTCAGTCTCCTTTCGCATCGCGTTCGGAGTATCTCGCCATTTCCTTCACACAGATCTTCCAAAATACACCTCTTTGGGTAAGCGCAAAATACTGGTATGAAAAAAGCACCTCAGCACTGCAGACTGCACCCCGAAGCCGGCTTGAAGGTGCATTTTTCCTCAGGATTTTTGCACCCTGAACCTTCGAAATGCACCCCGAGACCGGCTCGAAGGTGCATTTGTCCTCCGTTCTTTGCACCTTGAACTCACAGACTGCACCCCAAAGCCGGCTTGAAGGTGCATTTTTCCTCAGTGTTTTTGCACCTTGAACCCACAGACTGCACCTCAAAGCCGGCTTGAAGGTGCATTTTTCCTTAGGTTTTTTGCACCCTGAACCCACGGACTGCACCCCGAGGCCGGCTCGAAGGTGCGTTTTTCCAACAAAAATGCACCCTGAAGCCGATGTCAGGGTGCGTTTTCAGCACTATGTTTTTATCAGGTGCAAGATTCCTTCAGCGCGGGATTCCACGACAGGAAATCTTCGGCGGGTCGACCTTCATGCGCATGCTCGAAAACATACGAGAAATATTTGTACGGATTCAGCCCGTTGCCCGTCGCTGTGATCAGGAGCGAATACCAAACTGCGCTTGTTTTTGCTCCTTTCACGGAATCGGAGAACAGCCATTGCTTTCTACCCACCACAAACGGTCGGATCGCGTTTTCCGCACGGTTGTTGGATATGGGGACGGCGGGATCTTCCAGAAATGCGTACATCGCCTTCTTTTGCCCCAGAGCATAGGCTCTGGCCTGACTCAGTTTCGACCTTCCCGGCGCGTCGAGTGCCTCAACCCATGCGTAAAATGCATCGAGAACCGGCTTTGACTGCGCTTCCCGCTGCTTTTTCTTTTCTTCCGGGGACAGAGGGGGTCCTGTCCGCCGACCCTTGTCATCCGTCCCATCGTATTCCCGCTCCAGAGCGAACAGCCTGCCGCAGTAGTTTACCCCGCGGGCAGCTTCTGAGTCCGCTGCCTCTTGCTTCTCCGGAAGGGCTTCCGCGAACTTCCGCCGGATATGGGCGAGGCACGCGCATCTAGTGACGCCGCTCACCTTGTTGTAGCCCGTATATCCGTCCGTGACCAGATACCCTCCGAATCCGCTCAGAAACCCGGCGGCGCTGTCGCCTTTCCGGTTCGGCTGATACTCAAAGAGGATATTGTCCGCGCATCCGATTTCTCCCGCGCAATAGACCCACATCCTCGATTCGGAAACCGCTGTTTTTCCTTCCTCCTTCAGTACCTGAACCACGGTTTCGTCCGCGTGGATGACTTTGTGACGGAGCAGCTCCCGCTTCTGCGCTTCCCAGATCGGCTTCAGGATCCCTTCCGCCGCGGCGATGATCCAGTTTGCCATCGTCGCCCGGCTGATGCTCAGTCCCAGACGCTCGTAATCCTTTTCCTGCCGGTACAGCGGCATCCCGCCCCCGTATTTCTCCACGCCGATCTGTGCCAGGAAACCGGGGGACGCCATACTGCGGGGCAGAAGCGGAACGGGCGCTTTCCCTTTTACGAAAACTGCTTTCTCAATATCGTCGTATTCACTGTCTCTCGCTTCGTCCTTTCCGCAGCTCACGCACTTGCGGACTTCCACATAGTGCTTCCGAAGGATCAGTTCCGCCGGTTTGTAGACGATTTCATCCCGTACGAACTCTTTTCCGATCACTTCCGTCTCCGAGCCGCATCTCGGGCAGGTATCCGTTTCGGCGGGATGGACGATTTCTTCCGGAATCAGGTCTGCGGCGATTTCCTGACGGGTCCGCTTCTTCTTCCTTTCGTGGGCGGTCACCGCGACGGCCTCTTCCCGTTCTGCCGTTCTGGTGTCCCGCTCCGTTTCCGCTTCGTTGAACAGACTGACCTGCTCTCCGCCTTCCGGGATAAGGTACTCTTTCTTTTCGCTCTTCTGCCCGAAGACGGATTTCCGCAGCAGATTGTAGTTCTGTTCAAGCTGCTCATAGTCTTCGAGAAGGCGGTCGTATTTCTGCTTCAGCGCGTCATATTCTGTAGGCGCAGTGCGCTTTTCCATATCTTCAACCGCCCTTCCCGAAACTTTCTTTGTTTTCTCTATTTTACCATAAAACAAAGCCCGTGTCCATTCGCAGGGAGAACGAACTTCGGGCTTCGCAAATGCTTCGGTTTTGTCTTCAAGACAGGTCTTTGGGCGTATAGTTTTCAAACCCTTTCGCGGGGCAGATCGAAAACCCGTTCATCAGCGAATACAGATCCTCCGCCGTGATGGCGATCTCATCTTCCTTGCTCATCGGCCATTTCAGCGTTGCTCCGGCGCCGTCATACCTCCGATAGTACATCTCGAATCCGTTTCCCGTCCAACTCAGGGCTTTGAAGTATTTTCGCGCTCTTCCGCAGAACAGGAACAGGCTCCCGGAGAACGGATCCTGCCCCAGTTTCTTCTTCACGATCCACGAAAGACCGTCGATCCCTTTCCGCATATCCGTATATCCGCACGCTACATAGATGTGCTGGTATTCTTCGGGTCGTTTCAGCATGACGATTACCCCCACAGATGAATTTCGATCAGATCCGGTTCCTTTTGTGCCTTGAAGCGGGAGTCACAGCGCGTCCGGTCGATCCCGCACTCCTGATTCAGCGTCTCTTTCCCTTCGCGGGCGATGACTTTTTTCCGCCAGTTGCAGTAGGTGCTGTGTACGATTCCGTGCTCCCTGCACCAGTCCTCCGACGTCTTCCCGCTGCTGCGGCACCGGACGACGAGTTCCCGGATTTCGTCGTAACTCTTACGTTTGGAAGGACTTCTGCGCATGATCTCACGGTCGATGGCTTCCAGCCCCTCACGCCGCCGTACCCGTTCCCTCCAGCTGTGGTACGTCTCGTACTTGATTCCCTGTGCCTCGCACCACGGATGTTCTCCCATCCCGCTGCTGCGGCATGCTTTCACTTTTTCCCGGTATTCCGCGTATTTCATCTCTTTTCCCCTTCTTGCGGATTTACCGGTATTTTATCACTTCTTCTGCTCTTTTCCTATACGGGGGTGAGTTTTGCGCTTACCTCTTTGGCATGACTTTCGGGTAAACTCGACCAAAGAATCTGTATCTGGACAGATGGCATTCATTGTAGCGGTATGGGCAACAACGGCACGATATATCGAGCGGTGTGAGTATTCTGCGGAACCGCTGTTTCCCACGCCCTTTTGAAGCCGTCCAGGGCGGGTGATCCAGCCGCAATGCCCAGTCGGTAAGTTTTGCGATGTTCAACGTCTTCTCCCTTCTTTTTTTTTCAAACAAAAAAGGCCGGTAACCTTAAGATCTTCCCGATCTCAAAATTACCGGCCCGTATGCCGTATTCAATTTGGTTCTTCCTCGAAAACTTTGTTTGATTTCACGAATTCTCAGAGGAATTCTTGTGCAACACTCCGAATTTTACTGGGCTTTATCCAGATAGTGCCTTGTTCAACAGCAGTGTTTTATCCCGCATACCCGCTGCATATTTTTTCTTCTTTCCCGGCGCTGATCCGAGTGGAACCCCCGGCCTCGTCGACGTCGCCGTCATCTTTTGTTCTACAACGGTTGATCGACGCAAAACCGGTTTTCAATCGCCGGGAAATAGAAAAGCACTTCAAATTTTACTTTGAAGTGCCATTTCTAAGAGAGTGGAGCATACGAGACTCGAACTCGTGACCCCAACACTGCCAGTGTTGTGCGCTCCCAGCTGCGCTAATGCCCCAGTTTGGAACGGGCCGTATAACTTGCACCTTCAGGGACTCGAACCCTGGACCCACTGATTAAGAGTCAGTTGCTCTACCAACTGAGCTAAAGGTGCATAAGTATACGGCCGTTCTCTCACTCCCCCAACTGGACTCGAACCAGTGACACCCTGATTAACAGTCAGGTGCTCTACCGACTGAGCTATGGAGGAATATTGTAGAGTTCTTTTTTACCTCTGCTCTACGAAGAGGCTCCCAACCACTCGCTCTTTTTCGGTTTATACTTCCCTAACTTCAACCAGCTTGGTGTCTCTACCTTCATCAGGCGACACCCTGATTAACAGTCAGGTGCTCTACCGACTGAGCTATGGAGGATTATACATAGAGCTTATTTTAATTGCCCTCTATGGAAGCAACTTCCCAACCACTCGCTCTTGCGATTTCACTTCTCTAACTAAATCCTGGTGCACTTCCCTAAATCAAGCAGGGGACACCCTGATTAACAGTCAGGTGCTCTACCGACTGAGCTATGGAGGAATACCGATGAGGTTAGTGTTACACTAACCCCATCGTGTGTCGGCAACTACCTATTTTCCCGGGCCGTCGCCAGCCAAGTATCTTCAGCACGACAGAGCTTAACTTCTGTGTTCGGAATGGGAACAGGTGGACCCTCTGCGTCAATGTCACCAACTCTGAAC
>Ga0256405_10001604_pt1 | contig 60141 bp, 51 predicted proteins | sample RumenRJG_02DNA_FD_189096 | JGI IMG/M metagenome (GOLD analysis project Ga0256405, IMG submission 189096) | Bovine rumen microbial communities from Lethbridge, Alberta, Canada - RJG_02 | ecosystem: Host-associated > Mammals > Digestive system > Stomach > Rumen | place: Canada: Alberta... | reverse complement strand
TCGAGCCTCGTTGAGTCGCGAAAAGAGCCTCAGGTTACACCTGAGGCTCTTGAGAAGCGCGAGACGGGGATCGAACCCGCGATCTTCGCCTTGGCAAGGCGACGTAGTACCACTCTACTACTCGCGCGCGTATTGTCCGTTCAACTTTCATTTCTGTGAAGAACGAAACTATTTAAAAAGAGAATCGCCTCAGTGTGAATGTTATCGCTGATTTAATCACTCTTTGAATGCCCAGAACCGGAATCGAACCAGTGACACGAGGATTTTCAGTCCTCTGCTCTACCAACTGAGCTATCTGGGCAACAGAGCGGGTGATGGGAATCGAACCCACATGTTCAGCTTGGAAGGCTGACATTCTACCATTGAACTACACCCGCAAAGGTTTTATATCGTGTCCCTCATCGGTGACGCGAGTGTTATATTACACTACCTCATCTCGTTTGTCAACTAATTCAATGATTTTTCTCAATATTCTCGCAAAAAAATTCTTGTAAAGCTCATAAATACATAAAAAATCCGGTCAAAATATTATTTCTGACCGGATATAAATCATTATAATGAAATCTTTTGAAAAGGAGCAGGCCACATCACCACACTTCTAATTGATAATTGGCTCTCGATGCCGCACTACCTGCCAGCATAGCTGATGCTTTAAATCTGCACCATGGCAAGCACATCAGAACATCTCCCATCGACATGACTTATGCCTCACCATTTCGTCTAAACCTGCTCTAACTACTCCCAAAACGCACCGGCAGCGCTCTAAGCTTACTTTTTAACTGACAGATCACAATAATATACCTTGCCGCAATATGCGCCGCAGGTGCACTTGTATATACCCTTTTCAGGTGAATGTTTAGTCTGTCCAACATTGTAGCGGTTGCTGTCCGTATGCATCAGTCGTACAAGCTCATTTTTATCTGTGATACCAGTACGCCATACAGGAATCTGTAATGTAACCTCATCCTCTCCGCAGTGGATGACAACGATAGCCACCTCATGCTTGTAGAGTCTTGCATATATAACATAATTATGTCCGGACATGAGCTTCATGAGAGAGCCCACTCTAAACACATTATAACGTCTGTGTAAACTGGACAGATAATTATGATACTCCATAAGCTCAAAGTCCTCATGTCCCCATGGATACGGACGTCTGGAGTCAGGCTCTGTCCATCCCGTCATACCAGCCTCATCGCCGTAATATATTGTAGGCGCTCCAGGCCATGTCATCTGCATCATTGCAGCAAGCCTGTATAAAGCAATATTTACACCTATATCCGCTGCCGAAGAACCCACAGTACCGATACGACCTACCTGCATATTGGTCCTAGTCATAAAGCGGCTGTGATCGTGATTTGACAACTGATTCATAGAGCACAAAACTGATATCTCAGGCATACGGGACATATGATATGTCATAGCATTAAAGAACTGCTTTCCATCGCCTCTCAGCATGTCATTTCTTGAGTCTGAATGCTTCTCCATACCAGTCAGGAACCAGGTTATAGGTTCCATAAAGGCATCATAGTTCATGATGGTATCCCACTCATCACCCTGCAGCCACCAAAAAGGATCTCCATAGTGCTCTGCGAGTATGACAGCCTCAGGATTGGCCATCTTTACCACCTTCCTGAATCTCTTCCAGAAGAAGTGATTGTAATCACCGGTATGTCCAAGATCCGCAGCAACATCCAGTCTCCAGCCATCAACACAATATGGTGCGCTGACCCACTTTTTGCCTACATAAAGAATCTTGTTTTCCAGCTCCTTGGACCCCTCATAGTTGAGCTTAGGCAGAGTATCATTGCCCCACCACTTCTCATATGTATTGTTCTTTGGCCATGCCTCATCACTGTTATCTCCAAAACCAAAATAATTGTGATAAGGACTCTCCTTAAGCTGATATGCACCAGCCTTATAGTCGTTAGACTTGTCCTTATAATTGTAGAAATTGGACTTGTTCATCCACTTGTTATATGAACCACAGTGGTTGAAAACGCCATCAATGATGACTCTCATGCCCCTGTCATGACAGGCTGTAACAAACTGCAGGAACAGCTTGTCACTGGCACGTAAATTCTCAATATTGGTAGTACGTATTGAGTACTTGGTCGCACGGGCATTATCTGTCTCCCAGTCCTCAATCACAGACCCGCCATCCTTAACTATCTTGCCAATATGTGGGTCTATATGATCATAGTCCTGTATATCGTATTTATGATTGGACGGTGATACAAACAAAGGATTGAAATATATTACCTCAACCCCTAAATGCTGGATATAATCCAACTTATCCATAACACCCTGGAGGTCACCACCGTAAAATCTGTGTACATCAAAAGACTCTACTGGTGTCTCCCAGTCTTTAATACCCTTAACCGCTCTGCCGAGATAAATATACTCATTATCCACAACATTGTTGGTCTTGTCGCCATCATAAAACCTATCAATAAAGATCTGATACATGATAGCGCCCTTGACCCAGTCAGGTATATGAAAACCCGGCATCAGATGGAACGACATCTGTGGATTCATATCATCTGACACACCCAACCTGTTATAGTGCAGCCTCTCATCCTGCTTTTGAATAAAGAAACTGTAACTAAGCATCGCATTTCCAACGACGATCTGATACTCGTAATAGTCAAAATACTCATCACTAAGTATGAGCCTCATCCGATACTCGGTGTTGCTCTCGTGGAAATAAACGAAAACATCGTCTACATCTCCATGTTTAGTTCTAAACCGTATCTTTACGGTGTCCCCGGGATCCTGCTCTGCCGGTGAACGATAATCATCCGTTCCTGCAGTATAAAGTGAATCCCAGTTGATCTCACTCATAGCCATGAAGTTATATACTCTTCCCCTAAATTACAAAATCAAAGCGAAACAGCCAAGGTTCCACCAGGTTACTATATCTGATGCCTACAGAATGATTTACCCACAAGTAATATCCCCAACAAATACCCACTCATGCTTATGCGAATGTCTCCGCCTGAAACATCCTCGCAGAACACTCACTTATTTATCAGCGTAACTCATCTATTAAGACGAGTCTCCCATTTATGGATGAGAATCTCTCATCTATTAATCGAACTCAACAACTCCAATATAAGGGAGATTACGATATCTCTGATCGTAATCAAGTCCATATCCTACTACAAACTCATCAGGAATCTCAAAGCAGGAGTACTTGACCGGTACTTCCTTTTCACGACGTGATGGCTTGTTAAGCAGTGTACAGATCTCGATTGAATTTGGCTTACGATCATAAAGGAGCTTACTCAAATGATTGAGTGTATGTCCGGTATCAATTATATCCTCAACTATTAGGACATTTTTACCCTCCAGAGGCTCATCCAGATCCTTAACTATCTTTACGATACCACTTGAAGTAGTACCTCCGCCATAGCTTGAAACAGACATAAAGTCAAAAGAAACATCTACATCATGGAGTCTCTTTGCAAGCTCGCACATAAACATCGCGCCACCCTTAAGTATGCATATAAGATGCAGAGACTTACCCTTGTACTCCTCTGAAATCTTGTCAGCAATCTCAATGATCTTTTCCTCAATCTGTCCCTCTGGAATCAGAACTCTCACATGCTCTGCCATTATTTTTTCTCCTTTTAACACTAATAATCTCCTGATTTATCCTCAAAATCAGACGCTTTTTACGATAATCAGCACTCATCTTATATGGAAGATCCAAATGCGCATTACCCGGGCCATGTATCAAACGATCCATATCCTTAAAATGGACCGCGCCCCAATCCTTGAGAGGTGTCCCTATGCGCTTTACCAACTCAATCATAACATATTGTCTGACAAGTTCCGGATAAGTTTTTAGCTCTATAACTGGAATCGATATCTCCCTGACACACCCCTGCTCCTGACAGGCACCGTCTGAGTCGTCACCGCCCTCAATAAGAGAGCCATGCCTGTCGACATAATCCGATGCAAGACGTATAAAGAAATCATCTGCCTCTCTCAAAAGCTCAGCAGTATGTGCTATATGTGCCGCAGCCTCTGGGTTGATCTCCCTAAGCTCCGGCAGGATCTCAGTCCTAATATGATTTCGTGTGTATTGGGTATCCAGGTTTGTAGAATCTATAACATAAGAAATGCCATCATCCTTTAGCCTACTCAGTATATAATCTCTCTTAACTGAAAGCAATGGGCGAATGATAAAACCTCGCCTCGGTTCCATCCCTGAGAGGCCTCTGATGCCAGAACCTCTGACCATATTGTGGAGCACTGTCTCAGCCTGATCATCCATATGATGTGCCACTGCTATCTTGCAGGATGCGTCATTATGATAATCCCCAAAAGTTTTTTTACTACCAACCTCTAAACCATCTGCCTGAGTCTCAGCATCAGACAAGTCTCTGATGTACTTATCAAATAGTCTCTGCCTCTCAGTCTCAAATGCCTCATACCTCAGGATACGGGCTGCCTCCTCAAGACTCAAACCCTTATCCCCTGCATACCCCAATGCATCAACATAAACCGCCTTAAATGGAATATCCCATACATTACAGAGATCTCTGGAAAACTCCATATCCCTGTCGGCCTCGGCTCCTCTGATACCATGATGTACATGCAGTGCAAAGAGCCGGAATCCCATAGATGATCTTAAAGTGTTAAGTGCATGGAGCAGGAATACCGAGTCAGGTCCCCCTGACAGTCCTACCAGTATGCAGTCACCCTTCTCTATAAGCTGATGCTTAACTATAAAGTTTTTAATTTCTGACATCAGCTGATCCATCACTACCTCTAAAAATGTGTAAATATTTTATTTTCATAACTTTTATTATACCAATAAAGTCCACGTAGATTAAGTATCAAAGCACAATCATATGATTTTTTTATCCTATAAGCCATTAAAAAAGGTTATGAAAGTGAATTCCACTTTCATAACCTTACTGTTTTTTGTTTATTAATTAACAAAAATGAATAGGAAAACTCCCAATGGCCCATATGAATAGCAAATATTTACTTATGTATTTCATATATACATTTTAATGTGGTAAAAATCACTTTCCAATGCTCTGGAGATACTCCTTGGCCCTACGCTCGTACTCCTCTACAGCGCTTCCAATCACCGGAGCACCTACGATCTTACCCTCAGAGTCAACCACAAAAGTGGTAGGTACTCCTATTATGCTCCTGCTGAGATCGTCAAAGGACTGACTCATTACAACATTAGTAAAACTGACACTATTTTCTTTTAAAATGCCAACAGCCTCTTCCTTTTTGGACTTATCACCATCTGTCACGTCAGCCACGATTCCCAGGACCTGAGCATTCTCAGGGAGGGACTCAGCCATCTTGCCAAGATTTTCCATCTCCGCGAGACATGGTGGGCAGTAGGTAGCCCATACATGTACCAGAGTCACATCAGCATCCTTAAAAATCTCATCAGTTACAATATTGCCGTCCATATCCTCTGATTCAAACGGAGCTACGCTATCCACAGTCTTCATAGCACTGGCAAATGCCTCCAGCAGTTTCTGCTGAGCCTCTGCACTATCGACTACAGTTTCAGTAGTTTCAGAAATGCTTTCTACAGTACTCTCTGCTGTGGTCTCCGCTGCAACGCCATCTTTTGATGCCGATGTTGCCATTGTCTCTGCGGTCATTGTCTCTACTACAGTTGTCTCTACCGAGGTTGTCGTCGCTGCCGCCGTGGTCTCTGTCACTGCTACCGTTGTCTCTTGAGCTGTCCCTGTAGCCGGCACACTGCTGCCACATCCTGCAAGGCCAATGCTTAAGGTCGCGATCATCACAGCTGATAAAAGTCTCTTCATAACAATCTCCTTTTCCAAATCCTGCCTACTAAAAGCAATCTCATCTTCAAATCCTCAGGATTACAAAATATCCCACTCCGATAATGTCTAAAGACTCTCGCAGTGGGATATGAATCTATATTTTATTTACACTTTAAATTAGTTTGCATCCATCATTTATTATCCGGCTTTATGATGATCTCATCCGGCATCTTAAGTCCAAAGATCTCCCTTGCTTTTTCCATGGTGTACTCCTTGGTCTTAACATATATCTTTTTCTGCTCAAGCTCCTCAGACAGGCGCTTTTGATCCTCTATATCCGCCGCCAGACTCTCCTCCTGCAACTGATAGTTACGATCCTGCTCACGGAGAGTGATACTACGCATGTGTATGGCGAATGCTATAAACAGAACAACTATGGTTATGCCGATAATAGCCAGTCTGTTTGAGGTTGCATTTTTATTTTTATCTGTGTTTATATCTTTATTTCTATTTCTTTTTTTCATCAAATCATCCCTCTTGTCATGATTATAATCGGGATTTAAAATTTTGTGAAGTATCATCTGCCATCAGATATTTCATCCTATATACATGTTACATCATATTGCAAAAATCATGCCATCAGATGTTTTATCCTGCACGCTGATATATTACAGCAAAATCATATAGGCAGATAAATATATCTCATGAAGTATCAGATGTACTCATACATATCCTTGGAGTCTTCCTTGTGCACTGTCTCCTGGATAGCTGTCACCTTGACCTTTACTGATTTGGTACCAAAGGAAACCTCGATCACATCTCCTACCTTGACCTCAGTACCTGCCTTGGCAACTTTGTCGTTAATGCTGACGCGTCCTGCATCACACGCCTCATTGGCAACTGTACGTCTTTTGATAAGTCTTGAAACCTTTAAATACTTGTCTAAACGCATAATACGCCTTTCTGTTAAAAAACTCCCTGGCCAAAAGACCAGGGAGATATAAATCTATTTTGGGTTTATTGTTTTTCGAGAAATCTTTGATCATTTTATTTTGTCAAAGAAGTCCCAAATCAAAATCCAACTATAGGAATAGAGGAAAACTCTGATTAGTTAACCTTATCCTTAAGAGCCTTACCAGCCTTAAATCTTGGTGCCTTTGAAGCATCGATCTTCATTGTCTCACCAGTTCTAGGATTTCTACCCTCACGAGCAGCTCTCTCAGCAACATCGAATGTACCAAAACCGATAAGCTGTACCTTATCACCCTTTGCAAGTGCGTCTGCGATAGCATCAAATACGCCCTTTACTGCGGCCTCTGCATCCTTCTTTGAAAGATCAGCCTTCTTAGCAACCTCTGCTACTAACTCCACTCTATTCATGTCATTTTCCTCCGTAATACCATCTGTTGTAATTTGCCTGTCTACGCAGGTTTCAAATGGATTTTATACTTTGTTTTACGCTAGAAATTATATATTTATAAATGGGTCATGTCAACCAACAAGCGCATAATTACGCGGGTTTTGGGCATTTTTGACTCAATTATAAACATTTTTTTATGAAAACTTAACTAAGTCCTAATTTTTGACCTATTACTCAGCATTTTTTCGTATACGTTTAAGAATTTCCTCCAGATGTTCCATAGTCTCCTGTAGAGTCCAGATTTTCTCTCTGGTGCTCTGTCTGAATACCATCATAGGAGTCGCTCCACCATTAAACCTGAGTTGTCCATGATTCTCCTTGATCACCTGTGGAATAGCATCAACATTGACATCTGCCTTGCTGTCCAGAGTGATCTTAAACATACCTCTCTGTATGTCCACCTCAGTTGCATAACACTGGTGAGCGATTGCGCGGAGTTTGGCAACATCCAAAAGGTTCTCACACTCCTTAGGCAGCTCTCCAAAACGATCGATAAGCTCGTCCTGTATGTCGCTGTAATCCTCCTCTCCGGTGATAGAGGATATCCTCTTGTAGGTGTCCAGCTTCTGGGCCTCATTTGAGATATAGGTATCCGGTATGAATGCATCGATATCGCAGTTTATCTGTGTATCGAACTCCGGCATCTCCTGTACCTCGCCCTTTTCCTCCATGACAGCGGTATTAAGCAGCTTACAGTATAGATCGTAGCCCACAGCTTCCATATGACCATGCTGCTCCGCGCCCAGGACATTGCCGGCACCACGGATCTCCAGGTCACGCATGGCGATACGGATACCTGAACCAAGCTGTGTAAACTCCTTGATAGCCTTGAGACGTTTCTCCGACTCCTCAGTGAGCATCTTGCCGCGTCTGTACATGAGGAATGCATATGCCGTACGGCTGGACCTGCCCACTCGTCCTCTGAGCTGATAGAGCTGTGACAGTCCCATGCGTTCTGCATCCTGTATGATAAGGGTGTTGGCATTTGGGATATCCAGTCCTGTCTCTATGATAGTTGTGGACACCAGGACGTCTATCTCTCCATTTACAAACTGGAGCATGATATCCTCAAGCTGGGTCTCCGACATCTGTCCATGGGCATAGGCTATCCTTGCATCCGGGCATAGCCTCTGTATGTGTACCGCAATATCTGCAATGTTATTTACTCGATTATAAACATAGTATACCTGACCTCCACGGCTGAGCTCTCTGGAAATCGCCTCACGGATCAGCTCATCATTGTACTCCATGACATAAGTCTGGATAGGCTGACGATCCATAGGCGGCTCCTCAAGGACTGACATATCTCTGATGCCCGCAAGAGACATATGGAGTGTCCTCGGGATAGGTGTGGCTGTAAGCGTAAGTACATCCACCTCCTGCTTGAGATTCTTGATACGCTCCTTGTGAGTGACTCCAAATCTCTGCTCCTCATCAATGATAAGTAGTCCCAGATCCTTAAACTTAACATCCTTACTGAGCAGTCTGTGAGTCCCGATGACGATATCCACACGACCTGCCTTGGTATCCTCAATAGACTTCTTGATCTGCTGAGGGGTTCGGAATCTGCAGAGGAGCGCAATGTTGACAGGGAAACCCTTCATTCGCTCCACAAAGGTGTTATATATCTGCTGGGCAAGAATTGTAGTCGGCACCAGGTATGCCACCTGTTTAGAGTCCTGTACTGCCTTAAAAGCGGCTCTCAGGGCTATCTCCGTCTTGCCGTAACCAACATCACCGCAAATGAGTCTGTCCATGATCTTGTGGCTCTCCATATCAGCCTTGGTAGCGTCAATGGCCAGCTCCTGATCCACAGTCTCCTCGTATGGGAACATCTCCTCAAATTCCTTTTGCCAGATAGTATCCTTGCCGTACTTATAGCCCGCTGTGTTCTGTCTTGCAGCATAAAGCTTGACCAGATCCCTGGCGATCTCCTTGACCGCATGCTGGACTCTGGTCCTGGTCTTTTGCCATTCATTGCCATTGAGCTTGTTAAGCTTAGGTGCCTTGCCCACATCCTGACTGGCGTACTTTTGGATACCATCAAGCTTTGTTGCCGGCAGATACAGGTTGCCTCCATCGCCATACTCAACCTTGATGTAGTCCTTGGTCACACCATCTGCCTTGATACGCTCTATGCCCTTATAAATACCTATACCATGAGCCTCGTGAACAACGTAATCACCCACTGAAAGCTCATTGAGCTTGGATATTTTCTGACCATCAAATTTTTTCTGTTTACGTTTCTTTTTGACCATGCTGGCGTTGCCAAACATGTCGCCCTCTGTAAGGAGCACAAAATTCTCTTCCGGAAATCTGTAACCACTGTTGAGGACACCAAAACGCACCTGGATGGCACCCTTTTCTGCCTCCTCTCTGGCATCTCTCAGAGCATTATCGCGAGAACCCCCATGTCCGTCAGCCCGCATAGATGATCCGCCGCCGGCTGATGATGCACCGGCAGAAGCATTCGCCGCACCAGCACCGTCCTGTATCGTCTCAAAAGCACCTGCATCACCTGATACAGTTGCCTCATTATCTCTATATTTTTGTGGATCCCTGTCAGTTACATCAGGGCAGTACGCTCTCAGATCATAATCACGGAGATCCTGAGCAAGTCTCGACGCTCTGGTCCTGGATGGACTCAGGAGCACAATCTCGTAATTGTCCTTTTGCCAGTGCTTAAGGTCCTTTATTAAGAGGTCAAATCCCGACTTGTAGGGTGTGACCTCACTGGTCTCAAAATGGAAGCTGCTGACCGCATTAAACTCGCTGAGATGGGTGCCCAGGGTGCTGAATGCTATCGTCCTTTTATCAGACAGCCTTTCCATGATCTCATCGATACCGTAAATGAGCTTATCAGGATCTCTCACATCCCCTGCACCCATACCGTTGGCCTCAAGTACCGCAGTAAGTTTTGCGTGCTTATCCATCTCTGTGAGACGTGCCTCAAAGCTCTCTCTGAACTCTGTCTCAACCATCTCACCACGCTCCTTGAGACGGTCTGGCTCATCCATAAAAAATACAGTGTCCTCCCCAAAATAATCCAGGAGACTCACCTCTTTTTTATCACCTCCGGCACTTCCGGACGCTTTGTCAGAGGCAGGATAGATTTCTGCCTCCTCCAGTGACTCGATAGAACGCTGGCTCTCCACATCAAAGGAACGTATATTATCCACCTCAGTGTCCCAGAACTCTATACGGATAGGATTGTCTGCAGTAAATGGATAAATATCCGCGATGCCGCCTCTCACTGAGTACTCACCCATGGCCTCTACCTCAGCCATCCTCTCGTAACCGAGATTACTGAGCTTTTGCGACAGTGCCTCCATCTCCATGACCATGCTCGGGCGAATGCTGAGAACTGACTCAGAGAAATTTTCTTTGCCTAAGACCTTGTCCATGAGAGCATCTATGCTGGTGACAATGACCCCTCCATCATCCTCCATAAGGTGCTTTAACACCTCTACTCTCTGTCTGGTGATGAGGGTACCCTGAGTATCCGCCTGATAAAAAAGGAAATCCTTGGCCGGATAGTACCAGGCGCTCTCCTGGAAGGCATGAATGTCCTTTACAAACTGCTTGCCGGACTGCTCATCCTTTACCACAAGGAGCTTCCAGTTTTTTTGAGCCTTGGCGCCTGCTCTCCGGGCAGAGACATTGGCAGCATTATCAAGAGACACCAGGAGCTGAGCCTTGACAGGATCAACTGTTCCTGTGACGGCTATCGGTCCCCTGCCATCTGCTATAGCTTGCTGCAGTTCCTCATATGTTTTTGTTCGTAAAAATGGATTGACCATGTAAATTCCTTTATATTTCAGTTAGCATCTTTCTTGGCTTTATTGATACACGCCATGTTTTATATGCCTAAAAACTAAAGTATCCTGTTATCATTACAGTTTCATAGCATTGTACTTATTCATTGCATGCTCTGTTCCGTTATCAATGATATCAAGAGCAGCCTGCGCCGCCTCACTGTACATCTCCTGCATTATCTTTTCATCTGTCTGATTAAATCTGGCAAGTACGTGGGCTGCAAGATCCATATTATCAGGCTTCATGCCTACACCCACACGTACTCTGGCAAATTTATCTGAGCCGAGACTTGCGATGATGGACTTTAATCCATTATGGCCCCCGGCTGAGCCTGATGGTCTGATACGCATACGTCCCACATCAAGATTTATATCGTCAGAAAATACAATAATATGCTCTGGTTCTATTTTATAAAAATTGGCCAGAGGTGCGATACAGTTACCTGAAAGATTCATATAGGTAAGTGGCTTGACTATGATTATCTGTTCTGTACCCTGAGTGCTGGCATAGCGCACCTTGGTGTATGCACCATTAAATTTTGTTTCATTGAGCTTTTCGCCACCCATTTTGTCCAGCAGGGCATCTACAGCCGCAAATCCTGCATTATGACGTGTGCCCTCATATTTTTTCTCTGGATTTCCGAGACCGGCAATCAAATACATTTTATTTCCTCCAAACACTACTTATTACATTATTTCTATCACATGAATTATTTCTTTATCCTCATCACATGATATTAGTGTCATAAGTCTTCTCCCACGTGTGCTTGCACAAAAGTGGGAGATAGACTTCATGACACGCCCCACATGGAGCACGTAAGGACGCTTTTTGCGGCCTGAGAGTGCGGAATGTGGGAGGAACGCGAGCCTCGTGGCAGATTCCGCAGGAATCTGGCATATAGCACCAGCCCTCGCGAAGCGAATTCCAATGGGCTGGTGTTCCCAGAAGCGCAAAGCGCGAAGCGGTCCGATATCGACTTTTGACACTCACATCATCACATGGTTTACTTCATGACTTGTCTTATCATCTCTATTTCATGACTTTTGTGCATTTTATATGTTCCGGAGCAAAAAGTCAAAATTAAGGAGTCGCTGCAATCGCAACGACTCCAAAATGGTTTTAATCAATATCAGTTAAAACTAAAATCCCTCTGCCTCAGATATCATCTCTGCCTGATATTTATCAAGGATGATACTCTGAATAGCATCTCTGGTTGATGACTTAATAGGATGAGCGATATCTCTATACTCTCCATCAGCAGTCTTCCTAGATGGCATAGCAATAAAGAGCCCCTTCTCACCCTCAATCACCTTAATGTCATGAATCACGAACTCGTTGTCAAAAGTGATAGATACAATGGCTTTCATCTTGCCTTCCTTATCTACCTTACGAATCCGCACATCTGTAACCTGCATTTTTGCTCCCTTCCCTGACCCCAGTTGTCAAATATTCGGTCATGCTAAATAACTGTGTCGATAATTACATCTGATATCTAACGTTTTTCTCAACCACAATCTTTATATCGTCAGGGTCTCCAATGTAGGTAGTATTTGCACGTATAGTATCACGGCTCTCTACGATGCAGTTTTCAATAACTGTGTTATCTCCGATGTAAACATCGTTGAGGATGATGGAGTTTTTGATAACGCAATTGTTGCCTACGTATACCTTACGGAAAAGAACAGAGTTCTCAACTGTACCATTGATGATACATCCACTGGCAAGGATAGAGTGACGAACATTACAATCAGGGTTGTACTTTGCTGGAGGATTGTCCTCAAGTTTTGTATAAACTCCTGGAAGTGTACGGAAGAAGTAATCACGTACATCTCTCTTTAAGAAGTCCATATTTGTCTTGTAGTAAGACTCTACAGATGAGATATTTGACCAGTAAGTCTCGATCTTATATCCGTAAATCCTCTTAACATTTTTATATCTAACGAGGATATCGTTAACAAAGTCTGTTCGATCCTCCTCATGAGCCTTTTCAAGGAGATCAATAAGCTGACGTCTGCGTACAACATAAATACCACATGAAATAGTGTTGGCATCTGTTGTAATTGGCTTTTCCTCAAAATCAACTACACGACCATCATCGTTGAGCTTGACACAACCAAATCTTGAAACGTCTGTATTAGGCTCCATAGTCTTTACAACAACTGTAATATCTGCCTTTTTCTCAATGTGGTACTCAAGTACCTTGTTGTAATCGAGCTTGTAGATACCATCACCTGCAGCTACGATTACGTATGGCTCATGAGATGCCTTGAGGAACTCAAGGTTCTGATAAAGTGCATCTGCTGTGCCTCTGAACCAGTCACTGTGCTTGGCTGTAATAGTAGGTGTATAAACATACAGACCTCCCTGCTTACGACCAAAATCCCACCACTTTGATGATGACAGATGCTGATTAAGTGATCTTGAATTGTACTGTGTTAATACTGCAACTTTCTGAATATGTGAGTTAGACATATTGGAAAGTGAAAAATCAATTGCGCGGAATGAACCTGCTACAGGCATTGCGGAGATAGCTCTCTTGTTGGAAAGCTCCCTCATACGCTTATTGTTACCACCTGCTAATATAATACCTATCGCTCTCATATCTCGTCGTCCTCCTTAATGATTGCTCCGCCGCTCGCGAGTAATCCGTCAGGATAATCCTCTGCTGTTGTCACGCCATAGATAGCGGTGTTCCTGCCGATCTTGACATTGTCAGGAATAACTGAACCCTCACCAATTGTGGCAAGATCTGCATTATATACTCTCTTGTCAAATACACTAGGTGCAAACTCTCCGACACCAATCTCACAGTTGCGTCCGATCTTTACATCCTGTGCAATGATAGCCTTATCAATCTTGGTGCCACCCTCAATGACTGCGTTGGACATGATAACTGAATCAGTAACCACAGCGCCTGACTCAATAACTACGCCCTCACCAATAACTGAGTTATGTACCTCTCCGTGGATCTCACATCCCTCGGCAATAAGACACCTCTCAACATTGGAGTTTGCTGAAATAAACTGTGGAGCAGGATTTTGGGTATCTGTATAGATCTTCCAGTACTCCTCATAAAGGTTGAACTCTGGAATGATTGCAACGAGCTCCATGTTTGACTGCCAGTAAGACTGCAGTGTTCCTACATCCTTCCAGTAGCCATTGAACTCATAAGCAAAGATACGCTTTCCACCCTGGAAAAGATAAGGAATGATATGCTTACCAAAATCCTCACCTGGTACGTCCTTGTTTGTAATGAGTGCCTCTCTTAATATAGGCCATGAGAAAATATAGATACCCATTGAGGCAAGGTTGGACTTTGGCTCCTTAGGTTTCTCCTGGAAATCGATAATACGATTGTTCTCATCAGTTACTGTAATACCAAAACGGCTTGCCTCCTCCATAGGAACAGGCATAGATGCTATAGTACAATCAGCATTCATAGCCTTATGGTACTCAAGCATAACCTCGTAATCCATCTTATAAATATGATCACCTGACAAGATCAGAACATAATCTGGAGAGTAGTTGTCAATATACTCAATATTCTGATAAATAGCGTTGGCTGTACCTGAAAACCAATCGGCACCTGTCTGGGACTCATATGGTTGGAGAATAGTCACGCCGCCTCTGTTACGATCCAAGTCCCATGGAATACCGATTCCAATATGGGCATTCAGACGTAATGGCTTATACTGGGTGAGTACACCGACAGTATCAACGCTGGAATTGATGCAGTTAGAAAGTGGAAAGTCGATAATAGAGTACTTACCACCAAAGGAAACTGCAGGCTTTGCAACATTCTTTGTAAGTACGCCAAGGCGTGAACCCTGGCCGCCAGCAAGCAACATGGCGATCATTTCTTTCTTAATCACGTCATCACCTCTTAGTGTTATAAAAGTGTAAAAAATTTCAAGCTATTTTAAATTATAGCACCCTAAGCCCTCTCTGTTAACTCAAAAATGGTAAAATTAACCACAATTAAATTGTTTTGCTTTTATAATTTGTCAAATAATTATAACAATTCTGACATTTTTGGTTTTTCTATAAAATTTTTAAGAAATAAATATTTTTTACTTTGTATCTGTACACAAGAAACATTGAAAACACATAGCGTTTAAAGTATAATCATTAATCAATCGAGACTTTGTCTCGATATTTTATATTAATTAAGAACAGGGGTTTATTATGGAAGTTACTGCTTTAAGAGAAATTTTCAAAAACAAAGAGTCCTTCTATGATAAGGAAGTCACCGTCGGCGGTTGGGTAAGATCTAACCGTGATTCCAAGCAGTTCGGTTTCCTTGTCATCTCAGATGGTACATTTTTCACACCACTTCAGGTCGTTTATCATGATGACATGGACAATTTTGCAGAGATCGCCAAGCTTGGCGTTGGTGCCGCTGCTGTAGTTAAAGGCAAGATCGTTGCTACACCTGAGGCCAAGCAGCCTTTTGAGCTCCAGGCTACAGAGGTTACAGTTGAGGGTACAACAACTCCTGATTATCCACTCCAGAAAAAGAGACATACACTTGAGTATCTCCGTACTATGACACATCTCCGTCCTAGGACCAATACATTCCAGGCAGTGTTCCGTGTTCGTTCACTCATTGCTTACGCTATACATGTATTTTTCCAGGAGAGAGGCTTTGTATACGTTCACACACCACTCATCACATCATCTGATGCAGAGGGTGCCGGTGAGATGTTCCAGGTAACTACTCTTCCTATCAATGGCGCACCTGAGGTCGATGGTCAGATTGATTATTCTCAGGACTTCTTTAACAAGAAAACATCCCTGACTGTTTCCGGACAGCTCAACGGTGAGACATTCGCCCAGGCTTTCCGTAACATCTATACATTTGGACCTACATTCCGTGCAGAAAACTCTAACACACAGCGTCACGCTGCTGAGTTCTGGATGATCGAGCCTGAGATGGCATTTGCTGATCTTGATGACGTCATCGTCTGCGAGGAGGATATGATCAAGTTCATCATCAAGTACGTACTTGAAAACGCACCTGAGGAGATGGCATTCTTTAACCAGTTTATGGACAAGGGTCTCATCGAGCGTCTTACTCATGTTATGAACTCTGAGTTTGCACGTATCACATACACAGACGCTGTCAAGCTCCTTGAGGAGCACAACGACGAGTTTGAGTACAAGGTTTCATGGGGTGTCGATCTCCAGACAGAGCATGAGCGTTACCTCACAGAAAAGCACTTCAAGAAGCCTGTATTCGTAACTGATTATCCAAAGGATATCAAGGCCTTTTACATGAAGCAAAACCCAGACGGCAAGACAGTTGCTGCTGTTGACTGTCTCGTACCTGGTATCGGCGAGATTATGGGTGGCTCACAGCGTGAGGAGGACTACGACAAGCTGGTTAAGCGTATGCAGGAGCTCGGCATGGATATGGACCAGTACAAGTTCTATCTTGATCTCCGTAAGTATGGTACAACTCATCACGGTGGTTTCGGTCTTGGATTTGAGAGAGCTGTTATGTACATTACAGGTGTTCAGAACATCCGTGATGTCATTCCTTTCCCAAGGACAGTTGGAAACTGCGAGATCTAAAAGTTGTTTGATACAGTGCCTTCCTACAGAAGCTATAGCTGATCAGGAAAGATATATTTCTACAAGATTGATAACTGCTAATAGCAGATATTTCTACAGAAGTGATAACTGTTAATGGCAGATGTTTCTGCAGAAGTAAGAACTTAAAAGCAAAATACTAATACAGGATTTTATCGGGTGGCTATGCCGCCCGATTTTTTTATGCTGATTTTTACCTGCAGATTTTTATGCTGCCAAATACTTAGTTGACCCTTTTTAATTTATGGTTTTTAAGTTAAAATATACTTCGTATACATTTTTTTATTTAGGAGCATTACATGCGTTTTATACACACATCAGATATTAACTGGGGCATGGTTCCGGATTCAGATCAGCCATGGGGCAAGGATCGTGCAAACGATATCAAGGCCACCTTCCGCGCTATCATCGAGAAGTGTCGTGATTTCAGCGTTGACTGTTTATTTATCTCAGGCAATCTCTTCCACCGCCAGCCCATGAACAAAGATCTGCAGGAGCTCAACTATCTGTTCAGTTCCATACCATCTACACATATTGTGATCATATCTGGTGAGAATGACCGCATCAGTTCCAACTCGGCTTTACTGAGTTTTAACTGGAGTGCCAATGTTCACTGGATCCTGAGCGATCAGCCAGAGTCGGTTTACTTTGATGACATAAACACAGAGGTTTACGGTTTTTCCTATCATTCACGAGAGTTAAAAGAAACTGTCATCGATACCATCGAGCCTGAAAACAATGGACATATCCATATCCTCCTTGCCCACGGTGGTGACCAGGATCATATGCCTGTAGATATCGAGACTCTTTCCAGACTTCCTTTTGATTATATCGCCATGGGTTATCTCCATAATCCTGTAGAGATCGTGGAGCGCAGGGTAACCTATTCCGGTTCTCCAGAGCCACTGAGCAGCAGTGAGACTGGTCCTAGAGGTTTTTACTTTGGTGATATCAATCCAATAACCCACAAGGTTCAAAAGCTTACCTTTATGGAGACTGCCAAGGTATCTTATATACCTCTTGAGTTTTCTGTTGATGACAAGACCACCAGTGATGAACTGGTCAGACGTGTTGTCACCAGTATCAAGTCCAAGGGTGAGCACAACATATATATGATCCACATAGTCGGCAAGCGTGACCCGGAAGTACACTTCCATCTCTCATCTCTCAGACACAATTTCAGGATAGTGAGCATTCAGGATGATTCCGAGCCTCAGTATGATTTTGCGGCGATCTATAAAGAGCACCCATCAGACATCATAGGCTTTTACATCCGCAAGCTCCTCCGTGACGATCCTGACGAAATGAGCTATGTAGAAAAGAAAGCTTTATATTATGGCATAAATGCTTTACTAAAATCACAGAAGGGTGGGAGATAATCATGCGTTTTATTGATATCCACATCGATGGATTTGGTAAGTTCCATAATTTTGACATGCACCTGGATGATGGCATGAACATAATATATGGACATAATGAGGCTGGAAAGTCTACACTCCACTCATTTCTGCAGGCTATGCTTTACGGACTAGGCAGACGTTCCGGCAAGACATTATCCAAAAAGTATCAGTCCTGGGAGTATCCAGATGATTACAGTGGACAGCTCCGTATAGAGGACAAGGGAAAGAGATATCTCATACATAGAGATTTTAATGAAAACACAATTTCCGTATACAATGAGACTGACCACGAGGAGATAAAAGAGCCCGAGGTCTGGCTCCACAATATGCTGGATGGCATCTCCGAAACTGCTTTTGAGAACACCGTATCCATAGGCCAGCTCCACAGTGCCACCAGTCGTGGCATGATCAATGAGCTCAAGTCCTGCATCCGTAATTTAAACTCTACCGGTGATCTGTCACTGGATAGTGCAGGCGCTCTTGAGATACTCAACAGTCAAAAGGAGCAGTTCAAATCAAAGCTGGTCCCTGATGCAGCCAAGACCTATGCACAACTTGTAGGCGAGATCAGAAATATCGAGAGAGACATTCAACAGCCTGAATATGAAAATCATCTCCGTAAATATCAGAATCTGCGTACTGAGGTGCGTACCGAGCAGGTGGACCGCCAGACAAAAAAAGAGGAGCTGCTGCAAAAGGTAGCGGCTCAGGAGGCCACATTACAGCAGTCCGGTCTGAGAGATGATGCAGAGATACAAAACACTGTGGACTTTGGAAATCGCATGTACAGTACCTATCAGTCAGAGGTCTCCAGGCAAAAGGATGCCTCAAGGGTGTTACTCCCTATAGGCCTGTTTGTGCTTGCGGGCGTGAGCCTGGTTTTGGACGTACTTTTTGCCTCTGCCGGACTACATGAGGTTGGGGCAATGTTCAATATCTCAAAGGAGAGCATCCCATGGGTTACCAATATCGTTAAGGACTCGGCTCTTGGCGCCACTATCCCAGTTGCCCTGTGCACGTTTTTCTTTGTTCTCTTCCTGATGCTTGCCATCACACTGTTGCATGGCAACAGCACCAGTCGCAAGAGCTTTGACAAGGCTTCCAGGGATCTGGAGAACCTGCTAAACAAATACATCGGAACCTCAGACATCAGCGAGGCTGCTATAAACAGTTTCCGCACTCACATGGATGAGCTCCTCAAGATAAACGGTGAGCTCACCTCCAACAAGGAGGTTTTGGATGCTCTTACTCAGGAGCTGCAGGGTCTCAACGATGATGAACGCAGATATGATGTAGAGCTCCAAAAGCAAAACGAAAAGCAGACTGAGCTGGAGGGCAAGCTGCAACATCTTGTGAATGTTAAAAACCGTGCAGAGATGCTCAAGCGCACCATCAGCGTCAACGATGCGTTGACTGAGGAGATAGATGCTATCAACCTGGCCTATGAGACCCTGACAGAGCTGGAGGCCAGTATCAAGCAGAGCTTTGGTCATTATCTCAACAAAGAGGCCGGTGATCTCATTTCCGGCATTACAGGTGGTGTTTATGACTCCATATGGATAGACCACAATCTGGATATCTTTATGAATACACCTGCAAAGCTGGTACCTATTGAGGATGTATCTACCGGCACCATGGATCAGATCTATCTGGCTCTGAGACTTGCAGCATCACGCCTTATGCAGAGTAACGGTGCTAATGCAGATGGCACATCTGGCAACAGCACCACTGTTAGTGACAGCGATAAAAACAGGCTGCCTCTGATATTTGATGATTCTTTTGCCATGTATGATGAAAAGCGGCTCAACTCCGCTCTCCATTTCATCATGGATATCCATCCGGGACAGATACTTCTCTTTACCTGTCACACTCGTGAGAGACGGATACTTAAAGAGTCTAAAGACAAGTTCAATGTTATTGAGCTTCCATGATCTAAGTAAATCGAGTAGGGAAGATGCAATCGCTTCCTACTCGTCCTTGAGCAACCGGTCGGCTTTAGCCGACAAATTTCATCTCGGCGACTCTGCAATGTAAAAAAACACGGGCAATGGCCCGTGTTTTTTTAAACACATCATCAGTGTCTGCAGACCTATCTTATTTACATCCACTTATCATCTACATCCACTTATGCATACTCTTTTTAAACTCCTCCAGTTGTATTGGTCTGGAGTAGTAAAATCCCTGAAGGCTGGTTATGTTGAAATTTTCTTTGACATAATTAGCCAGCTCCTCGGTCTCGATACCCTCAACACATACATGGGCTCCAAGTACTCGAGCACAATCAACAATGGCTTTGAGCATTATCCTCTTTGGCTCCTCGTTCTGGATATTCATGATAAAGGATCTATCTATCTTTATCTGATTAGTTGGAACATCAAAGAGCAGGTTTATAGCAGAGTATCCTGTACCAAAATCATCCAGGGACGTCTGCATTCCCAAACTCTGTATGTACTCCAGTCTCCTGCGTAAAAGTTTTTTATCCAGAAGCTTACATCTCTCGGTGAGCTCCAGTCGTATATTTTTTGGATTGACTCCGGACTCCTCTACAAGATGTTTTAGCTCCTCCTCAAATTCATCTCTGCCCAGCTGTGGATAGGCAAGATTGATATTTACTATAAAATCCGGAATAATCTTAATGATATCCTTTGCATCCTCGAGAGCAGTTTTTATGATCCATTTACCAAGATCGTAAAAAATCGCATCCTTTTCAAGCCACTCTATAAAAGTACCTGGGAATATCTCTCCAAACTCGTCACCGTACCATCTGAGCAGCGCCTCCATGGAGACAAGCCTATTACTGTCTTTTCCGATTATAGGCTGATAAACAAGGAAAAATCCCTTACAGTCAAATCTGATGGACTCTCTTATCTCATTGTACATCAGGAGTCGTTTCCTATCCTCTAAAATACTGGACTGATTAAATACATTAAGACTATCAAGGCTTGTATTTTCCTTTGCCTTGGCAAGAGCAAAAAGCGCAGAGGTATAGACTGTGTTAGGTGTGATTTCTGAATCATCTGTATACACCGCACCACCATATATATCTATAAAAATCTTCTTATACTTTGCCTGTACTCCTTCTTGTAAATGCTTGCGAATGTTATCAAACTCACTGACCCCAAAGGTATGAATACTCTCATCCCCCTTATCAAAGGCTTTTAGCATGGCAAACTTGGTACCCTCAAGTTTAAAAATCTCAGCACCATTTCTGTGTAAACGGGCAATATCTGCAAGAGATCTGAGCACTCTGTTTCCCTCTATATAACCATAATTGTTATTAACTGATGAAAAATCTCTAACGCTGAAAAGCATAAGAAAATAGGATTTATCCTGTTTCTTATACTGTTCCATCAGCTCTATCATCTGTTGAGTTGTAAAAAGCCCGGTAGTTGGCTCTACTTGATAGCTTTTTTCATAGTTGATGACTGACCCCGCGTAGAATACAGGTTTACCCTCTCCATCTCTCTTAAATTTGGAAAAGGTTGCAACCATCGTATATATGCCATCTTTATTTTTGATGCGATAAGGGACATTGAGTTCATCCTTCTCTCCATCAAACATCCTTTTTGCTTCCTGTTCAAACTGCTCGCGATCGTCAGGATGTATCAGGCTAACATACAAAGACAGAGCAGCATCGTTATCCATAATACGGGCAGGTAATCCTAAAAAGTCCACCATCTCCTGAGACCAGTGAACTTTATCATGTGTATAATCCGCATAAAAAGCGTACCAGCCCTCTTTCTGGCTGGAAAAAATATCAAATAACTCATCAAAATATCTGACTTTTAAATAATCTTCCATATATTTGCGGCCACCTATCTATAGTCGTAAGTACAGTTAATCTCTTACATAATGTCGGCAAAATCATTTTAATTATTAACAAATGATAAAAAAACTGTGGCTTGATATTTAATCAAACCACAGTAATCGTGATACTTATATTTAGTATGTCCTCTTTCAGAATTACAGTTACAGATCTGCCGCTGTTTTATCTGTTTTAGGTATGTTTCAAGGACAAATTTCAGGCCTTGCTCTCCTGCTCCGGGTGATCAAGCTTAGTCACTGCATCAATGATCGATGATGCCTCACCACTGTCAATCAGCGCTTTAATCTTGCCGATATCCTCAGGATTCATATGATTCTTTCCGAGATACTGCTCGTAGGTCCTGGACAGATTAAGAGCCTGCTCCCTCTCCTTAGTTTCAAGCTCTGATCTAAGTGCAGTAGCATCAGTAAAGCTCTGACTCAACTCATCTATCTTTGGCTTGGTAGCCGTCTCAATCTCATCGATAATTATATTTCTCGTCACAGTATCAAAGGTATTTTGAGCACTCTGCTTTTGACTGATAATGTCACTGCGCTCCTGCTGCATCTTTGCAATCTCATCATCATAGGACTCAAGATTATATCCAGCTTCATCAGAATCGTTTTTGATGGTCTTTTCAAGTTTTCTGATCATCTTTTTATTTTCCTTGATACGATTCTTGATATCACGTCCCTGACGTACCACGCCAGAGTGGCGGCCGGAGACATTCATAATACCAACATAGATACCGCCGAAAGCCAAAATATCTACAAGATAAATGATAAATAGATACCAGAACTTACGCTCTGGAATCAGGAAATATATCCCAAATGGAAGCAATGCAAAAATGATAATAAATACCATCAAAAAGCAGAACAACTCTCCAAACCCTGACGGATGGAATAGTGTGTAAAAGATGCTTGTATTAAAGAATGCCGGCGCATTGTCCTTTTTTATGATAGCGGCGAGCTGTCTCTTGAGCTCCTGGTTCTCTATACGTCGTGGCTCAGTCTCGCTCTTTATACGCCCCTTGACGCCCTCCTGTCTCGCCCTCTCTCTGTCAGCCTGCTTCTTTTTTAATCTGGTCTCTACCTGACTTATCTGCTTGTCATAAGTGACAGTAAGCTCATCCGAACGTTGCTTTATTGTCTTTTGAATCTTGTCCTGTGCTTCCTTACGCACCTTCTCAAGGGCAATGGAAGCCTGTTTCTCAATGTCTCTCTGATTTGTAAGTCGAGCGCTTACATCCTGATATTCAGCAATAGCATTTTGAGCATTATCCAAAAATGCCTGGGGATTATCAATCTCCATACCCATAGTATCTGCCTCCTAATTGTCGATATATAGACTGTACATTAATGATAAAATCTGATTGTGAATTATTTATTAACAAAATAAAATTTTCTTCTTTTATTATAAACCATCAGACGGAAATCTTTTATCGGTATTTTACATTCTTATATTCTATTTGCTATATAAACATTATTTTTGTAGTATAGGTGAATATACCATTGGCTATTTTTAACTTTATAGTTGATATCTATAGATCGGAGATTTTTATGTTCAGAATGAACGGAACTATGTATAAAGATGGACGCATCCTGAAAGACTGTGTATCCAGACAGGAGGACTACTCCATGTCCCGCACCGACAGAGTGCTCGCTGCTCTAAAGGAGATCTGTGAGTACATGGACCTCGCCGTGCCTATCTGGCTGCAGCCAAATATCAGAGAGTTCCAGCGCAAGTCCATCACCACATTCCGTGAGGACTGCTTTATGGAGCCTATAAGCTTTGATTATCTTCGTATTGAGGTGATTGAAGAATGATGCAGAAAATGTAGATCGGACACCGGTCTACATTTTCTTTATTTTATTCATCACTCACCTTGGGGTGAGTCTCCAACGGATTATAGTCTTGCTACCAAAGCCTCAGTAAGTCTCACGCAATGCTCAATTGCCTTTTTCTCAAAGGTTGGATAGTCAACGTGAGCTGAGTTATCTGCCTTATCTGAGATTGCTCTCACAATAAGGAATGGCACTTTACTCTGCCATGCTACCTGTGCGATAGCAGCTCCCTCCATCTCACAGCATTTACCCTGGAAATGCTTTATGATCCACTCTTTAGTATCATCATCTGAGACAAATTTATCACCACTGCAGACACGACCAATAAATGTATGGATGTCAGAGTTGACCTTACGGTTTTCCTCCTCAGCATAGGCAATGAGTCTGTCATCGGCCTTAAATGCCATAGTACCAACTCTTGGTATCTCTCCAAGCTGATATCCAAAATTTGTGGCATCCATATCATACTGGACAGCATCCTCTGAGAGGACGATATCTCCAATATCTATGTGAGCATCCAGTGAACCAGCGATACCCGTATTGATAACATAATCAACCTTGTAACGGTCTATAAGCACTGCTGTGCAGGCGCCTGCATTCACCTTACCTATACCTGAACGAACCACGGTAACATCCTTGCCGTTGAGCTGTCCTGTCACAAATGTAAGTCCGTTATGTACCTCGGTGCTGGCGTTTGCGATAGAAGCCTTGAGCTTCTCAACTTCCTCGTCCATTGCTCCAATTATTCCAATCATAATTATACTAACCTTTCTTTTTTATATGTCTGAATGTCTCCGGCCACAATCATCACGACCCTGCCGGATTCTCAGACCTACATCTATTAATCCTCGCTTACCTCGTCGCTGCCCTCAGGCTCCGTCTCGTCATCTGTATCTGATGCATCAGCATCCTGCTCCTGCTTTAGTACCTCGCTAAGGAGTTCCTTGGTATCCTCCTCATCATCTGCAGATTTCATACCAAAGAAGCTGAAGCCGCGCCTCTTTCCTGCCTCCTGCTCGTCCTCCTAATGAGCCTTGACTACATCTCTGAGAACCTGGATAACATGGTCTACACCACTACCCTGATCTGAGTTCTGCATAGCGATAATGTAACCTGACTTTTTGTGGAACACCTCATGTACAGCATTATATAAAAGCTCCACATCCGCCTCCATCTCATGCTGATCCAACACATAACTGAAGCCCTGCTTTTCAAATGACTCTGCATTTAAAATCTGATCTCCTCTGCTGGCATCAAGAGGCAGCGGGATAAGTATGTTTGGCTTGTTTAGCGCAACAAGCTCGCAGATGACATTGGCACCTGCTCGTGAGATAACAACATCTGCAAGTGCATACAGATTACGTAGTCCATTGGTCAAAAACTCATACTGCTTATATCCCGGAGTGTTTGTGAGGGATATATCTACATTGTTCTTGCCGCATACATGAACGATGTCAAAATCCTCAAGAAGTCTCGGGAGGAGCTTCCTTACAGCATTGTTTATGGCAACTGATCCAAGAGAACCACCGATGATCATAAGAACCGGCTTTTGACCGTCAAAACCCGTCATCTCCAGTCCCTCCTCACGTGTACCCATGAAGAGTCGCTCTCTGATAGGAGAGCCTGTCAAAACAGCCTTACCATCAGGCAGAGACTTAAGCGTCTCAGGGAAGTTACAGCAGATCTTATCTGCCGCATTGAGACACAATCTGTTGGCAAGCCCCGGAGTCATATCTGACTCATGTGTAACAACCGGGATGTGTAGACTGTGAGCCGCCCAGACAACTGGCACTGCCACAAATCCACCCTTACTGAACACAATATCCGGCTTTATCTTTTTTAATGCTTTGCGGGCCTCATTGTATCCCTTGAGCACTCTCAGTGGATCAGAAAAATTTTTAAGATCAAAGTAGCGACGGAGCTTACCTGTAGCGATACCTGTGTATGGTACCCCCTCATTTTCCATCATCTTTTTCTCTATGCCATCATAGGAGCCGATATAGTAGACCTCATAGCCATCTCTCCTCATCTGTGGGAGCAGTGCTATGTTAGCTGTAACGTGGCCAGCTGTTCCTCCGCCGGTCATTACTACCTTACCAATCATATAAATCTCCTTTTAGAGGGCCTTTTTGATGCTCTCACATGTTGCTGCAAGCTCCTCAGGTGTTGTTGTACCTGGCTTCCACAGTACCATCTCATCAGCCGAAGCATAACGAGGGATAATGTGTGTATGGAAATGCATAACTGTCTGTCCGGCTGCCTCTCCATTGTTCTGAACAACATTAAATCCCTTGGCTCCTAGAGAAGTCATCATAGCCCTGCCTATCTTTCCAGCAAGTGGCATAACACCTGATGCAATATTGTCAGGGAGCTCTGTAAGATTTTTATAATGCTCCTTTGGTATGATAAGGACGTGGCCCCTGGTAGCCGGGCTTGCGTCAAAAATAACTCTGAATGTATCATCCTCATACAGTGTTGTTGTAGGGATATCTCCATTGGCTAATTTACAAAAAATACATGAATCATCTTTCATGGTAAAACCTCCTCAGACGATGTTTGAGTACGTCCGATACCTACGGACGTTCATTAGATTTATTTCGGCATTTGTCATCTGTGACTGATACCAAAAACTAGAGTTATTATAGTATTTTGTGAATGTTTACACAAGGAAATAGGGCATAGCCGGCAGAGTAAGTTTATGACGAAATACTGTAATAGTGCCCGGTGTCACACAATATGTGAATATTATCGTAGTATTTCTACGAGCATGTATTTATAATATCTCCATATAACATTGTGCTTGACTCAGAAAGGAACTATTATGTCAATTCCAAAAGACCCTGTAATGCTTATGAGCTATCTCAATACACAACTCCGGGATAATTATGAGTCCCTGGACAGTCTCTGCTCTTATCTCAATATCGATAAAGAGATGATCCTAAAGACCCTTGAGGCCATTGATTATCACTATGTACCAGAGCAAAATCAGTTCAAATAACAAACTACAATAATTATTTCTGGATTTTGTACCAATATTATCGAAATCAGCATTGCTTTTATATGCTGGCGATTTTTTTGAGAGAGTTTGAAATTTTTTTGACACCAAAAAAGAACCAGGAGCTTTGATATGTGCTCACTTTACTTGACAGTAAGAAGAGTATATATCACTTTAAGCTCAAGGTTCTTTTTTTATTGGCTATGCTTTTCGTGTCCAATTTTTGTTTTAAATTATCACTCATTAATCTGTGATATCAGCATCCATCGTAAGGTCAAGCTTGTAATCCGGATATACGTCCTGGATCTGATCCTGGATCTCACCAAAAATCTCCTCACGATTACGTGCCAGAAAATCTATGATGACATCAAAATTGATCGTCTTTCTTTCCATATCTGCATAAAAGCCGTGCATCTGCAGAACATGATCCTGAGACATAACGATATTCCTGCAGGTCTGGAGCATCTCCTGAGCCTTATCATCTTTTGTGTTTATAGAGTAAATACTTATGCCCTCCATGATGACCATATGCTCTTTATAAACCTTATGCTGTATATCTCGCATAAGCTTATCAATCTCACCGGCAGTCATAGTATCCGGAATCTCAATATGCACTGACCCAACGTAAGTATCTGGTCCATAGGCATGTAGTACAAGATCATAGGCTCCCTTTACCTCAGGGAAACTGGCAACTGTCATCTTGATGGCCTTACTGAAAGATGCATCAACTCTCTCACCGAGTATCTGAGAAATAGTATCTCTGAGCATCTCAAATCCTGATTTGATGATGATAATAGATATTGCTGCACCGAGCCATGCCTCAAGAGAAATGCCACTGTACATATATATAAGAGCGGCAACAAGAGTAGATGCAGAAATAACAGAATCAAGTGTAGCATCTGCTCCGGAAGCTATAAGAGAATCGGAATTTACTTTCTCTCCTACTCCCTTTACATATCTACCTAAAAGTACCTTAACAACCACACCCACAGCAATGATCACAAGTGACATCACACTATAATCTGCAGCCTCCGGATGTATTATTTTCTTAACTGACTCAATAAAAGATGAAACGCCTGCGTAGAGTACGATAAGAGAAATAATTGTCGCACTTAGATACTCGATACGCCCATAACCCATAGGATGTTTTTTGTCCGGCTGCTTACCTGCGAGCTTTGTTCCAACGATAGTTATTACTGATGACAATGCATCTGACAGATTATTTACCGCATCCAATACAACAGCTATAGAGTTAGAGAGAATGCCTACTCCAGCCTTAAAAGCCGCGAGAAAAACATTAGCCACTATACCTATAATGCTGGTGTGGATGATAATCTCATCACGATTGTAGTCTTTATTTAACTGTGCCATATGTCCTCCTAAAAACAATATGGCTACTATTATAACCCAAAACTCACGTTACTCAATCCTGACAGTGTGCTAAAATCATATACAAAATGTGATTATGAAAGAGGTTTTTTATGAGATGTGTAGTTCAGGTGGTGCAGCATGCATCAGTTACAGTAGATGAAAAAATAATCGGCAAGATAGGCCGTGGATTCCTGATACTTTTGGGAGTTTCCGATACAGACACCGAGGAGATGGCCGATAAAATGGTAAAGAAAATCTGTAGTCTCCGCATATTTCCAGATGATGATGGCAAAACCAACTGCTCACTTGCAGACGTGGGAGGATCTGTTCTTGTGGTAAGTCAGTTTACTCTCTATGCAAATTGTAAAAAGGGCAACCGCCCAAGCTTCATCGAGGCAGGAGCTCCAGATAAAGCAAATGCTCTGTATGAGTACTTTACAGAGCAGTGCAAAAATTATGTCAGAGTCGTTGAACACGGTGAGTTTGGGGCCGACATGAAGGTCGAGCTCTTAAATGACGGTCCTTTCACATTGATGCTGGACTCTGATCAGTTATTTAATAAGTAAGTAATGGTGACATCCCGACATATGGGAGATAGTCATCTCATCAAAAGTAAAAAAACAATACTATAAAACAGCAAAGCTGCCGATGACCAGGTCAACGACAGCTTCACTGCTACAATAATATAGTGATAGGAAGAAATAGGTAGAGTTTTCTCCACCTTATTCAAGCTATATTTTAAACCCAAATAGAAAATATCTAATCTACTGTTAATAAATAGTGGAATTTATTTTTTGAATTATTTCACAACTGTAATACCGTTACATGTTGAAACTCTCATACGGATTGAATCTGTGTAACTGATCTTTACCTTCTTATCGATAGAATCCTTGGCAAGCTTTGCAAGCTCATCATCGCCATCAACTGTAAAGGCAAATACATCACCATCATCTGTATTTAAGTAGATAATACCTGTATCAAACTTGGCAAGTGTACCCTCTACCTCATATACATCAGATGACGCATCCTCCATAGCATCCTCAGAGCACATACGATATGCACGTGCATCAGCTGATGCAAGCTCTCCTAAATAAAGTACCTGAGCATAACTACCCTTCTTTACCTTGCCTACTGTTGTAGCAAAAGAAGCAATCTTGAAAGTATACTCAACACCGTCCTGAGGACCGTCGTCACTGTTGATGCCCTCATCCTCACGCACTGTGATGGAATCGTCTGAAATCTTGACTACCTCACCATAAACCTGCCTCTCTGATGAAAACTCATCTGAAACATACTCATATGGAACAGACATAACTACCTCGGCAACCTTTGTACCATCGGCAGGAACATCACTTGCCTCATCCTGCTTTTCATAGAAAATGTCTATCTCATCACCAGGCATGAGCTCCCATGCTGGATTGATATATGCATCTGTTGTATCAACTGTGATACTTGTACCATCCTCATACTCAACAGTGAGCTTGCTGCCATCTACCTTTTGAACTGTAGCCTGAAAATCTGCCATATCAGAAATATCTACAGGACCTGCAATACTACTGTCTCCATCAACTCCAATACCATCATCTGCTGCGCTGCTCTCCGGTGCTGCAGTTGTCTCTGGTGCCTGAGTTTCTGCTTTCTTGCCACTGTTACATGCTGCAAGTGAAAGAACCATAGTTGCTGCAAGTACTGCGTATGTTATTTTTTTCATATTTATCTCCTCAATCTCCTAGAAAATCACTACATATCATCTGCACTATTACAGATAAATGTACTAACTCCACCTCTTAATATTAAAATCAAGTGATAATAAAAATAGCACTAAAGAACCTTTTGTTCTACTGAAATCATCTTAACTCTTTATTAAAATTAGCAGGATAAAAATCTGTCAAACTTAAATATATGCTTAAAAAATCCTAAGAAATCTTAAAAACTCAACTCTTATGTCTATGCTCAAAATGGTAGAACTCCGAATCCCTTATGGCGTCCGGAAGATACTGCTGCTCAACCCAATGACCAGGATAATCATGAGGATACTTATATCCTACGCCTCTACCCAGCTCCTTGCTGGCCTTGTAGTGAGCATCCTGAAGATATGGAGGGATAGGCAGATTACCTGAACGCTCCACCTCGTCCATGGCCTCAAAGATCGCCATACAGCAGGCATTGCTCTTGGGTGCTGATGCCACATAGGTGCAGGCCTGGGACAGTATGATCTGTGCCTCAGGCATACCTACTCTCTCGATAGCCAGAAACGCATTGGTGGCGATCACTGCCGCCATAGGATCAGCATTGCCAACATCCTCGGAAGCACAGATCACTATGCGTCTTGCGATAAACTTGATATCCTCTCCAGCCCTGAGCATGCGGGCAAGATAATACACCGCAGCGTCCGGGTCGGAGCCTCTCATGGACTTGATAAAAGCGGAGATAGTATCATAGTGATTGTCCCCATCCTTGTCATATCTGACGGCTCTTTTTTGTATACACTCAGCCGCTACCTGCAGAGTAATGTGTATACGTCCATCCTCATCACGGTCGGTAGTGAGCACCGCAAGCTCTATGGCATTGAGGGCTGCTCTCGCATCGCCGTTGGATGTGTTTGCCAGGAATGCCTTGGCCTCGTCATCTATGTAGGCATGAAAAGAACCGACTCCCTTTTTGGTGTCGGTGAGTGCTCTCTCAATTAGCATAGAGACATTGTCCGGAGACAAAGGTCTCAACTCAAAAATACGTGAGCGGGATATAAGAGCGCTGTTGACCTCGAAATAAGGATTTTCTGTCGTAGCACCAATGAGAGTCACTGTACCATCCTCTACATAAGGAAGCAGATAATCCTGCTGCGCCTTGTTGAAACGATGTATCTCGTCTACAAAAAGGATGGTCTTGCGACCATATCCACCCTGATTTTGTCTGGCTCTGGCCACTACCTCCTCCAGATCCTTTTTACCTGCAACAGTTGCATTGACAGACTCAAAATCAGCACTTGTTGTATGAGCTATAACTCTCGCAAGTGTGGTCTTGCCTGTACCTGGTGGGCCATAAAAAATAATAGAGCCCAGCTTGTCTGCCTTGATTGCACGATACAGCAACTTGCCTGGAGCAATGATATGCTCCTGTCCTACAACCTCATCCAGAGTCTCAGGCCTCATGCGGGAGGCAAGAGGAGCATCATCCTCCTTGTTCTTTTCCGCCATATATTCAAAAAGATCCATGTTTACCCCTATATAAAAACAGGCAGACTACACACTGCCATAATAGACATTATTTACAAGAGACATTATAGAGAACATTCGTTCTTATGTCAATCTGCCTGATGACAAAAAAAGAAACCAATCCAACATAAAGACCGGTTTCCATACAAATCAATATAGTATTCCAGATAAATTTGTAAAAAAATCATAGGCATCGAACTCCTTGTACCCCATACCAAATATCCCAACCTTGGCCTGTCTGCTCTCCGCAATGTTCAATGCCTATTATGTAAAAGCTACCGGCCGGGCACTGCCGGCCAGCATATATTTACAATCATTATAAAATTTTTATCATCCAGTCTAAAACCCATGCCTTAGACGGGTTAGTCTTGATGCTCCACAACATGGAAAACAACTTATTTGTGAAAGCTGTGATATCTCTATAACTCGGAAGATACTTCACTTATGAAAGCTGTGCTATCTCCATGCCATGGAAGACAATTATCTTATGAAAGCTGTGATGGCTTCTCCACTGAGTAATCTGACCAGCTTGAAAGCTTGTTTGCTCCAGATACATCGACCTCATCCTTGTACTCACCTGTTACTGTCACTTTGTACTCAGAGTCACCTTCTACGATGACCTTGCCATCCTTGTCCACGATGGAGACATTCTTACCTGACGCATCCACGATCTTGCCTGCACTGTAGAGGTTTGTAACTGTAGAGTTGCCTGTAACAGTCCATGTAGACGTGCCATCGATATAGAGGTTTGCGTAACCATTTCCGCCATCGCCTGCATCTGACTCATCATCAACAACTGCGCCCTTTAAGGTAGAGCCCTCTGTCATATAAAAGTCAAGCTCAGAGATAGAATCCCAGATAACATCGCCCTCCATATCCTGTGAGATAGCTGTAAAGTTTGTCTGGGCACCATTGGCACCTGTTGAGCCCCAGCCACGCTGATTGCTGTTACCAGTTACTCTCAGGAAGAAGTCATTCTCAGATGCATATGTAATATCCACATCCTTTAATGTGAATGTTGACTGCGTATTTGTTGAGTAGAACATACCACCATTCTTGGCCGTAAGTGTTCCGCCATCCATTTCAAATGTTGAGTTACCAACCTCTGAGTCACCAGACATAGACTGATAGAGGATGACATTCCAGGTGAGGTTGTTCTGCTCGAGATCAGCCATGTTTCCTGTAAGGTCACAGTTGAAAAGTCTGATCTGATTATCTCCCTCAATGCAGATTGCCTCTGAGCCATTGGCTGTGAGGACAGCGTCATTGATTGAGATGTCGGCAGTTGAGTAAACTGCCGGAGAACCGGATCCATTTGAAACATAGGTTCCGCCATCAACTACCATCTTTCCGCCGCCACGGTCTGAACGGATAGCCGCTGAGGACTCACCGTTGGTCTCAACTGTATTGTTCCATGCATAGAGTGTTCCGCCGCCTGCTGCGTGGATACCACCTGATGTATCTTTCTGTGTAGTGATCTTTGTATCAGCAACATAGGCAACACCATCGCCATAGGCAAATACACCTGCACCACCCTTGGAATCTGTTGTGATCTCAGAGTCACTTACATAAACATCGCCATCTGTTGTAAGTACTGCTGCACCTACACCATAGAAGGAGCTCGAATCACCGCCAGTAGAGTCATCTGAGTTTCTTGTGATCTTTGCGTCCTTAATAGTTGCTGATGCGCCACTTGAAACATGTACTGCGTTCTCATCTGTTCCGGTGGAGTCGATATTGCCTGTCAGATCTGTATCAGTTGTGACATCATTCACAGCATCGTAACTCTCCGGCTGTGATGATCCACCGCCGCCTGGCATTCCACCTGGGCCGCCCTGGCCCATTTCACCGCCTGGGCCACCCTGGCCGCCTTCGCCGCCTGGGCCGCCCTGACCCATTTCACCGCCTGGGCCGCCCTGACCCATTTCACCGCCTGGACCTCCCTGGCTGCCTTCGCCACCTGGGCCTCCCTGGCCCATATCCCCAGGAGCCTCACCATCTGGAGCACCCTTGCCCTGCTCTCCATCGGCACCGTCCTTTGCCTTATCACCTGCCTCTGCCTGAGACTCGGCAGCTGCAGTAGTTGCTGCTGTATTTGATGAACCACATGCATTAAGCATTAATGATGCGGTAAGTATTGTTGTTGCTGTGAAAACTAAATTTCTCTTCTTCATCTCTGATACCTTTTACCCTTTGTTTTCGTTCCTTAATCTGATGAGACATCGCAGTAAGTTTTCTTTTAAATAACCGGTTATGCGCAACCGATAAAACTTTCACCTCATCTTTAAGACGAACTCAATATAACTCGCTAACCTGAAACTACACTGAAAACAGAAAAAATCCCTGAAAGCAATCTTTTCATGAACCGATCACTTTCAGGGAAAATAAAATCACCTATATATTTTATTTAAAGGTCTGCCGCCATAGACACTATCATAGGGAAGCGATAGCTGCAGCGCTCAGCATTCTCATTTAATACTATAGTCGGCTGATACAGCTCCACAAAATCCATAAACTTGTCCGAGTAATCACCCCAGACAAAAATTGTGGTGCCAAAGCTCTCCGCGATATCATCAAGGATATAATTCTCAACGTAAGAGTCTCCGATGATTAGCAGCACGTCATCATTTCCCGCGGCATCACAGGTAAATATCCTGTGCCCGGTCCCCTCCAGGGGCACGATCATGGTATCATCCTCCACAGCAGCCGGAGACTTGATATGATAGGCCTCCTGCATATCCACCTCGTGAATGCCTCCATAAAGCGTTGTGCCCTGGTCCTCCATGGTGAGATCGTAGTCCTCGGGTTCCAGCACAGGATAGCCGCCATCTTCCCCGGCATTTATTGTCTCCATCAACTCACGATACGCGAGATAACCTCCGTACTCAGTCCAGTGAGACGGATCTGTGTAGCGGCCGAATGTCTCTCCCTCGGAAGCACCGAATTGATGGAAGACAGCATTCGCCGCAATCTCATCTGTCTGAGCGGTCTCACCATCTGTCTGCGCTCCGCCCTTTCCTCTCATCAACACCTCTGTGGTGTCAATAACATGAACTGTAGTATTGGCCTTTAGATTGGTGAGCACCTGATCCACCAGGGATACATCTCCATACTGATTTACGGAGGTCATAAACTGCTCCGGATAAATCCTATGCTTGTCCCGGCACTGCATGTAATAGTACTTTATGCCTCTGCTCTCCAAAGCGTCGTTGATCCGCTGATATGCCATTGAGGTCTCGTCAAGCTGCTCCTGGGTATAAAGATTTTTGTGCTGATAATCCAGGAGCATCTCCTTTTCCGCATAGTTAAACTCCCCACCCGGGCCGAGATAAAAGTCGGAGCTCCCCAATCCACCTGATGACAAGCTCCTGAACACATGGTACTTTAGCCCTGCGTTTAGCCTGACAAAAAGGGATCTAAGGCCGATGTTGTCATTGAGCCAGCTCTCAAAGTCCGCTGCAAAAGTTGTGTTAAGACTGCCACTGTCATCTACAATTTTAGGACGCGCGGCGAGATAACGATTTTCATCTACAGATATCGCTCCGTCCTCTCTGTTGACCAAAAGGAGAGGCACGCAGATCATCACGATAAAAGCGGCAGCAAAAACTATATTCTGTTTTCTCAATCTATTTGTCACTCTCATAAATCTAAAATTGGAAATAAATAAACGGATTATAGGTTCCAGATACTATGCTCATTGATGCAAGGGCGAGTATCAGTAACAGGCCAATGTCTCCTGCCAGTAAAGCTGCACCCTCTCTTGAGGTTTCTGTTATTTCTGCAGTGTCTGGAGCATTAATAGCACCACGTGTCACCTTAGCATCATTATGCTCAGGTGTACTTTCAGACTCAGTATCTTCTATTAGTTCTTTGTTATATCTCTTATCAGGCTTGGTTTTTACTTGTGCTCCGCATATCATCCTGGCCACATAACACGGCAACTCAGTAGAAAAAATCACACCGGCTATAAGCATTAAGACAGTCCATCTGTCCAGATACCACATAACATTAAATCCAGGCTCACTGCCTAGCGCTCTGCCTACCATAGTCTTTAGATACCATATGGCCTCCGCAAGTGAGTTGGCTCTAAAAAATATCCATCCGATCACTACAATAAGAAGAGTATAAATGTGCTGTATTACTCGCATTACTGTTGATGACATTGATGGTCTGATATCTGTTCCTGTTGAGTGCTTTATTTCTGTTGAGTGAGCCGCTTTTGTTGAGCGTGCTACTCCTGCCGTAATTCCATCTCCATCTGAGCTCTTATTCTTTTCATATCTATTGTGTGACTCAGATCCATCACGTCCTCTAAACCCTCTCTCTATGAGCATAAATACGCCATGCCAGATGCCCCATAAAATATAGTGCCATGCTGCACCGTGCCAGATACCTGTCAAAAGGAAAATGATAAACAGATTTCTGTAGGTCTTAAACACTCCATGCCTGTTTCCTCCAAGTGGTATATACACATAGTCTCTAAACCAACTTGATAATGAAATGTGCCATCTGCGCCAAAACTCTGTTATGGAACGGGAAATATATGGAAGGTTAAAGTTTTCCAGGAAATGAAATCCGAACATCCTGCCCAGACCTATAGCCATGTCTGAGTAGCCCGAAAAATCAAAATAGATCTGCAGTGAATACGCTATTGCCCCGAGCCAGGCTATAGCCACTGTATTATTTTGTATCCCCTGGGCCCAGATGCTGTCCACAGTGACTGCCATAGTATTGGCGATGAGCGCCTTTTTACCGAGACCCATGATAAACCTACGGGCTCCTGCAGCAAAATCATCCACTGTCACGTGTCTGTCATCTATCTCTGACTCAACATCTGTATATCTTACGATAGGGCCCGCGATAAGCTGTGGAAAAAGCATTACATATAGTGCCAGCTTAAAAGGATTACACTGTACACTGGCTCTCCCCATATAGACATCACAGGTATAGGACATAGCCTGGAATGTAAAAAAGCTTATTCCTATAGGAAGAACAATATTTCGTAACGGTATATTTTTGTTTGATACCTGGTTGATGGTCTCTATGGCAAAGTCAAAATATTTGAAATAAAAAAGCAGTAAAAGATTGGCCGCTACTGTAACAAAAAGACATAGCTTTTTCGCATATATCTTTTCTGCAGAAATCTTTTTTGCATGCATCTTTTCTGCATCTATTTTTTTTGCGAATGTCTCCCCGCTTACCTGTATGCCCCTCGCGCCTACATAGTTGATCAAGATACTAAGAAGTATGATCCATACATAATTTAACTGTGACCACGCAAAAAATAAAAGGCTCATTATGAGCAGCCAGTAATTGCTAAACTCCTTACGGCTGCCAAAGACCTTTTTATCAATAAGTATGCTGATGTAATACCCCGCCAGTGTCACCGGCAGGAAACAAAACAAAAACAATGTAGAACTAAATACCATCAGGCAAATCTCTCCATACAATAGTCACATATAAAAGTCCGGATCACGAGAGTTGGATCAGGATCCGAGCCTCTGCTACTAGTAGCTCACAAATCAAAAACCAGCACATACTTGCAAGACGAACTTGCCAAGCATCCTCCCAGAGTGTTTATCTCAGAGGAAAATAAACAACCACTGAAATAAATTATGGAGCAGTTTATCACTGCTCCTTTTTCTCATCAAGATATAGGCCTAATGCATCTTTAGCTGCATTTCTGACTCCCTCAGAAGTGTAGGTAGCACCTGACACTCCATCTATCTCATATCCATCTTTATCTATAAGCTGCTCTGACAACTCATCCAGGGCCTTGCCACCAACATCTGGAGTCTCATCATTGCCCACAACACTGGCATCGACTATGTCGTCTCCCTCCATGGTGAGGGTGACAGTGATAGTACCACCAAAGCCCTCTGCGCTACCCTTTACAATCTTTGTTTCAGGTTTTTCAGTGGTTGACTCCTCAGTCTCTGACTCCTTTTCTGTAGGTGCTGCAGTAGTCGCAGCCTCTGTTGCCTTTACAGTTTCCTGAGCTGCATCCTTACCACCACAAGCCGCCAGAGTAAGCACAACTCCTGCGCTGACTATCAAAAATAATTTCCTCATAAGTCCCCTCCGCAATTTAGAATACAAGCTAAATAATTAAATGATTTACAGGCTGACGACTAATCACAAAATCATGTCAGCCACATATTAATCTAAATCCGCTAACAATATGATGCCAAAAATAATGCAGATAAACAAGGCATAAGACTTACAAAAAACCGTCAAAACAAAAATCAATGCAAAAAAACTCCCCCAGAGGATCCGACAGGATCACTCTAAGGGAGTATCGGCCACCACCTGATATTGCGAATGCTTACATCAGTACACGGCAACCAATTATGAATATAAAAAGGTGTGTATATAAGTAAGGGTTAATTACTTAGCAAGTGCGGCCTTAACAGCATCCTTAACACCCTGAGATGTTACTGTTGCGCCAGAAACACCATCAATGTCAGCTGAACCTGCCTCTACAAGCTGCTTCTGAAGCTCCTCAAGAGCCTTGCCTCCAACGTCTGGAGTCTCGTCCTTGCCCTCGATAGTAGCGTCAACGATCTTGTCTCCATCCATTGTAAGAGTAACAGTAACCTCGCCACCGAAGCCCTGTGCTGTACCTGTAAGAGTACCCTCAGATGCCTCAGCTGCTGCTGTTGTTTCCTCAGCTGCTGCTGTTGTCTCCTCAGCTGCTACTGTTGTCTCCTCAGCTGCTGCTGTTGTCTCCTCAGCTGCTGCTGTTGTCTCCTCGCCTGCTGCTGTTGTCTCTGCTGCTACTGTTGTCTCTGCTGCAGCTGCTGTTGTCTCTGCTGGCTTTGAACCACATGCTGCAAGAGCAAGGATAAGACCAGCTGAAGCTGTCATCATAACTAATTTCTTCATAATAATCCTCCTAAGATTTGAAATATCAGCTACCTAATTTTTTTTATAAAAGCTGACATAAGGTGAAGTGGTCTGTGAAAACAGACACTATCATCAAATCAAGGTCGTATATTACTCTTTTAATTAAGTTATGTCAAACAAATAGCAACGACACTAAGCTATAAATTGACTAATTTATTAAGAAGCTCTATAAATGATTGTTGGAATGTTTTGCTAAACAATGATAGTTCAATGAATATTTTTTTGCCATTTTCCACAAAGTGATGCATCTCTTTTCTTGCAAAAAACTTTCAAAATATTTATTTTTACACCAATAATTTCTTTTCTTTCGTTTTGATTAAAAATTGACCCACTCCGGCTTGCTCTTTTTGCTGTCATACAGCCTTTCATCGGCTTTGCGCTGCATCTCCTCAAAATCCTTGGTCTTGCATACTTTACCATATGCATAACCATAGCTGCAGGTAAGCTTGTGTCTGACTCCCTCTATAGAAATAGTACCTACCTTATCCTGCCACTGGGAGATCATGTCCATAACAGATTTCTCATCCAGATCAGGCACTATGACCATCAGCTCATCTCCGCCGAAACGATAGCAGTGTTTCTGTGAGAATGTCTCGATCAAAGCATTCGCAATCTCCGTAAGGACCCTGTCACCGACCATGTGTCCATAGGTATCGTTGTACTGCTTGAAATAATCTATATCGATCATAATAATGCAAATTTCATGACCCTTATAATTGTTGTAATCATCACTGAGCCCCAGGCGGTTGCGGAGACCTGTCATCTTGTCATGGCGCGACTCCTTACCCAGCACCATATTAATCCGCTCAAGATCCAGCAGCTTACTGAACTCGCTCACCTTGAGCTGATACCGCACATATGATCCCATCAGACACATCATGCATAACGCCACATAATTGACTGTTATCATGTTCTCTCCGCCATCGTATCTGTACATCAGATAATAAAAAACGGCAAACGGAGTAATGACCACAGGTGTAGATAATTTAGGCGGAAAAGAAATGAAACTCACTACACCAATCATGACTATATAGAACATAGTTACTTGAATCCCCATTTTATAATGGTATGAAGATATCCTTATACTCCATATAAAAAGCGCATTAAAATAAATAACCTGTATGACCTTAAGTATCGTCTTACCGTTAGGTTTTTTTTTCTGTGAATTTACTAAATATGAAATACAATAAATTTATGCTTAAACCTATAGATGCACTGATAACACTATATTGTTTGAGATAGAGACCATTTCCATGCACAACAAAAATAGCCAATGCTATAACCTCAACAATTGTAAAAACAAATGTCAAAGTACGCATTACTCTCACATTTTCATCAAAAGCTCTATTCCTTATTTCATAATTTGGTTCGTCTGTAAAAAACTTCCAAATTTTGCTTAATACTTCCATGCTACCTTTAAAATCACTGATTAGAACGTGGTCTAGAAAAGTACCTGATTACCTATACTGAAATCATGTTAATGTTGTCTACGATAGTTCGCAGACAGCATGCGCTTAGTGTCATGCCATTGCACTAAGTAGTATATCGTCTCGAATGCACAAATTATTGCAGGTGTGATGCCATCTCTATCAATTTTTATTATAAATTTATAGTTGTTTACAATTTATATTCGTTTTTTATGATACTAAAAAACTCCCGACATTTCTGTCGGGAGCTGATCAAATCGAAATTATATGATTTCTATAAAACTGAAATTCAAATCGAAAAGTCAAAATCGAAATTCAAATCTTGATCACAGATTAAAATCCAGCTCATATCAATCTTTTGGAACACTATCCAATGTATGCTACTGCACTGTCTCCAGCGATTCTACCATAAACGATGATATCAGCAACTGCATTACCACCGAGACGGTTAGCACCGTGAACGCCTCCAGTAACCTCACCAGCCGCAAATAGACCAGGGATAACCTTGCCATCAGTATTGATAACCTCTGCTGCTGTGTCGATCTTAAGGCCACCCATTGTGTGGTGGATACCAGGAGAAACCTTGATAGCATAGAATGGAGCTGTTGTAAGGTCGTTATCACTTGAGAATGATGTACGTCCGAACTCAGCATCTGTCTTGTCAGCCCAGATCTTAGCCCATCCGTCCATTGTCTCCTTAAATGCATCTGCAGGTACGCCCATAGCCTCAGCAAGCTCCTCATAGGTCTCGCCCTTTACAGCATAACCTGAGTTATAGTAGCCAGTGTAAACTGATGAAGCATCCATCATCTTCTGATCAAGAACGATCCATGCGCATCCATCTGTCTGTGCGATCTCTGCTGCAGAAACCTTATCTCTTGTAGAAACCTCATCATAGAAACGCTTACCTTCCATATTAACAAGGATAGCACCGTCACCACGGATACCCTCTGTAATAAGGTGAGCATTGCCATCAGCATCAACTGTAACTGTTGGGTGGATCTGAATCTGATCAAGATCTACTGTATCAGCCTTTACGTCATCAGCTGTTGCCATATCAATACCCTGACCAAGAGAACCAGCAGCGTTTGTTGTTACAAAGCCCTTAAGGTCTGGATTGTACTCTACTACTCTGTCAAGATCTGCACCGAAACCACCAGTTGCAAGAACTACTGCCTTGGCATTGACAGTAACTGTGTTACCTGTCTCACCCTCAGCAACAACTCCTACTGCCTTGCCATCTTCCATGATGATCTTGTTTGCTGTTGTGTTGTAATAAACATCGATGTTGTCCTTGTCCTCAACATTCTGTGTAAGGATAGGTACGAGGTATGCACCAACGGCTGTTGTCTTGCCCTCAGCATTAACAGGTCTGTGGATACGCTTTACAGAAGCACCACCAAATGCACCTACTGATGGGAGCTCAGCGCCATGCTCCTTGAGCCAATCAACTGTGCCTGAAGAATTCTCACAAAGTGTCTTAACGAGGTCAATGTCGTTCTTGCCCTTGCCACCGATCATTGTATCAAGCTCGAAAAGCTCTACAGAATCGAAATATCCCTCAGGTGATGCCTGATACTCATCCCACTGCTTCTGAACTGTAGCAGCAAGCTCTGTGATAGCTGCGTTGTCAGCATATGACTCCTTAGCTGTAGTGAGAGTCTTGTTTACGCCATCAGTCTCACCGAACTCATTCTCATCCTGTGCAGCTGTCTTGGCAGCATTAAGTCCACCTGTAGCACGAACAGAGTTTCCACCGCCCATTGCCTGTGACTCAATGATAACTACATCCTTGCCAGCCTCAGCTGCTGTGATAGCTGCTGCCATACCGGCACCACCCATACCAACTACTACTACATCTGTCTCTACAGACATATCCTCTGCTGGTGCTGCAGCTGCAGCCTCTACAGACTCAAGATCCTCAGGCTTAAGACCTGCCTCAGCAAGAGCTGCTGTTGCAGCCTCTACGATAGCCTTGGATGTGATAGTAGCACCAGAAATAGCATCAACCTCGACTGTATTTCTCTCGATCATCTCAGCCGGGAATGCCTCGATAGCCTTGGTACCGATACCATCAGTCTCACCAGGTCCCTCGATCTTTACATCTGCGATCTTGCCATCCTTAAGTGTGATAGCAACCTTGACTGGATTGCTCTCTCCACCCTGTCCTACAGCAGTACCCTCATAAGTACCATCAGCACCTGCCTCACCCTTGGCAGCATCTGCTGCCTCTGTAGCGGCTGCTGTTGTAGCTGCCTCAGTTGCTGCAGCTGTTGTCTCTGCTGGTTTTGAACTACAACCAGCAAGAGCTGATGCTGTCATAGCACTTGCAAGAACAACGGCTGTAGCGGACTTTCCAAAGTTTCTTTTTTTCATAATTCTAATTACCTCTCTGTTGAAAAATAATGCCACTCTACCTGGTTACATCGACAAAAAATCCACAATGTATAAATAATATACTTAAATTACATAAATTAAGTAAATTACATGAGACGTGTGAATCCCGTGAAATACATTAATTCCGCATAAAATGTGAGAAATTTAAAACACGTAGAATACTTACAACCTCTGAGATTTTCGTCACGAACCAAGGATTGTCATTATTTAGTCAATCTTTCGTTATTATATTAACATCCACATATACAGAATACAATGTACTTTTGTCGATACAGAAAAATTTGAGAAGCAAAAAAATCTCAGTGCTACAACCCATCATAAGCTGTTACACTGAGATTTTTTTCTGTATTGGCAAACCATTAAGTTTGCAGGTCTCATGATTCACCAGCCCTTTTCCGCGCTTGCAGTCATTGGGGGCAAGTGCTTAAGGCCCTCATGATGCCTCATATCTCAGCTCTCTCCTGCAGTCAAGAAAGCTACTACCCATGATAATGCTGCCTCACCCATCTTTTACGCTGTCACTCCTGTTGGTAATGCTGGTGTAGCATTGCCCTCTGCCATTGCCTCTGCGTCAGACTTTCTGCCTGTACCAGAGCCACTGCCGGCTGCACCACTGGAAGCATCCAGGCAGGATAGACATGGATACTGCTGCCGCTGATGTTACTTTCTTTTTAAAATTCTTCATTATTATTCCTTTCGTTTCATTTAGCTGTCTTAAAACCAGATTATGTTACTGATATATTTTTCATTGCGATATTAAGGATTTCGAGATTGCCTAATAAAAAAATTGAGTAGAATACACTATTTCAGAATTTCTTAATAAATTGCAATTACTATGCCCCATGCAAAAATGCAAATTATTTGCAAAATTAAAATGCAAATCACTTGCAAAAGTATTGACATTCAATTGCAGTAAGGTTAATATATCGCTTGTCGCAAATTTGCAAGCCATTTGCAAATTATACTTTTAACAATATTTACAAGAAGGATTACAAATGCAACGTCACTACCGTTCCAAAGGAAGCCATCTTATAGAGTGCTATGCCAAAACCCATAAGGAGTCTGCATTCAGCGCCAAGCAGATAGTAGATTACGCCAAGGAGTGCGATGTCAAGATAGACACCGCCACTATCTATCGTAATCTGGAAAAGATGGTGGCAGACGGTATGCTTTTAAAGACCAAGAGTCAGGAGTCTGACTCAGTCATATATCAGTGTGTGGGTGAGCATCATGACTGTCACAATCATCTCCATGCGAGGTGCAAGAATTGCGGCAAGATCATACATCTTGAGGACGAAACGTCCGAGATGTTCATAAATCATATGATGGAGCATTACGGATTTGCCATAGAGGCTGATCTGTCAACGATATGCGGGCTCTGCAAGGATTGCCGCTGATAGACATATTTATCCATTCCTCAGCAATATAAGTTCGGTCAAAGACCTGAGTTATACCATTAAGTCAATTCACCCAGTGGATTATCAGGAGCGCCATAGATCATGTACTTGCTCTACGAAAATAAATATTTCATCGACATTATATCTGGACATTTATAGCTATATCGTTTCAGATATTTACCTTAATTCAGAAAAAGGAGGTGTGCATATGTCAAAAAAGTTTCTTTCTATATTAGTAGCAATTGCTTTTTTGAGCGCCGTTATATTTTCGGCGATTTATATATCTGACAATATGCATCACCACTGTACCGGTCAGGATGACTGTCCTATCTGTATGGAGATACGGATTGCTGAGACATTCCTTGCCACCATTAAATATACGCCCGTCATTATCGCGGCGCTGTTCTGCATCAAGCTGATGGCCGAGGCATTCGCAGGTGCGACACACCAGGCGGATATGCAGGAGACCCTGGTTACGCTCAAGGTTTTGCTGCTGGATTAGCCCATGACATATCGAAAATTGATAACGATCTATACACTTTAGAAGCACAAATATGTACATGAGGCGAATGTCATCACCGGCAAACAATATCCATCCTGAGCTCGAGCATTTGACTATTAGACAGCTATGAGTTAGCCATAAGCCGATTAAGAGTCGATTTTAGACAGCTATGAGCCAGCCATATATGGCGATTAAATGCCGATCCACAATATCGGCGCGGCGGGATGACATGAGAAAACGAGGATTAATTATGAAGAGAAATAAATTATTTGCAACAGTTTTATCACTTACATTAATAGCCAGCGCACTTACAGGATGTAACTCAACCAGTACTCCTGTCAGCACAGCAACTGCCGAGACAGATGGCAGCTCACAGACAGCTGAGGCTGGCACAGCGGCAAATGCACAGCAGACAGCTGCAGCTGGAGACAAGGTTTCCATCGTTTGCACCAGCTTCCCACAGTATGACTGGGTACGACAGCTCACAAAGGGACTTGATGATAGTTTTGATATCACATATCTCCAGAATACAGGTGTTGATCTCCACAGCTATCAGGCAAGTGCTGAGGACATCATGAAGATCGGCTCATCTGACATGTTTATCTATGTCGGCGGAGAGTCAGACAGCTGGGTAGATGGAGCTCTTAAAAATGCAGTTAATCCTAACCTTGTTGCCATCAACATGCTCGAGGAGCTTGGGGATGATGTAAAGGAAGAGGAAATAAAAGAGGGCATGCAGCACGACCATGATCATGACCACGAGGATGAGGATAACGATCACGAGAACGAGGCAGAGCATGACCATGATGATGCTGATGATCATGACCATGAGGACGATGCTGATGACCATGATGATCACAAGGACGCTGACGACCACGACCATGAGGCTGAGGTTGATGACCACGATGAGCATGACGACCATGATCACGCAGACGGTGAGATCGAGTATGACGAGCACGTTTGGTTATCTCTTGAAAATGCCACAGAGCTTACTGAGGAGATTGCTGACAAGCTCGAGACATTGGCACCAGACCAGGCAACTGCCATCGCAGCAAACTGTGACAGCTATGTAGCAGAGCTTAACAAGCTCGACTCAGAGTATGAGGCAGCTGTTGAGGCATCACCAATCAAGACAATCATCTTTGGTGACAGATTCCCATTCCGTTATCTCGTAGATGATTATGACCTCGACTACTATGCAGCATTTGTTGGCTGCTCAGCCGAGACAGAGGCAAGCTTTGAGACTATCTCCTTCCTTACAAACAAGGTAGATGAGCTCCAGGTTCCAGCTATCCTCACAATTGAGAATTCAGATCAGAAAGTTGCAAAAACAATACTTAACAATACAAAATCCAAGAACCAGCAGATCCTCGTCATGGACTCACTTCAGTCTGTATCACAGGAGACAATCAACGGTGGTAAGACATACCTTGGCACTATGCAGGACAATCTTGAGACATTAAAGGTTGCTTTAGGTGTAAATGCCTGATCAGCAATCTAAAACATAAAACAATTTCTACATGTCATTGGACAACTATTTGTCCAATGATGTTACCTTTTTAGGCATGGAGGCTTAATAAACAATGGCATACATCACATGTACAGATCTTTCCGTAGGCTACAACCAGGATCCGGTTGCCCGTGGAATAAACTTTGAAATTAATAAGGGTGACTACATCTGCGTAGTTGGTGAAAACGGCACCGGAAAGAGTACATTGATGAAAACTCTGCTCCACCTGCAGAGTCCATGCTCAGGTTCCATCACTTTAGGTGACGGGCTCACTCCACGAGAGATAGGATATCTCCCACAGCAGACATCAGTGCAGAGAGATTTCCCTGCCACTGTACAGGAGATAGTCCTGTCTGGAACCATCACAAAGGGCTTTGGATTTTTCTATACAAAAAAACAGAGGCAGCTTGCCAAAGATATGATGGAACAGCTCCATATCACTCATCTTGCAACCAAGAGCTACCGTAACTTATCCGGTGGGCAGCAGCAGCGTGTTCTCCTGGCGAGAGCGCTTTGCGCCACCACCAAGTTACTGGTACTTGATGAGCCGGTGAGTGGTCTTGACCCATCCGCTACATATGAGCTATATCAGCTTATTGCTGAGCTCAATGCCAATGGCACATCAATCCTCATGGTAACCCACGATCTCAATGCGCTGCAGTATGCATCTCATGTTTTACATGTACTGAAAAACAGCAGCATTTTTCAGGAGAAAGAGCTCTATATACAGAGCAAACACTATACCAAGTCAAGTCAGGAGGAGTCCGATGGATTGGATCAGTAAATTACAATATTATATGGAGTTTCCATTTGTAAAATATGCCCTCATTGTTGCGATACTTACCGCACTTTGTTCATCACTTTTAGGAGTAATACTAGTACTCAGGAGATTCTCATACATAGGTGACGGTTTGTCCCATGTAGCGTTTGGAGCATTGGCAGTTGCATCTGTACTCAAGGTAACTAATCAGATGTACATCATACTTCCGGTAACCATCGCAACCGCTGTACTGCTTTTGTGCGGCGGCAAAAATAAAAAGCTGACAGGAGATGCGGCGATAGCCATTTACTCAGTAGGAGCCCTTGCCATAGGTTACCTCCTTATGAATACCTTCTCTACCTCAGCCAATATCTCCGGAGATGTATGTACTACACTTTTTGGATCAACATCAATACTTACACTGACTGAAGATCAGGTTGTTATGTGTGCAGTTCTCTCTGTTATTACAGTGATCATCTTTGTGCTCTTTTATAACCGCATATTTATGGTTACCTTTGATGAAAACTTTGCCAAGGCTTCCGGCATCAACACATCATTTTACCAGGCACTTATCGCAGTGATCACTGCTATGGTCATAGTACTTGCCATGAACCTCGTAGGATCCCTCCTCATAACTGCCCTGCTGGTCTTCCCGGTTCTCTCCGCAATGAGAGTTTTCCAGAGCTTTAGAGGAGTTATCATATACTCAGCAGTTCTTTCAATATGCGGTGCAATTACCGGTATACTGGTTTCGATACTTGCTTCCACACCAGTTGGTTCTACAATAGTAATATTTGATCTGATCCTTTTCCTTATTCACTGTTTGATAGGGATGGTACGAGGCGATTAACACTAATCAACAAAACTAAAATGAATAAAAAACTAATGACTAAAAAGACAAAAACATTAAACTCAATGACATCTGGCTTAAATACCTTAAACTCACATAAATTTAGTCCATTAAACACTAATGGCACTAATGATACACTAACAAATATATTTACAGATACATGTAACAATAATAACAAGAGTTCTTTTAGGCAGGCTGCTACTATCAGCCTGTTTAAGGGCTCTTTTATTTTATCCACATTTCTTTACGCATTTGCACTTACAGGCTGTGGAAATGCCTCACAGAGCGCCACAAACACATATACAAGCAAAACAAACATCGTGGACTCAGTTATACAGGAGCAGATTGCAAAAGCAAATGGTGAAAACTGGACTGATGGCACTGATTTTGGAAATACTTCCCTGGACAACGGGGCCGGCAATGATTCCAATTCTAATGACAACTTCTTTATAACATCTAATGAAAACCAAATCACTGATGTATATGGCAATGCACAGGATCGGGCTGAATATGAAACTGACTCTACAGAAATTGATATCACTCTATCAGCTGATGAGAAATACAGTGTTTTAGGTAACAGTAATACCGATTACGGCGCAAATACGTAAAAGTGATAAAAGCTAACTAATATGATAAAAAGATCTATATAAAAAAACAAAATCGATTGCTTGAAAAAATAATATCAAGTGTTGAACAGCAAAAAGGCGTGTGAGGAAAATCCTCACACGCCTTTATATCTTTAAAGCTAATTATAGGTTTTAAATTACTTAAGAGTAACCTTAGCGCCCTCAGCCTCAAGCTTAGCCTTGAGATCATCAGCCTCTGCCTTAGGAGCAGCCTCCTTAAGGATCTTAGGTGCTGACTCAACAGCCTCCTTAGCTTCCTTAAGACCAAGACCAGTAGCCTCACGTACAACCTTGATAACCTTGATCTTGTTAGGACCAACATCTGTAAGCTCTACGTCGAACTCTGTCTTCTCCTCAGCTGGAGCAGCAGCTGCACCTGCACCTGCAACAACAACGCCTGCAGCAGCAGAAACGCCAAACTCTTCCTCAACAGCCTTTACAAGGTCATTAAGCTCTACAACAGAAAGCTCCTTGATAGCTGCGATAAACTCTTCTGTAGTTAACTTAGCCATTTTAATTTCCTCCATTTAGAAATAATGTGCTCATGCACATATCAATATTTTAATTAATTATTTGAAATGCAATTTATATTGCTTTGTAATCCGATGATTACGACTGAAACTGCTATGCAGCCTCAGGATGCCATACGCTTAAAATTAAGCTGCTGGCTCGCTCTTCTCTGCAACCTGATTGATAACACGTGCGAAATTTGCGATTGGGCTCTGAAGAGAACCACAAAGTCTTCCGAGAAGTTCCTCCTTGGAAGGGATAGCTGCGAGAACTGCTACGCCAGCCTTATCATAAAGCTTGCCCTCAGCAACTGCTGCCTTAAGCTCAAGCTTAGGAGCGTCCTTAGCAAACTTAGCAATAATTCTAGCTGCTGCTGCAGGATCATCCTTTGATACTGCAATAGCTGTAGGTCCCTCAAGTACATCGTTAAGCTGAGCGAAGTCTGTGCCCTCTGCTGCTCTCTTGATAAGAGTGTTCTTGTAAACCTTGTACTGAACACCAGCCTCTCTTAACTGCTTACGAAGATTTGTATCCTGCTCAACAGTAAGTCCGAGGTAATCAACGGCAGTAACAGCTACAGCTCCATCAAGAAGTGCCTTGATCTCATCAACGATTGGCTGTTTAATTTCAACCTTTGCCATTTTACGGTTTTTCCTCCTTATAAGATTTTCGTATAAACCTTTCTAAAAGGAAAACCCCATGCCAAAAGACATGGGGTTGAACAAACAAAATAGTTTGTATCATTCCTCGGCAGGCGTTCTGTCTTACGGTACCTAACGGCACCACCTGCTGTCTTCGGGTTAATACGTTGCGTATATTAACATCCATCAAATGGATTGTCAATAGCTTATTTAAAATAAATTAAGCACCGAACTGAACAGTGTCAAGCTTAACTCCAGGACCCATTGTTGATGTCAGTGTAGCTGACTTCATGTATGTTCCCTTAAGTGTAGCAGGTCTAGCCTTAACGATAGCACCCATAAGTGCGTTAAGGTTCTCCTGAAGCTTGTCTGTCTCGAATGAAGCCTTACCAACTGGTACGTGGATGATGTTAGCCTTATCAAGACGATACTCAACCTTACCAGCCTTAGTATCAGCGATAGCCTTTGTTACATCCATAGTAACTGTACCTGTCTTAGGGTTTGGCATTAAGCCCTTAGGTCCGAGGAGACGACCGATACGTCCTACAACACCCATCATGTCTGGTGTAGCGATTACTACATCGTAATCGAACCAACCACCCTGGATCTTAGGAATAAGCTCCTCTGCTCCTACGAAATCTGCACCAGCTGCCTGAGCTTCATCAGCCTTAGCGCCCTTTGCAAATACGAGGATTCTAACCTTCTTACCTGTGCCGGCAGGAAGGACAACGGAACCACGAACCTGCTGATCAGCGTGACGTGAGTCACAACCTGTTCTGATGTGAAGTTCTACAGTCTCGTCGAATTTTGCTGTTGCATTCTTCTTTACGAGCTCAATTGCGTCTACTGCGCTGTACTTAACTGCTCTATCAACGCCCTGAGCTGCTGCGTTATATCTCTTACCTGTTTTCATAATCAGTTGACCTCCCTATTACTTCTCTACTTCAACGCCCATAGATCTGCATGTTCCAGCGATCATAGACATAGCAGCTTCAAGTGATGCAGCGTTAAGATCTTTCATCTTTGTCTCTGCGATCTTCTGAAGATCAGCCTTACTGATTGTAGCAACCTTGTTCTTGTTTGGCTCACCAGAAGCCTTCTGAAGCTTGCAAGCCTTCTTGATAAGAACTGCAGCTGGAGGAGTCTTTGTGATGAAGCTAAAACTTCTATCAGCATAAACAGTGATAACTACAGGGATAACAACGTCACCCTCGTTAGCTGTTCTAGCGTTAAACTCTTTTGTGAATGCAACGATATTTACACCATGCTGTCCAAGAGCAGGACCTACAGGTGGAGCTGGAGTTGCTTTACCAGCTGGAATCTGTAACTTGATATAACCTTCTACTTTCTTTGCCATAATGGCACCTCCTTGTGGTAATTGCGGGGTAGCGGTATAGCTAACCCTCCCAAACTTTGTTATCTAAGCTTCTGAATCTCTCCGTATGATAACTCTACCGGAGTTTCTCTGCCGAACATCTCTACTGAGATAGTAACGGTCTTTTTCTGATCATTGATCTCACTAATGACACCAACTGTATCCTTCCATGCGCCGGAAATAACAGATACTGTGTCTCCAATAGCGAAATCTACAAGAACCTCTGACTCCCTATAGCCAAGAGCTCTTATCTCCTCTTCTGAAAGAGGTGTCGGCTCTGATCCTGGGCCAACAAAACCGGTGACGCCACGTGTATTTCTCACTACGTACCAGGTTTCCTGATTCATTACCATGTTTACAAGAACATAGCCTGGGAACATTTTCTTATCAGTCTTCTTTTCAACGCCGTTCTTCATTTCGATGACCGGCTGCATAGGAACGCTGACTTCAAGAATAAGATCCTGAAGACCACGGTTTTCGATGGTTTTTTCAAGATCCATCTTAACCTTGTTCTCGTAGCCTGAATAGGTATGAGCTACATACCAACGAGCTGCAGAATTTGTCTCTGACATCGATATCCCCTTTACTTAAGTATAAAACCAAGTCCTGTCTTCATGATGAGATCAAGAACTGCGATTACAACTCCGATAAGTAAACTTACAACGATCGTCGCTGTTGTTTCCTTAATGACGGTCTGTCTTGAAGGGAATATTATCTTATAAAATTCCGTCCTAAGACCCTTGAAGAAGCCCTGAAAAAAAGAACTCTTCTTTTCCTCCATTACTTTGTCTCCTTATGAAGTGTGTGCTGCTTACAGAATCTGCAATACTTACGAACTTCCATTCTCTCAGGATGATTTTTCTTTTCCTTAGTTGTGAAATAATTTCTCTGCTTACATTCTGTACATGCTAAAATAATCTTTGTGCGCACGGCTTTTCACCTCCAATGATTCTTAACTCCGCATGACTACGAAATTAGTGCATAAAAAATAGGGCCTAGCCCCTTGTTTACCTGCAAACTATAACATGTCCTCCAGTAACCGTCAAGCTTATATACCGAGAACCCTGTTATTTAAAATTTTAATTGAGATTTTTGATTTCTATTGTAAAAACTAATAATCGTCTATATACTATATAAAGTATGTAGGAATTGATTTCTACGTATAATTATGAGTATCGCAAAAAACGCATTATTATATAAGGAAGAGGACAATCTATGGATTTACGTCGTATCGAAAACATAATACGTATTGCAGAGGAAAAAAACATTACACGTGCAGCGGACAAGCTTTTCATATCACAGCCTGCATTAAACCTCCAGCTCCTTAATCTGGAAAAGGAACTGGGCACCAAGCTTTTCTACAGGAGAGGCAATGAGTGGTCTATCACTGAGGCCGGCAGGATCTACGTGGATACAGCCCGTAAGATGATTGCCATGAAAAAGGATTGTTACTCACGTATCTCCGATATAGCCAAGCTCCACAACGAGGAAATCGCAGTAGGTGCTGCCGGTATCGAGGCAGACTACATGATGACATCTATTTATCGTCAGTTCCACAAGCTCAATCCTACAGTTAAGTTGCAGCTTAACATCATGAAGGGACTCAAGGCACAGGAGCTTGTCAAAAACGGTACTATCGATCTCGGTATCATCCTCATGGGAGACAAGCAGAACTATCGTCTCCAGTATGAGTTCCTGAGCCACGTAGAGATGGTACTTGCCGTTGCAGCATCCAACCCACTGGTCAACGAGGTTGAGATTGAGACAGACGGCACAGAGGTTATAGACATTCGCAAGTTCAAGGATGTACCTTTCTTCCTCGGACCTAAGGACTCAACAGAGCGTTACGTCTCTGAGCAGGTATTTGAGCAGGCAGGTTTTGAGCCTGATGTTTACATGGATGCCGAGGGTATCAACTATGAGCTGGCTCTTGTAGCCGCTGATGAGTGTGCCGCTCTTATCGGTGCTTCACATCACGTTGAGATCCCAGATGATGTTAAGCTCATCAAGTTAAAGACACATCCAGTTATGAATGCTTACGCCGTTTACCGTAAGGACAAGTATTTATCTGAGCCTATGAGAGATCTCATTAATCTCGCAAGAGACTACTGGACAGTTGGCTGATAGACAGTATAAACGAGAAATATAAAACCGGTTCCTAAAGTCAGACAGGTTATCACCTAGCTCTGACCGCAGAGACCGGCTTTTTTATTTATAATCAAACAATCCTCTTAATAGGCGCCAGACTCGCACTATAAAGAAAATCCCCTTTAAAGTGGCTCCGAGCCAGCGAGTCTAATGGCTATTGATTCCGGCATCGCCGAGTATGATGGGCTGATATTCCAATACTGGCGCCGCCCGCACTCGGATTATATTTACTAATTATCCGCCTTAATAGCCAGCGCAAAGCAATACACCTTGTCAACTCCGGCTCTTTTCAGGCACCTGGTCGTAGCCTCAAGAGTAGCCCCGGTGGTGAAAATATCATCAACTATCAGCACCGAGTGCATATCCGCCGGGATGTCACCAGCATAAAAGGCACTGGTAAGATTTTTGAGACGCTCTGCAGCATTAAGCTCCTTTAACGCGGCAGTCTTTTTATTTCTGTGGAGGGCATCCTCATAAACAGGGATTCCAAGAGCATCCCCCATGATATGAGCCAGCACCGCCGCCTGATTGTACCCTCTCTCTTTAAATCTGCTTTTATGTACAGGTATAGGCACTATGGCATCCACACCCATGGCCCTGATCCTGGCGCCATACCTCTCAACAGCCATCCTTCCATAATAGTCGAGATACTCCCTGGCACCGGAGTACTTGATCCTGGCAATGGACTGAGCTGCAACATCATTGTATCCCATGAGAGCATATCCATACTCAAAACTGAACCTGTGACGCTTGCAGTTATGACACAGCTCCTCCTCCGCGCTGAGTATCTCTCTGCCGCACACCTTACACACCGGCTCGCTGATAAAATGCAGCTCTCCGACACATTCCGGACATATGAGCTCTCCCCTTGGTGTGACCACATCGCCGCACACAGGGCATCGTCTCGGAAACAGGAGCTCCGTAACCCGGTCAATATATCTCATCTTATCCGGCATCTGATACCTCCTTTAGCCTTTCTGACAGGGAGGAATACCGCTTGGCCTCTGACTCATTACTGATCATCTGCTCAAATATCTGGGGATTACCCACGAGGCATACACACCTTTTGGCTCTCGTCACTGCAGTGTACAGGAGATTACGATTCATAAGCATATGCGGTCCCTGATACATAGGGATAATGACCGCCGGGTATTCCGATCCCTGGGACTTGTGTATTGTGATGGCATAGGCCAGATCCAGACTGTCGCACTGCTTGAACTCATACTCCACATATCTGTCATCAAACTGCACCGTAAGATTTTGAGCAAAATTGTTGATCTCCCTGATGATGCCAATGTCTCCGTTGAACACTCCCTCACCCTTTTCAATAGGAATACCAAATCTGCCACGTATCTCCCATATGAGGTTGTAGTCATTTTTGACCTGCATGACCTTGTCTCCAAGTCGGAAGAGTGTACCGTTTATCTCCTTTTCAGGCTTCTTGCTGCTCTTTGGATTGAGCTTATCCTGTAAGAGCTGATTTAACCTCTCGACTCCCAATGCACCCTTACGCTGTGGTGTCATGATCTGCATATCAAAAGGATCAACTCCCAGATACCCCGGTAGCTTGTCCAGCACCAGTGCCGTGATGGAGTTAAAGATCTGATCAGGATTTTGGTTTCTGATAAACAAAAAGTCTCTCGATTTTTTGGTGAGATCCACCTTGTTTCCAGCATTGATCCTGTGAGCATTAACGACTATATCAGACTCTGCAGCCTGCCGGAAAATGTGGGTGAGCTTTATAGTACGGATACTGCCGGAATTGATAATATCCCTCAGTACATTGCCAGCCCCGACGGACGGAAGCTGATTGGCATCTCCTACCATAATGAGTCTCGTGCCCTTGTGCACTGCCTTTAGGAGTGAGTTCATGAGGAATATATCCACCATGGACATCTCATCTATGATGACAACATCGCACTCCAAAGGATTGCTGTCGTCCCTCTCAAAGTGTCCTCTGATAGTCTCAGCACCATCTGCCTTGTCATCCTCGGGCCTGCCCTGATACTCCAGCAGTCTATGGATAGTTGACGCCGGCCAGCCTGTGGACTCTGACATCCTCTTGGCTGCTCTGCCGGTAGGCGCTGCCAAAAGGATGGTCTTACCCTCGTGAGCAAACACCTTGATGATGGTATTGATAGTGGTAGTCTTACCAGTACCAGGTCCACCAGTGATGACCAGTACACCAGAGTTGACAGCATAGGAAACAGCCTGTCGCTGCAGGTCGTCGAGCTCTATGCCCTCCTTTTCCGTAATATCATCTATCTCATCTTCCAGTCTCTCGTCGATCTCATCCCCACCCATTATGTTGAGGTCCTGGAGCTGAGTCGCCACCTGGAGCTCAGTGTAGTACAAAAGGGATCGATATACCCTGGTGCCAGGGTCCACATTTCTGTTGTCCGCATTATAGCTAGGCACCGTAAGTCCCGCGCCTGCCAATGTCTCCGGCGATGACGCACTCCCTCCCAAAAAGGCCCCTATCGATGCACTCGCTCCTGAGAATGCCTCTGGCGCAGAAACATTCGCCCCACTATCACCTCTGGCTCCCTGAGCCGGATTACCTAAAAAATCCTCCAGATCACCGGCATCAACTCTACGGAACCCGTCACCACTGTCCCCGGACTCACCTGCCAGGAAATCATCAATGCTGCTCTTTTTGACACTGCTCTTGACTACGACCTTGCCCTGCATCTGGAGATCCAGGAGATACTGGTTTATATCATGTATTGTTATGTTAAGAAGTGACTCTGTAGATTGCAGGAGCTCAGGCAACGGCAGGAAACAATGGCCATTGCCCTCAGCCATGGAAAGAGCGTACTGGATGCCTGACTCTATACGAAAATCAGAATCCTCCTTGATGCCGGCATTGCGGGCAATCTCATCACAGGTCCTAAAACCCATGCCCTCGATATCCTCGGCGAGCTTGTAAGGATTATCTCTGACCACGTCATACATTTCATTGCCATAGTGGGCGAATATCTTGCCTGCCATGTTGATGGATATCCCGTACTGCTGTAGGAACATGATGGCATCCTGCATATCTCTTTTGGAATTGACAGAGGCAGCTATATCAATGGCCTTTTTACTGGAAATACCCTTGATCTCAGCAAGTCTCTCCGGCTCCTCCTCGATGATACGCATGGTGTCATCACCAAATTTCTTGACGATACGCGCCGCCATAGCAGCGCCTATGCCCTTGATGGCACCTGAGCCCAGATACCTCTCAACAGCCTCACTGGTCTCCGGAGCCACTACCTCATACTTGTCAATAACAAACTGCGTTCCATAAATCTGATGGGTGGTCTCATGGCCATCGGCCTTGATATTCTCACCTGGCTCAAGACCAGGGACTGTACCCACCAGAGTGTACTCTTTGGTCTCCATAACCCCGACCATAACTGTATAACCGGTGGCCTCACTCCTATATATAATGTGATCTATATAACCCTCAAAAAAATCCAAGTTACTTTTCCTTTTCTTTAATAATGTATATACACTGATATCAAACTATAAAGTTTTCTATCATGCTATAAATCCACAAAACATTTAGCTGTCAAATATCCCTATGTAAGATGTTTCATCCACAGAGATAAAACTATATGCATTAAATTATACCTAAATAATAAAAGGGCAGCCTCAAAATGGCCACCCCTTAAATCTAAACTTTTAAACTGTACCTAATCAAGTACTCAGCCGGTGCCAGTCATGTGCTCACCGACTTGCGATAAACTACTATCTCATAATCCACCATCTATACCGGAAAAGAGATACTATCTTACAGCTCATCCTCATCATTTAAAATATCGATGAACTTGCCTGTGCCGATAGCAACTGCTGTAAGTGGATCCTCAGCAAGTACACAGTTGATACCTGTTTTTTCATTTAACAGTTTATCAAGGCCGTAAAGGAGTGATCCACCTCCTGTCATTACGATACCTCTCTCATAAATATCTGCAGCAAGCTCTGGCGGAGTACGCTCCAACACATTGTGTACTGCATTGACGATCATCATAGCCGGCTCAGTAAGTGCATCCATTATCTCATCTGCACTGACTACTACAGTCTTTGGAAGTGCCGTAACCAGGTTACGTCCCCTCACCTCCATAGTGATATTTTCCGGTCTCTTACTTGCACAACCGACATTGACCTTGATGTCCTCGGCTGTCCTCTCACCTATAAGCAGGTTATGCTTTTTACGCATATAACGGAGTATAGCCTCGTCAAAATCATCACCTGCGACCTTGATAGACTCAGATACTACTGGAGAATCCAGAGCTATAACTGCTATATCAGAGGTACCGCCTCCGATATCTATGATCATATTGCCCTGTGCCTTGCTAATGTCTATGCCGGCTCCAATAGCTGCAGCAACCGGCTCCTCAACTATAGTTACCTCTCTCGCACCTGCGTGATAGGTAGCTGTCTCAACTGCCTTTTTCTCAACCTCTGTAGCACCTGATGGGACACATATTGATACTCTAGGTTTACGTAATGTACGTCTGCCCACAGCCTTGTTTATAAAATATTTAAGCATCTGCTCTGTAAGAGTCGCATCAGAGATAACACCCTGTCTGAGAGGACGAACTGCCGCAATATTTTCCGGAGTCCTGCCAAGCATGAGACGAGCATCCTCGCCATAAGCGAGAACAGTGTTAGTGTCCTTGTTTAAGGCAATAACTGAAGGCTCTTTTAAGACAACTCCTCTGCCCTTTATATATACAATAACACTGGATGTACCAAGGTCTATTCCGATGTCATTTGAAATCAATGAAAACATGAAAATCTCCCATAAAAGTCAAGTGTCATAAGCTACTATGCCCATAATCCTATACATTATAATAGATGAAACTTAATTTTTAAAGCGATAATTCTATTATTAACTCCTAAGCATCAGTTTTGTATGAGTTTGCATCAGGTCGTGCCACGCTCCACAAGATGCACATCCAGTACATTTCGCTCATTGATCTCCTTATGCTCCAGTGTAGCAAAAATAAGATCCAGTGCCATCCTGGCCATCTCTCTGATAGGCTGATGTATTGTTGATATCTGCGGTGTTGTGAGCCTTGCAAGATTAGTATCATCAAATCCTATGATCTTGAGGTCCTCAGGTATCCTCTTACCCAGCTTGGCTGCAACCTGTATGACCTGAGCCGCAATGAGATCAGAACTGCAGAATATACCATCAGTGTCAGGAAAGTCTGTCAGCGCCTTGATGATGCTATCGTGATACTCCATCTCCTTGTACTCCTCAGGATTGCTGGTGAGCACCTTGGCATTTACTCCCCTCTTACGGCAGACATCCATAAAACCATCCTCACGGACATCCGCAGGCATCTTACGCTGCCAGACACTACCCAGCATCAACAAATTTTTACATCCCTTGTCGATGAGGGCATCCGCTGCCAGCTGACCACCCTTATAGTTGTCACAAAGTACGCATCCTGTACCGCCCTCTATAAAACGCTCGATGGTGATAATAGGAAGATTGAATTTTTTTAATGTCTCCGGCTTGACCTGCTGACTAAAAATCAGAACGCCGGCTACCAGACTATTCTCACAGAGCTCCAGCACATTTTTCTCTTTTTGAATGTCTCCGGTGGAATTGTTTACGAACACCTGAAATTGCTTTTCTGCTGCATATTGCTCCACCTCGCTGAGCATCTGTGCAAAATACGGATGAACCATGTGCGGCATTATAACAGATATCGCATCAGACCTGCCCTTGGACAGAGTACGTGCAATAATATTAGGTTTGTAGCCGATCTTGTCCATAGCCTCGTAGACCTTTTTTCTGGTCTTCTCACTAATGTACCCTCTGTTGTTGAGCACTCTTGATACAGTCTCAACAGCGAGTCCAGCCTCTCTTGCCACATCTTTTAACGTCGTTGCCATGTTCTTTTTCCTTTTACTACTAAAACTAACTAAACGATACTTGTGCAATGATCATCTCACTGTGAACTCACATCAGAAAAATGAACTCACATCAAAAAATGTCTGAGAACATCCATAAACTTGCACAAAGTAAAGCCGGACAACAATCTGTCCGGCTTTTATTATACTATACTTAGTTACATTTCCCGCATTGTACGGATATAAATTATTATTTTTTTTAATAATTCCGGCGATTTTAATTTTATTTAACCGCTCCGGCTACCATACCAGCAATAATCTGCTTCTGTAAGAAGAAATACAGTATGAGGATCGGCAGAAGTGTAAGTACAAGTGCTGCCATGATAAGACCATAGTCTGAGCTATATGTTCCATAGAAACTATAGGTAGATAATGGCAAGGTATACAGTGGCTTCTTACCGAGCACGAGACTAGGCAGAAGGTAGTCATTCCAGAACTGCATGGCATTAAGGATAACAAGTGTTGCTGTTGTAGGCTTAAGCAGTGGGAATACTATAAGTCTGAAGGTCTGCATCTTTGTACATCCATCGATGTAGGCTGCCTCCTCAAGAGACTTAGGAACACCACTCCTCAGGAAACCTGCGTACATGAATACTGACATACTCATGGCAAATCCTGTATGCATGAATACCAGTGACAATCTGCGGTTGAGCAGTCCGAGCTGTGCGCCGTAGATTGAAACCAGAGGGATCATGATGGACTGGAATGGGATGATCATTGATGAGATCATAAGTGCAAATATAAGCTTGGCAATAGTTGTGTTGGCACGAACGATGTAATATGCCACCATTGCTGACAGGATTATAACTGCGATTGTTGACAGTCCAGTGATGAACAGTGAGTTTCCAAAAGCCTTGACAAACTCCATCTGCTTAAATGCCTTTGTGTAGTTGTTAATGCTCATTCCATTGGCACCGATAAGTGCCATAGGGGCCTTGATGATATCCTTTTTCTGCTTAAAGGAGTTGATGATTACCATAAAGAATGGAACCAGATAGAAAAATGCACCTATGATAAGCAGGATATAGATACATATGTCTTTGACTAATTTTTTTGTTCCACCAACGCGATCAGCTGCCTTTGGCTCAAGTGAAGCGTTACCGGCGGAAGCATTCGCCTGATTACTCATTATGCCTCTACCTCCTGTTTCTTACCGAGATATACCTGCAATCCAGATATGATGGCTACAACAAAGAACAGGAAAACTGCCTCTGCCTGGCCCACGCCATACTGTCTTGCCGTGAATGCCTTTTCATATACGTGCATGGCTACGAGTCTGGTGCTGCCGTAAGGCTCACCGCCTGTCAATGTGAGGTTGATATCGTAAACCATGAATGCTCTTGAAAGTGTAAGGAAAATACAGATTACAAATGATGGAACCATGAGTGGAAGGACGATGTGTCTCATCTTGGCCCAGCCATATGCTCCGTCGATGGATGCTGCCTCAAGTACATCCTCTGAGAGTCCTGTAAATCCGGCTATGTAGATCAGCATCATATAACCGCTGAGCTGCCATACTGTTACGATGACCATGGCCCAGAATGCCTTGTCCGGATCTGAGAGCCAGGACTTGGAGAACATTGCGATGCCGAGGCCCTTGCCGAACTTTACGAGGAGCTGTGAAAATACAAACTGCCATATAAATCCAAGTACTACACCGCCGATCAGGTTAGGTGTAAAGAAACCTGCACGGAAAATATTTTGTCCCTTCTGGATCCTGCCTGAAAGGAAATAAGCAAAAAGGAATCCGAATGCATTGACCAGGATAACTGAGAATACTACATACTTGAGTGTGAGTCCCATGGACTTCCAGAAGTCTGTGTCCTGCATAAGTGCCTTATAGTTACTTAATCCAACGATGTTTTTAACTGCTGCAACACCGTTCCAGTCTGTAAAAGTGAGATAAAAACCATAAAGGAATGGGATTATGACAACACAGACAAAACAAAT
>Ga0256405_10001603_pt1 | contig 60180 bp, 59 predicted proteins | sample RumenRJG_02DNA_FD_189096 | JGI IMG/M metagenome (GOLD analysis project Ga0256405, IMG submission 189096) | Bovine rumen microbial communities from Lethbridge, Alberta, Canada - RJG_02 | ecosystem: Host-associated > Mammals > Digestive system > Stomach > Rumen | place: Canada: Alberta... | reverse complement strand
CGTTCTCGAGTTCCAAAATGCTTATGTCTTTCATAAATGCTCCTTTGGAAGCATCAGGACACACGGATGGGTTCCTGCACTTCCAAAGACCTATTCAGGAAAATTGTCGATTTCATTAAGGTTTTGGCGAAAAAAACTGAAAAAATTATTGTTTAATTGGTCCCAATCAGGTTCAGAGACAGCATTGCTCTGGAAAAGATTCAGCCTAATGTCAAAGCCATACTCCCAAAGGAGTACATAAGCAGGTTCCGTCTTGAAGAAAACTAGATTTATGCGTATAAGGGAGGTATGTCAGAGACAAGGAAGATGGAGCTGCTTTCCCCCGGCGGAAGCATTGAGAAGATCAGAACAGCATTCACATACGGAGCCGATTCCGTCTATTTCGGCCTGAAGGATTTCTCGCTGCGCACGAACGCAAAGAATGTGGAGTACGGAACCCAGGACGAGCTGCGTGACATAAAGAAGCGCTTCGGCGGAAAGTACTACTGCACTGTGAACATCTACTTTCATGAGGACGACATCACAAAGCTTCAGGGCAAGCTGGATGAGATCGCAGACTATCCGTTCGACGCATTCATCCTCTCGGACATAGGAATCCTTGATATCCTGCGTTCAAGATTTCCGAATGCGGAATATTCTCTGTCCACTCAGGCAAGCTGCATCAACTCGCGCTCGGCCAAGATCTACCACGACATGGGCTTTAGGAAAGTCATCGTGGGACGCGAGACCCCGCTTAAGGACATCCGGAAGATCAAGGATGCGGTACCAGATCTTGAGATAGAGGCATTCGTCCACGGGGCCATGTGCATGGCCTACTCCGGACGCTGCTTTCTGTCGTCCCACCTTGCAGGCCGGAGCGGCAACTACGGAGACTGCGCCCACACATGCAGATGGAACTACCGCCTTGCATTGGAGGAACAGGAGCGCCCGGGCCGCTACTACCCCGTCCTTGAGGAGAACGAGTGGACCACAATCATGTCGTCCAAGGACCTTTGCATGATCGACCATCTGAAGGACCTGCGCGATGCAGGAGTCGATGCCCTGAAGATTGAAGGACGAATGAAGAGCGTCTACTATGTGGCCTCAGTCACAAGAGCATACCGCAAGGCGCTCGACCACCTCTACGATCCGTCCGTGGAATACAAACCGTACCGCGACGAGCTTTTCAACGTCAGCCACAGGGAGTACTCCACAGGCTTCTTCTTCGGACGCGGCCCGATCGATGTGGACGAGGCAGACCCGTTGGTCAACATGGAGGACGACATCAACAAGCCCACCACCGACGGATATCTTCGCGACTACCTCTTTCTTGGAACCATCGGAAAGCAGGTCAAGCCCGGAATCTACGAAGTCGACATCAAGAACCAGATTAGAAACGGAGAGGCCATCGAGTTCATCGGACCGGATGTTCTGTTCATCAAGGACGACAGCGTTTCCGTCCTGGACCAGGATTTCAACCCCATAGACCATCTGGACCACTGCAGGACCGGCTACATCCGCACGGATGCCCCTCTGGAGGAAGGATACATAATCCGCAAGGAAATCAGGCTCTGAGACCCACAGATAGTGCCAAAAACCTCATTCAAGGGCCAAAAAACGCTGTTTTTGCGTTAATAATTGTTGCGTTCCCAATGAGTTGTGATAAAATTCAATTAAATTAACACACAGGAGGAAAAAACCGATGACAAATCACGACCAGCTCGTTGCACTGTTTGAGACTTACGTTCAGGAGAACCAGAAGTTCGAGGAGAAGGGAGTCAAGGCTTCCGCATCAAGAGCAAGAAAGGCCCTGGCCGACATCGCCAAGCTCTGCAAGGCAAGAAGAGTTGAGATTCAGGAAAAGAAGAACCAGCTCGAGGCAAAGTAAGACTTCTTCTAATCCAATCAGTTACCATATGCAACCTGCAATCCTGCAGGTTGTTTTTTTCTGCCCGTCGGTGACAGCAGGCTATTACCCAACCGAACCGCACTCGCAGACAAAATGAAACGCCCGGGATTTCTGTCCCAGGCGTCTCTCACTAACTAAAGGAGGTATGAAAAAAACTGTTGCTCTGCCTTCTATATAGCAAGACGCGTGCCAAGTGGGGAATAGTTGGCATTTTTGGGCTTATCTAGCGTCATGAGGGCGTTTCAGGCCCCAGATGTACCGTTTCAGAGTGAAAATAATGTAAAACAATTGCATCCGGTGTGTAATTTTTTCACACTATCTTAATGTTTCTTCTCGGGGTTCTTGCGGTAGAAGACGGCTGTGAAGCCGGTTGTGGAGACAAGGGCGGATGCGGTCTTCTTGGCCAGGTTGTTGGAAAGGTCCCTGGTCTGCTCCTTGAAGTCCTGGAAACGGACCTTCACAAGCTCGTGGTCAGTAAGGGCGCTGTCCAGGGCCGCCACCACTCCGTCCGTTATTCCCTCATGGCCAACCATGACCACCGGGTTCAGGCTCTGGGCCTGGCTTCTGAGTTCGGCCCTTGTCTTGCTTGTCATATCACTCTGTCTTGGCATTTATCATGTCCTTGTACTTCGCAGCTACCGCGAAGCGTTTCACTTTCTTGGTGCTGGTCATCTCCAGAGGCTCGTCCACAATGAAGACACGCCGGATCCTCTTGTAGGGAAGAAGCTCCTTGTTGACGTTCTCCACTATCTCCTCCATGTGGATCTGCATGGCTCCGGCATCCGGAAACTCGCGCTTGGCCTCGTCGGAAGGATGGATCAGGCATGCTACACCCTCCATCTTCAGCTTCTCGTCGGCCATGTAGCCCAGGACGCAGATCTGGTCCACATCGTAGTAGAGCTGGAAGTGGTCCTCGATCTCCTCCGGGAAGACGTTCTTTCCACCTTCTGTGACTATTATGTTCTTGGCCCTTCCTGTCAAGTAGACAAAGCCGTCTTTGTCCATGTAGCCAACATCACCCGTCCTGAGCCAGCCGTCCTTGTCGATGGTCTCGGCCGTGGCCCCGGGGTTCTTGTAGTAGCCCTTCATCACATGCTTTCCGCGGGTGATAATCTCGCCGTTGCCCTGCTCGTCCTTGTTGATGAAGCCGATCTCAACGCCGGGGAACGGCTTTCCGATGCTGGAGTAGCGGTAGGAATAGGCGGGGTTCAACGTCACTATCGGGCTGGTCTCGGTGAGGCCGTAGCCCTGGATGAAGTCCACGCCCAGCTGGTTGAAGCCCTTGAAGGTCTCGGCGGGAAGCGGGCCTGCGCCGGAGATGCAGATCCTGTTGTCGGCAAGCGAGACCTTGTCCCTGATTCCGCGGAAGACCACACGGCCCGGATTCAGACCGGTTGTCTGCTTGATGAAACCGCAGATTCCCATCATGCATCTGACCAGGGTGCTGACGAGCTTGCCCTTCTTGTCGATGCCCTTCATGATGGCGCTGAATATCTTGTTGTAGAGCATGGGGACTGCAAGAAGCATGTTCACATGGCCTTCCTTCATCTCTCTGAGGATGGAGGTGACGACAAGGCGCTTTCCGAAGACGGTGTTGCTTCCGTTAGCCATGGACTCGATGAACACGGCAAGCATGGTGTAGGCATGGTGGATGGGAAGGATGGCGTAGAAGACATCGGTGGGCCTGACGTTCATGAAGGCCTGCACGCAGTGAGAGTCGAAGACAAGGTTCTCATGGCTCAGCATGACGGCCTTGGGGGTTCCCGTTGTTCCCGAAGTGAAGAGGAATGCCGCAAGGTCCGAGCTCACAGGTTCCTCGGTCGGCTGGGGACCCACGTCCGGCAGGTTGAGAATGTAGGTGTCCTCGTGGTTGCGCTGCTCAAGGCAGACCTTGAAGCCGTACTTTCCGTCCTGACCGATTCCCTCGAACCTGTCGCCGTCAAGGAAGATTCCCTTGATCTCCACAAAGTCCACAAGGTGCTCTATCTCGGCATTGGTAAGCGAGGCGTCCACAGGAACAACGATGGCTCCCATGTAGATGATCCCCATGTAGGCGATGGCCCACTCGGGGCTGTTCTTGCCGGTTACTGCGACGCGGTCTCCCTTCCTGACACCCTGTGCGTAGAGCCAGCGCGCGACTTTGTCGAACTGCTCCTTTGCCTCTTTGTAGGTGAATGTGATGTGCTTGGGACTGAAGGCCTCGAAGCATCTGTTGTCGGGAAAGCGCCCGGCGTTGATGTCGAACATCTGGGCAAGCGAAGGCCACTCGGAATCAAAGTATTTGCCACGATACTGGTCGAGATACCTCCAGGGCATCTGATCCAGGCTGTTTTTTCTCATTTTCAATCCTTAAAGCGACCGATAGTTAGTAATAACTAGCCATGGTCACTTTCCACCAGTCGCTGGAAGAATAGCAGACAGATGCACGTATAGCAATAGTTTGGCGCATTTTGTTGATTATTTTTGACATTTTTTTAAATTTTGTCAAAAACATTTTCAGATCCGTGTTTTTCCGCCATCAAGTGGACAACAGAAGGCTGTTGGAGTAGAATTCCAAGGATGCGGTTTCAGAGTTTTGAGCAGGTGATGGAGCACATGGAGAGCTTCACCAACCTGGAGAGGAAAACGGACAAGTACAACACAAGGACCTACCGCCTTGACAGGATGCAGGCGATCATGGAGAAGCTGGGAAATCCCCAGACCTCCTACAGGACCATACACGTTGCAGGAAGCAAGGGCAAAGGCTCCACCGCAAGCTACATGGCAGCCGCCCTACAGGCCGCGGGATTCAAGACAGGCCTTTACACCTCCCCTCATGTCTCCGACTACAGAGAGCGCTTCACAATCAACGGACGTTTTGTCTCAGACGATGTTTTGATCTCGGTTGCCGAGTCCCTTTTCAACGCACTTGAAGGCTTTTCATTCTGTTCCCAACTTGGTGAGAACACTCCAACGACATTCGAGCTATACACGGCATTCGCGTTTCTTCTTTTCAAGGAAGTGCACTGCACATGGGCGGTGATTGAGACAGGACTGGGCGGAAGACTGGATGCCACCAACATCATTATGCCCCAGGCATCGGTCCTGACACCGATAGAGCTTGAGCACACGGATATCCTTGGAGACACAATCACAAAGATTGCGATAGAGAAGTCAAAGATAATAAAGAAAGGAGTTCCGTCCTTCAGCGCAATTCAGGATCCCGAGGCTCTGGCCGTCTTCAAGGCAGAAGCCGCTTCGGTGGACTCCGGATTCCATTACCTTGGTGATTACATTTCATCTGTCACGGAAGAGCGGATCTCGTTCAAGGACGGATACTCCTGGAACTGCAATCTTGCTATGGCAGGCCTTGTGCAGGCACAGAACTGCGCCCTGGCGCTTCTGGTCATCCGCACTCTGGGTCTCTATATTCCCTCTTTGACAGAAAAGGCCATGGAGGAGAACAGGCTTCCCGGACGAATGGAGCTTGTGCCCTGGAAGCGCCCGCTTTATCTTGACGGAGCGCACACCAGAAACAGCATGGGACATCTTTTGGAGACCTTCAGGAAGATGTACCCCGGACGCAGCGGAATCTGCATATTCGGAGCCGTAACAGGCAAGAACCACACTGAGATGTCAAAGCAGGTTCTGGAAGTCTTTGACACGGTGGTTGTCTCAAAGCCCGGAACGTACAAGGCAAACAATCCGGCAGCTTTGTATGAACTGCTGGTGTCCCTGAAATCTCCATCCCAGACGGTTGTCCTTCTGGAGGATGCATCAGAGGCTCTGGATTACTGTCGTTCCCACACACAGGAAGGAGAGCCCGTGCTCTGTGCGGGTTCGTTCTATCTTGCAGGGGAAATCAAGGAAGCACTATGTCACTGAACTACAAGGAAATTGAACTTATCATCTCCGAGTCCCATCTGGACGGAGCCAAAATCCAGGCCGTTGTGCAGAGTTCCTTCCATTCCGTCACATGGGAACTGTACGACAGGGAGCGCGGACGCTTTCTGTTCTACACGGAGATAGGGACGCCTCAGAGCAGGCTCCATTTCCTGTCCCCAGGCGCCAAGGCCGCCAAGACCAAGAAGCTCCAGCGCTTCGAGCAGTTTGCAAGAAAGAACCTGGAAGGCTCGGTGATAAGGTCCTGCTACCAGCTGCCGTTCGACAGAGCCGTGGTGTGGGAGCTGGACAACCATGACAGGAAGCTTCGCGTCTACTTCCGCTTCTACAGCGGACCCGGTGCGAACATCATAGTAACAGATGAGAACAATGTAATTCTGGACCTGCTGCTGCGCCGTCCGGGCCGCGACGAGATGAGCTCGGAAACCCTGAACGTGGAGCACAGGACCTCTTCGGACAAGGTCTTCGAGGTACGCCCCTGGAGCGGACCGTCGTTCAGCGCCTACATAGAGCGCACATGCGCCCAGCAGGAGGCAGACGACCTCTACAGCCAGCTGGTGCGCCAGGTGCAGGGCCGCATGGAGCATGAGCTTTCACGCCTTGCAACGTCCATCAGTAGCTGCCGGAAGACCATGGATGCCAACAGCGGCTACGACAGCCTGCGTTATGAGGCCGACCTTCTTTCGGGAAACTCCCATCTGATCAGGCGCGGAGAGGACAGTGTCACGGTCAAAGACTGGAACCAGGGCGGAAAGGATGTGGTGATCTCTCTGGACAAGAGCCTTACTCCCGGAGCCAACGTACAGGCCCTGTATGACCGCTACCAGAAGGCAAAAGGTGCCTATTCCAACGCAGTTGAGGAGAAAAAGCGCCTTGAGAGCGAATATCAGGCAATCGAAGCGCGTTTCAACAAGGCTCTTGAGGACACAGGCGACGAAGAGGCCAACATCAGGAAGCTGAAGTCCATCCTGGACAAGACAGCCCCTGCAGTACAGGTACAGGAAGGACCCGGCATCCGCACCACAAGCGGAGGTTTTCAGATCATCGCAGGACGCAACGCAAAGGAAAACGACGAGCTTCTGCGCCACTATGTCAAGGGAAACGACATGTGGCTTCACACCCGTGATTTTCCCGGAGGCTATGTCTTCATCAAGTTCCGCCGCGACAAGAGCATTCCGTTGGAGGTGCTTCTGGATGCGGCCAACATCGCCGTTCTCTACTCCAAGGCAAGAAACAGCTCGTCAGTGGACCTTTACTACACACAGGTGAAATACCTCAGGCGCGCCAAGGACGGAAAGACAGGCCTTGTCCTTCCCACGCAGGAGAAGAACCTGACAATCAAGCCCGAGCCGCAGCGTATAGCCCGTCTTCTTCCAAAGGAGGAGACATGAGGTGCTCGGTGGAAGGGATCATGTATCCCAAGGATGCCAAAAGCCTTCTGGGGGCTGAGACCCTTCGCTCTTCTGCCGCCGGTTCCGCAAAGTCCCCTGTGGTTGAAGTTCCACATGCATCATGGTCTGTGTGCAAGGCTGAACTGGACAGAATCCTCTCTTCCGTAGCTGGACTTTCCCCTTCACACGTGTTCGTGCTGGGACCTCTGCACAAGGGCCCTGTGTTCTACGACTCGTCCTGCGATGTCTATGCCCCTGAAGACGGATTTCTTGAAGGCTCGGACTGGAAGGTACAGCTTCAGGTTCCCTCTGTTCTGGCGCCTTTTGTGACCGTTTCGGACGACATATGCTCGGAGGAGCAGAGCCTTGAGATCATAGCACCGTACATAGACCTTCTGTTTCCGGGAGTCCCCGCTTGCCATCTTCTGGCCTCGTCGGATGGCCCTGAGGTGAAAAAGATGGCGTCGGTGATTGAAAAAGACTTTCCCAACGCGCTGGTTTTGATTAGTAATAATAGTGATACATGCTGCGGCGGCATGTGGAAGGAGGCTTTCGATGGGAACCGGACATGAGATTTTCTACAACGAGGATCGGCTCTGCATCACGCTTGCCAGAGGCGACGGGCTTCTGAAAGGCTTCGATGCGCCTGCCACAAAGCAGAGCGCCCTTCTCTATCACAGCGCCCAGCTCTTCGAGATCCCATGGCAGAGTCTTCAGATGATTGGAGACAGATGCTGTCTGGTCTTCATGCCCACAGACAAGTTCTCCGGAATCCCAGTGGACGCATCAGAGCTTGCCCACTCACTGCGCGACAGAAGCCTGTCGCTTCTCAGGGACCTTTCCCATGCCATCGAACTTGCAGGCGACAGGCTCTACTGGAACCTTGACAGCGTGCCGCTTTCGAACATCCTGTTCTTCGAAAACGGAGACATCCTCCTTCTTTCGGACCAGATGGGCGATGCCCTGGACCGCTTCGAGCTCGACGACATGAGGCGCTTTGACAAGAGCCTCTGGTATGCCCACAACTGCGTGGAAGGCTTCGGAAAGACTCACTTTCTGTTCCAGCTTCTGTACTACACACTCTCCGGCATCCCTCCGTTCGAAGCCGAAGCGGTGCGCGAGAACTCCTTCAGGGCAGTTCCGCTTGGACTTCTGTTCCCGCCGGCAGATGAGAAACTGGGCGGCCTTTTCACCGCTGTGGAGAAAGCCCTTTCAGACGACAGGAAGTTCCAGTTCTCAATCAGGCAACCGTTCTCGTTCTTCAGAAACGTCATAGACGGCTTTGCGGAGGTGGGGGTCAAAAACATTGTCCCCGGCCCAAACCCCGGCCTTGCTGCCTACGAACAGAAGCTTGAAAAGCGTGCGAAGGTCAGGATTTTTCTAAGAAAGAAAGGTTTCAGGACATTTTTGATTGTCCTGGGCGTTGCCCTTGTACTGTCTATCATAGGCTTCTACGTCTGGCGTGCCGTCAAACCGCCTGTGACAAAGGACCTCAACGACGAGCAGATTATCGAGTGGTACTACGACCGTCTGACATCCCTGGATGCAAACAGCCTCACCGAGCCTCTTAAGAACGGCTACGACGGACCCGATTTCGTCCAGGTATCCAGCCTCTATGTCACAAGCTCCATGCAGAAGACCTATGAGGGCTCCTCGCTTGTGGTGGATCCCAGGGTGTGGATCGCAGAGGGCATGGGAGACCTTCCGATGGGAACCATCGTCTTCGGAGTCACAGACCTTCAGATCCAGCAGATATCGGAGGATGTGTACCGCGTTGTCGTCCACTTCTGGAGCTCGTCCAACGAGATCGACGAGGCCAACGTGCTGATTGCCGACACAGGCATGGACGTTTTCGAGTACTACCAGGTCAACGAGATCACATTCCAGACCCGCAAGACCTGGCGTGAGATCACCGACATTGATCAGATCAGCTCGGATCTGGTCAACACATACCACATAGACTACAGCAATACTTAAGTCTATTATCTCGATGCATGTCGTTTTAGATTTCAGAGAAATATGAATTGGCGATTTACATCAACCGAGTATCGTCCTTCACCATCCCAGGAATTCTTTACCTCTTTAACAGATTGAATACCTTCAATTTTGTTCGATGAAGTGAAATAGATACTTTCATCTATAATTTCCCTTCTAGAGAATGTATAGGCCTTATCTGTCGTTTTGATAGTAAATGCACGGTCAATGATGTAGTGTTCTCCATTGCTTACACTTACATCATCCCTAACCAAAACAACTTCAGAGATAGGTTCATTAATTAGGAAAGAAACTGTCTTTTGATGAACGGAAGGAGCATAAACATCTGTAAGTTTTTTCTTCATACAGCTGAAATATGATACCTCCTCATTGATTATTTTGTTGTCGTAACTAATAAGCGGTTCAACATGAGACTTACAACTTACATCAATCGCAAATTGCCCAAGGGTCAATCTCATATCACTATAAAACTCGCTTAGAGAATGGAAAGAAACACCACTGATTGCTTTTAGAGTCTTACCCTTCATAGAAGAAAGAGTCTTCAACATGTCCTCTGTAAAGCCAGCATTTACATTTACTTTTATATTCATTTCAATAACTCCCATCCTGTTTTATTTGATCCTATACGTTGTATAAATCCCATCTCTCTCAGCTTGGTTATTGATTTATCTATTGCAGTTTTCCCAACTCCAACACACACTTCAAGCTGTTTTTTTGTAATATTTGGATTGTTTCTGATCTCTGCAAGTACTTTAATTTGAGTGGGGTTCAGAGTTTTATTACCCTCTTTATTACCCTCTTTATTACCCTCTTTATTACCCTCTCCTTCTACTTGATTGTTAATTCTATTGAAAGGGATGACAACTGTGATAGCATAGATTTCCAGAACCTTTCGCCAGAAAACCTTCTCGGACGAACGTATGTCCCGAATCCTTGCAAGCAACTCATCGAAGTAGTTGCCGCCTCCAAGCCGCTTCAGGCGCTCGTCATCCATTGCAAAGCCTTTGCGCATGTATTCTTTTAAAATACCCATGGCCCAGATTCGGAATTGTGTACCCCGTAAGGACTTAACTCGGTAGCCAACAGAGATTATGACATCAAGATTGTAGTAATCAACCTGATATGTTTTTCCATCGGAGGCAGTTGTTGCAAATAATGCAACAACTGAATTTCGGTTCAGTTCTCCTTCAGAAAAGATATTCTTCAGATGCCTGGAAATAGTTGACTTATCACGTTGGAACAGCCTTGCCATATCATCCAGAGACAACCACACCGTATCCTGATCAAAGGTTGCTTCGACCTTTGTCAGTCCGTCTTCTGTTGTGTACATGATGATGTTGGATTTATTCATCGCCTTATTCTTCTGTTCGGTCATTGCTGTCCCCCGGAAAGGTTTGGTTTCTATTTCTTCAGATACTTACATTATACCGGATTGGAGCCTGATTGGAAAGGAAAATACACTAACACATGATAAGTTGTAATAAGATTTATCTCTTCGCGTACACAATTTGAATATGGTTTCAAAAGTAACATAAGTGCAGTTATAATAGGACTTGTTGAGGGGTGTGTCTGATGAAAAGATTCCTGCCGCTGTTTCTCGTCTTTTTCCTGATCGTCTCCTGTGCCGGATTCCAGGGCAACCGCCAGCCGGATGAAAATCCGTTCGCCACAGGAAAGCCATGGATATGCAGCAGTGTCGACGGAGTTGTGACTGAGTCCACCCCTACAAACATCAAGGACGATTTCGCACTCTACACCGGTAAGGACTGGATTCTGGAAAACTCGCTCAAAGAAGGCGAATTTGCAATCGGACCAATGTTTGATATCACATACCTGCGCGATAATGATCTGGTGCAGATTCTGTCCACGGCGGCACCCGAGAATGATCAAGAGAAACTTGCGTTGGATCTTTTCGAACTTATGTGTGATTGGGACAAACGCAACGAAATCGGAGTGGCTCCACTGAAAGCGATCGTTGATCAAGTGGAGCAGATCGACAGTCTGGAAAAACTTTCCGAATATTTCATCAATACCCCGTTCACCAGACAGTTGTTAACTCTGTTCTGTACGGAAGTGACCATCTCGGACGAAGACAATACAAAATATGATTTATACATCGACTTTCCGTATCTTACATTGGGGGATTCTTCGGAATACTCCGAGTTGAGCGACTTAGGAAAGGTCTATGATAAGGCCTTCTCCACCCTCTCCAGGAAACTTCTGATGAAACTCGGATACACAGAGGAGGAAGCTGAAGAAAAGTATGCGAACTGTCAGGCATTCGAAAGACTCATAGCTCCTTCCGTCCTTCCGAGAGGATCGGCATACGCGGATGACTATATCATAACCAAAGACCAGATTACTACCCTTTGCGGGGATTACCCGGTTATGCAGATTCTGGAAAAAAGTGCCGGCTTCTCAGACCTGGAATACATCGTATGTGTATATGGGAAGGCTTTTCCGGCGAAGCTTGGCGAGATTTATACAGAGAAAAACCTCCAACTGATCAAGGACTACCTGATTGTCCAGGGCAGCATGGGAGACTCCTTGTATTTTGACAGGGACTGCTACAATTGGAATATTGAAAGCACCGCCATGCTTAACGGAGGGGAACCTGATTATTCTTATGAACCGGTATTTGCAAGTTTTATAACCAACCATCTAGCATGGCCCGTTTCCCGGCTGTACTGCAGATTGAAATCATCCAAACAAGACAAGGAAAGAATCAGTGAGCTTGTCGAAAAGATTCAGAAGACATATGAGGAAATCATAAACGAGGCTTCGTTTCTTTCCTCCGACACAAAACAGAAGGCCATAGAAAAGCTCAGATTAATAGACAAGAAGATTCTTTTTCCTAACGATAATGAATGGGATCTCTATGCCAGGAATGGACTTCAGATCAAATCATCAGAAGACGGAGGTTCCCTGTACGAGGCGATTTCAACAATCAGAGAATATGAGATTGGTTTGACAAATCAAAAGTTCAAAAGCGAGGTCGACCGTTCCCTCTGGATTATAGAACCTACCACCGACAACTGTTATTACATACCAGGAATGAATTCGATCTATATCACAGCGTGCTTTGCCCAGGAAGAAATGTACAACAGCTCCATGAGCGATGAAGAACTTCTCAGCTCATTGGGCATGTGCATCGCACATGAGATTTCACATGCCTTCGATCCCATAGGTGCACAGTACGATAAGGACGGAAATCATTCCCAGTGGTGGACTCAGGAGGAAGTCGATGGGCTCAACCGGATGAATGAAAGGATCGCCGATTATCTGAGTTCTATCACAATCTGGGGCGACGTGCATCTGAACGGGGACATTGCATCCGGGGAAGAGTGTGCGGACATGGGAGCCATGAAATGCATTCTCAGAATTGCATCTAAAATCAAGGACTTCGACTATGATGCCTTCTTCAAGTACTTTGCGCATAAATGGTCTTCAATAGTCACACCTGAACTGATGATGTTTTATCTTTCAGACCCGCATGTACCGGGATATGCAAGGATAAACACGATTCTTCAGCAGTTCGACGAGTTCCTTGATTTCTACGACATAAATCCGGGAGACGGCATGTATCTTGCCCCTGTGGACCGCATCAAGATCTGGTAGTTCCCTTTTTGCATTGTTTAATTTCTGTGGACTTGTATTCTGACCCTCAGAAAGAAAAAGTTTCGGCCACAATTACAAGAGTTTCCTTCCCAAATAAGGCTCTTGCCAAGACGGAAGATTCTTCGATAATCCTGTTCCATTGAATCTTATTTCTTTTGCGATTGTTCATTGGCTGTGCGCCGCCTGTGCAGCGCTTTGCACATGGCACCCGAGGCGCGGTCTTCTGCCAAAGTGCCAAACGGGTAAGCCTTGTGCAAGGAATTGCGATGCATCAGGTCAGTGCACGGTTTATGAACATGAGCTCATACAGGTAGTTCAGCAGGCTGAACAGAGGGATTGCTTCCATATAGGACAAAACAATGATTATGGAAGCAAGAAAAGCACCTGTTTCCTTAATGATTGCTTCCGAAACACAGAAAAGAATGAAAATGGAAGCATAAAAAACCAAGTTCCTGCTTCTAGGAATTGAAAAGCATTGTTTTTGGTAGCAAAGACTTGCTATTTCCTGCTACCACTTTTTCAGAAAGAGAAATAATGGAAGCAATACTTCAGAAACGATAGTAAATCCTTGCTTCCAAAAACAAGAGAAAAAAGATACTGGTAGCAAAATGAAAAACAAACTGCCTGCTTAACCAATATTCCAATGGTAGATACATCTTTCCGGGACCGTTCATAAACCGATGTGTAGCCTATGCATCGGCACCTTATGCACAAGCCTCAGGCGTATGGCGCTTTGGCAGGACCCGCGCCTCGCCTGGCATGTGCATAACGCTGCACAGGCAACCCACAGCCAATGAACAGCCCCGGAATTGCCTGATTACAGAGAAAATGTTTCAAATAGTGGGGATGGTTCAGAGATGCTCGACCGCTCATGCTGTTTTGGCAACACCGGTCGAGAGTCCGAGCGTGTTTTGCTACCCATGCTACAGATTCTATGACATTATAACAGCATATATCTATTTATAATACAATAAGTTAATTGTAACAGACCACCGCATGGGCGTCCAAGAGTCTGAACGTTGGAGCGCAGGAGCGGTCGAGCAGGTCTTCTTAATCACAAGTTCTGTCAGCCATTTGCAAGAAAATCACTGATCAGCTGCTCCAGTTGCGGGCAGTTGTCAGGGTCGATCCAGACGACATCTGAGAAGCTTCTGAAGAAAGTCATCTGACGCTTGGCATAGTGGACCGAATCAGAGACAATCTTCTGCTTTATCTCATCCAGCTCTTTTTGAGAGAGGTTGTCCAGGTTGCGGATGGCGGTCTGCCTGTCATCGGTGTAGACCCTTTCCATGAACTCGCTGTAGCCTATGCCCTGCATGCTCTGCCATGACGGGTTGGCACCATTTTCCAGAAGCCCTCTGATCTCCCCCACCAGGCCCTGGGCGAACATGATGTCCACGCGCTCCCTGATCCTGTTCTTGAGCTCCTGTCTTTCCCTTGTAAGCCCTATGGACAGCACCTGCATGTCGTTTCTTGGGTTTGTCGGAAGAGCGAAGCTTGAAAGAGGCTTCCCGCAGGATCGGTAGACCTCGATGGCACGTGAGATGCGGTAGCTGTCGTTGGGATTGATCCTATCCGCAGAGACAGGATCCACGATCTTCAGATAGTCATGAGCCTTCTGAAGGCCCTGGTCCCTTATGAACAAGGCAACGTCCTGCCGGATTCCGGGATCCGACTGCGGAGCCTCGGAAAGGCCATAGAGGAAATGCTTGAAGTAATAGGCGGTGCCGCCGGAGATCACGGGGATCTTTCCCCTCTGCCAGATGTCGTGGCAGGCTATGTCGGCAAGATGGATGAAATCGGCGACGTTGTAGGTCTCCCACGGCTCAAGAATGTCTATAAGATGGTGGGGAATCCTGTCGGTCTCGTCCTTCCCTGCCTTTGCCGAACCGATGTCCAGACCCTTGTAGACCTGCACGGAATCGGCGTTCACAACTTCGCCTATAGCAGAGAAAAAATCAGACAGCAGTCGGGTCTTGCCCACTGCTGTCGGACCGAAGAGGAAAATGGCTTTGTTGCCTTTGTTCTTCTCTGGACTCACGTCTCTACTGGAGTGTACTCTATCTCGTCGTTGAGGACCTTGGAGAGGACGGATGAGACTACCTTGTCATGGTTGTTCTCAAGCTCTTCCTCAGCCTCTTTGTTGGATGCCACGATAGCGGCTTCCTTGATGGCCACACAGGTCATCTCGTATACGTTGACGTCCTTGTCGATTAGTTTATCAAGTGGAATGCTCAAGGTGATTCTCCTTCAAACTGCGATGCAATGAGAATATATCAGCTTTCAGTTTTTCTGTAAAGCGTCAAGGATGAGGTCTACAATCTGCTCGGGGGTCTTGCCTTCCGTGTTTATGACAAGGTCCGCCTGGCTTGTGTCGTTGTTGTTGATTCCGTAGATTCTCTGATAGCGCTCCGAGTCATGGAAATCGCGTCTTCTGGTCTCTCCCAGGCGCTCGTCCAGGGTTCCGCCCTCGCGCTTGAGGATCCTTCTGGCCCTCTCCTCGTCCGATGCCTCCAGGTAGACCTTGAAGTCGGCCTCCTTGAGCATCCAGATCGCAAGGCGAGAACCCAGAACGCAGTTCTTCTCGGCCATGGCCATCTGGACCTGGCGGCTGTCAAGCTCCTTGTCTATGCTGTCGTCCCTGTTGGCAAGGGCGCAGAAGTCCCAGAAGTCCATGTTCCTTTCCCTGGCCATCTGGCGGAAGGTGAAGTTGATCATGGGATAGCCGAGCCGTTCGGCAAGAAGTGTCGAGACCGTCGTGTTGCCGCAGCCGCTTTTACCTGATACCGCTATTCTCATATGTAGGACCTCCAGGTCATTTTTTATTACGATTTGCAGTCAGATCCAGAAGCAAGCGCGGGACAGTGCTTGTTGCACGGCCAAAGCGATGCGACGCCGATATGGCTGCAAAGCATCCGCCTTTTATTCTATATTCCTGATCTGTTCCCTTATATTTTCCAACGAGTCCTTCATATTGACAACCTCAAAGTTCACTTCGACTATCTGGCTCTTGGATCCGATGGTGTTGATCTCGCGGTTCATCTCCTGGGACAGGAAGTCCATGCGCTTTCCGACAGGTTCGTTGCTCTGAAGGAGTTTGCGGAACTCGGCTATGTGGGCGCCCAGCCTGACAACCTCCTCGTTGATCGTGTAGCGGTTGAGCATCACGGCAACCTCGGTAAGGACGCGGCTTTCATCGAACTTCTGGTCGCCGAGCATCTCGTGGATGCGGGCAGTCAGGTTGTCGCGGATCATCTTCTCAAGGGTGTCCACGTTCTTCTTAACGGTCTCGAGCGAGTTGGCTATGGAGTCCACCTTGCTGGTCAGGTCCTTCCTGGTGATCTCGCCCTCTCTGTCCTTGGCCTCGTCGAACTGGTTCATGACAAGGGCCATGCAGTGGTCCAGACCTTCCTTGTAGACCTCGATTCCATCGGTTCTGATGCTGGTCAGGACACCGTCCTGGGAAAGGATGTCTCCCATGGAGGGCTTGAGGTCCAGGCCCTTCTCCCTTGCGATGGCCGAAAGGCTGATCATGGCGTCCATGTAGGCGTTGGCGGCCTCGGTGTCCACGCTGACGTCGACATTGCTCTTGATGTTCTTGACCTTGATTGAGAGGTCGATGTGGCCCCTCTGGGCGTGGGCCTTGATGGTCTCGGTCACCACGGCCTCGTACTGGGAAAGGTACGGCGGGGCGAAGAATCCTATCTCAAGAAAGCGGTTGTTGTAGCTCTTGAGCTCCATGGTCATCAGGTAGTTCTCGTTCTGGAACTCGCCGTATCCGTATGCCGTCATGCTCTTCATGGTATCCCCCAATTATAAAATCGGGCTCCCTGCGGAGCCCTTTTCGGTTTGATTAACCGGATTACTTTGCCAGCTTGGCCTTGCACTGCTTGCAGACCTTCTTGGTCTCGCCGTCGACGGTGACCTCGTAGATGACCTTGATGGCCTCTCTCTTGCAGACCGGACATGTTCCGCGTCCACCGAGGGCGACGTCCTTCAAACCTGTTCCTCTATGTGCCTTTGACATGATGCATCTCCTAGATTTGATTTCCAAGCTATATTAACTGTGTTGGATAATGATTGTCAATAATGGGTTGGGCGGTGTTTGCCGTCAGAACAGAAGTGTCAGGATGACCTTTGCTCTTGGAATGCCGCCTACCGGGAAATCGCCGTTGAGAGAGACCTCGATCTTCCTGAATGTCGCACCCATGCCCGCCGTTATGGTTCCGTCCCCGAGGTTGGAGAGGTATGCCTTGTAGCCTGCCCTCGCGCAGATGCTGGAGTCGCGTGCCAACCTGTACATGACCTCGCCTCCCGCGCTGAGGCTGCGCGCCTCGCTGAAGATGTAGTCAACGTCCACGCCGAAGCTGTAGACAAAGGGGTTGATCACACCGCGCGATGAGTACTTGCTCTTGGAGTAGTAGATTCCGGCTCCCGCATGGGAGAAAAGGGTCTGGAAGTTCAAAACCGTGCTGCTTCCGTCCTTACCCAGGATGTCTGCCAGGCGGATGCCGAAGCTGAAGTCCTTCCAGATTGTCATGAAGCCGGCGCTGACCTGGATGAACTCCGAGTTGGCCACGCGGTCGAACGGTGAGGAATAGGCCTGCACCGGAAAATCCCAGATGGAGTTCATCACCACGTCCAGCCTCTGCTGGGAAGAGCCGCCGGTGATTCCTATTCCGGCGCTGAAGGCTCCGGTTCCAATGCTGAAGTTGACGTTCAGCTCCGTCTTCTGGAACAGGTTCACATGGTTGTTCGTCTCGTTGAAGTTGTCCGTGATGCAGGCGATGGAGAGACCCAGCGTGATCATGTCGGCCACGAAGTTCACGTCAACCGAGGAAGACGGCATGTAAGGAAGGCTCTTGTAGCCCAGCGTGTCCTCCACGTCCAGATGGAAGGTGAATGTCATGCGGTTGTCATCGAAGAACACCGATGCCGGGTTCGGATAGCTCTGCATGTCCGAACCGCGCACTGCGATGCCTATGTCTCCCATGGCCGAAAGCCTGGGGTCTATGGCCCACAGCGAGCCTGTTGCGAGAATCAGTGCAATGATGACAAGCGCGGCTTTCTTCACTTGTTCAGGGCCTGCTTGAGTGCCACCGCAACCTGGTCGGGACAGGATGTGGGTCTGAATCCGCAGGTGATGCCGGAAAGGCGCTCGATGGCCTCGTCGGCCGTCATGCCCTTGATCAGAGCCCTGAGACCCTTGTGGTTGCCGTCGCAGCCTCCGACGAACGACAGGTCCTGGACCTTGTTTTCGTCATCCAACATGATGGTGATGCTTCTTGCGCAAATTCCCCTTGGGGTAAATTCTATTTGTCTCATGGCTTGTGATGATATCACAAATGGTTCGTTGATGATAGAATTACATCGTGCAGACAGTGTTCTTCCATGTGGATCTAGATGCATTCTTCGCCTCCGTGGAGCAGCGAGACCACCCCGAGTACCGCAACAAGCCGCTGATCATAGGTCATGTGGCGCCCCGCTGCGTGGTCTCCACATGTTCGTACGAGGCCCGCGTCTTCGGAGTCCACAGCGCAATGCCAACCCTCCAGGCCAAGCGCCTCTGCCCAGACGGGATCTTCATCGGAGGCGACATGCACAAGTACAGCCGGGTCTCCAAGGAGGTCATGTCCATCCTGCGCGAGTACGCGCCCCAGATGCACCAGGTCTCCATAGACGAGGCGTCGCTGGACATGACGGGAACAAGGAGGCTGTTCGGACCTGCAAGGCAGCTTGCAATGAAGATGAAGGAGCGTGTGAAGAACGAGATCGGCATCACCATGAGCATAGGCATTGCCTCCTCGCCTTTCATCGCCAAGATGGCAAGTGACTACAACAAGCCTGACGGACTGTGCCTTGTGTCTCCGGGAAAGGAACAGGTCTTCATCGACGCGATAGGTCTTAAGAAACTCTGGGGTCTTGGAAAGAGCGGTCTTGCCGCGCTACAGGCCCGAGGAATCACAACGCCCGAGCAGGTCAGGCAGATGAGCCTGTCTTCTCTTCAAAGCACGCTGGGCAACTCTTTCGGCAGCTTCCTTTACAGCGCCTGCCGTGGCCAGGATCCGGGAATGATGTTCCAGAAGGCCAAGAGTCATTCTATTTCAACGGAGACTACTTTTTTTGAGGACATCACTGACGAGGACACCCTGTGTCAGGTCCTGCTCGGCATGAGCTCGGAGATAATGGCACGTTCGTTCGACGAGAAGATGATGGCACGCACCGTCGGGCTCAAGCTCAGATGGGGCGAGGACTTCAGGACAATCACCGTCCAGGAGACCCCGGACGATCCCATCCTGAACACGGAGCAGATCTACAGGATCGGGCGCAGGCTGCTTCTTTCGAAGTGGAAGCGCGGCCAGGGAATAAGGCTGATAGGTCTTGGTCTGTATCAGCTCTATCAGGGCGAGCGCCCGATGCAGGACAGCCTGTTCTCTCAGGACGACCACAGAAAGCGCGACCTGGACAAGGTGATCCACAACCTTGGTGCAAAAGGTATGACGCTGGTCAAGGCCAGTGAACTTGAGCTTAAATCCAAGGACAATGAGAAGTCTGTGAGCGAAAGGTCCGTCTACGAGAAGTCAGTCGGTGAAGGCTCTGTAGCAGGTAAGAAGTGAGGCGCTCAGAAGCACCGCTCCCATGATGTCGGTCAGCCAATGCACTCCTGAAAGAAGCCTCAGGGCGGCCATCGAGAACATGGCTATCCAGCAGAGGACAGTCAGTGCCTTCTTTACAAGGATTCCCCTCTCCACTCTTCTGAAAAGGATCGTCTGGCTGTAGAGCACACAGATTGCAAGCATGGTGTGGCTTGACGGATAGGATGCCTCGGGCTCGGTTGGCCTGACGTTGATCACCACGATCTCGAAGAAGACGTAGAAGCAGACCACGGCGGCATAGAGGACCATTGTGGCAAGGTAGGTCCTGTCCATCTTCTTCAGGCTCTTTGTCCTGATCAGGTCGAAGAGCGCCACCATGGCGTTCATCGCAGCCACCAGAACACAGGCATAGCCCAGATACTGGGTGATCTTGTAGCACAGCCTGCTTTGCGGGAACCTTGCGTTGAAGGCAGAGTTGATGTGAGAGAATCCAACCGCCCCTCCGCCGGCTCCTATGGGCCCCACGTCACAGACCTTTGCAAGGATTGTGAAGATGACGAACAGTGCGAAGAGCACTGCTGAGATGCAGACAAGCTTTTTATTGCATGCCGTTTTGTTCATTGCTTTTTCCATATCAGCTGAGCCCCTTTGCCTCTAGGATCAGGTCGTGCTTCAGGGTCTTGAGCTTCTTGGAGAGGCTGACCTTGTAGATGTGCGGGTTGATCAGACGCTTGTGGGACCTGTGGAGGTGGCTCTGGCTTTCCTTTGCGAAGTCCTGGATATCCTTCAGAGTGCGTGTCGGGACGCAGATCTTGCCGTCCTTCATCACGTTGATCAGAAGCTTCTCGATCCTGGCGTACTGTCCGCTCTTGAGGACGAAGATGTCGCCGTCTGTGAACGGGTGGTAGAACACATAGTCCTTGCCCTCCCTGACTTCCTCGTCATCCAGCGTGATGAGGTCGCCGAGTGCGATTCCGTCCTTGCCGTAGAAGCGGTAGATCTGCTTGATGCCCGGGTTGGTGGTCTTTGCATAGGAGTTGCTGATCTTGATCGTCGGCTGGAAAGTGCCGTCGGCCTTTCTCTTGGCGGCGAGCTTGTAGACTCCGCCCAGTGCGCTCTGGTTGCCGCCCGTGACAAGGTTGGTTCCGACTCCCCAAGAGTCGATGGGAACCTCGTCGTTGACAAGAGTCGTGATGATCTCCTCCGTCAGGTCGTTGGATACGCAGATGGTGGCATCCTCAAGTCCTGCCTCGTCCAGGCGCTGGCGCACGGCACGGGCAAGGTATGAAAGGTCGCCCGAGTCGATTCTTACGCCGATCTTCAGGCCCTTGGCCTTCTGCTCCTTGCCGACTATGATGGCGTTCTCGATTCCGCTTCCAAGCGTGTCGAAAGTGTCGATCAGAAGGACGCAGTTGTTGGGATAGATCTTGGCGAACTCCCTGAAGGCCTCGAGCTCGTTGTCGTAGGCCATGATCCAGCTGTGAGCCATGGTTCCGCCGACGGGGATTCCGAAGACCTTGCCGGCGAGCGTGTTGCTCGAGAGTGCGCAGCCGCCGATGTAGGCGGCTCTGGATGCCGAAAGACCTCCGTCGATGCCCTGGGCGCGGCGCAGGCCGAACTCCATGACCTTGCCGTCCTTGGCGGCGGTGCAGACCCTCATGGCCTTGGTGGCTATCAGGGTCTGGAAGTTGACTGTGTTCAGAAGCAGGCTCTCGATCAGCTGGGCGTCGATCAGCTTGGTGTGGACCCTGACCAGAGGCTCGCCGGGGAAGACCGTGGTCCCCTCCTTGGGCGCATAGATGTCGCCCTTGAAGCGGTAGGTTGAAAGGTAGTCCAGGAACCTCTGGTCAAACATGTTCAGGCTCTTGAGGTAGGCGATGTCGTTGGCGCTGAAGTTCAGGCTCTCTAGCTCCGTCAGAAGCTCCCAGAGACCGGCGAACACGGCATAGCCGCCTCCGAACGGGTTCGTCCTGTAGAACATGTCAAAGACGACATCGGGGTTCTCGTTGTTCAGGTAGTACCCCTGCATCATCGTCAACTCGTAGAAGTCGGTGGTCAGTGCCGAGATGTCAACAACCATGGTTTCCTCCTGCCTGCTGTGTTTCTGTTTTGTTTTTTATTTTGCGGGGATGACGGTCCTTCCGCCCATGTACGGAACCAGGGCGTTCGGAATCTCGATGCTTCCGTCCTCTCTCTGGTAGTTCTCGAGAACTGCGACCACGGCTCTGGAAAGGGCCACGGCTGTTCCGTTGAGCATGTGGACGAACTTGGACTTGCCGTCATCGTCCTTGTATCTGACGTTCAGGTTGCGGCTCTGGTAGTCGGTGCAGTTCGAAGTCGAGGTGACCTCGCCGTACTCGCCCTCCTCGCCACGGCCGGGCATCCAGGCCTCGATGTCGAACTTGCGGTATGCCGGGGCTCCGAGGTCTCCGGTGCAGGTGTCCACGACCCTGTAGGCCAGTCCGAGTCCGCTGAAGATCTCCTCCTCGATTGCCAGAAGCTCCTCGTGCATCTTGTCCGAGTCCTCGGGCAGGCAGATGATGAACATCTCGAGCTTCGAGAACTGGTGGACCCTGTACAGTCCCTTGGAGAACTGGCCGGCGCCGCCTGCCTCGCGTCTGAAGCAGTGTGACAGTCCCGTCATCTTGATGGGGAGTCTGCTCTTGTCCAGCGTCTCTCCGCTGTAGTAGCCGCCCAGTGTGATCTCGGCGGTTCCGACAAGTGCGGTTCCGGTGCCCTCGACGGTGTAGATGTTGCTCTCCTCTCCGCGCGGGTTGAATCCGATGCCCTCGAGGATCTCCTCCTTGGCCACATCGGGTGTGATCATCGGGGTGAAGCCGTGCTTCAGGACGATGTTCATCGCATAGTTCTCAAGAGCCATCTGCAGAAGGACGGCCTCGTTCTTCAGGTAGTAGAACTTGGGTCCGCTGACCTTTGTTCCGGTCTCGAAGTCGATCAGGTCCAGCTTCTCTCCGATCTGCACGTGGTCCAGCGGCTTGAAGCTGAATACAGGCGGCTTGCCCACATATTTGACTGCCGTGTTGTCCTTGTCCTCTTTTCCGACCGGTGCGGCGGGATGTGCGTAGTTGGGGATCTGGCGGACAATGGCGTTGAAGTCCTTGTCGACTACATCGAGCTCTGCTTCCACGGATGCGATCTTGTCCTTGATCTCGCGGCCCTCTGCGATCAGTGCCTGACGGGCATCGTTGTCCATCTTGCCCTTCATCTTGGCAGCGTTGTCGTTTCTTGCGGCCCTGAGGTCCTCCGCTTCCTTCATGAGTGCGGACCTTCTGTCCATCAGCTCGATGGCCTGGTCCACATCGACTTTCATGTTGCGGTCTTTGATGTTCTTTGCAATCTCGTCACGTCTGGCTTTCAGCTCTCTGTAATCAATCATTTTCTCACCTCTGGCATGTCCCTTCGGGACTGCCAACAGAACTATAGTACAAATGGGGAGGTCTTTCAACTGCACGGGCCCTGTTTGAGGTGTGGGCTATTTTGCATTGTGGTGCCGGGTTTGGTTTGCGGTTTGGTTTGCGGGGTCCGCTCCGGTGTACCCACATTCGGCCAAACGTGTTATTCTGAGTCCGATGAAGGTCAATGTCGTCCTTTTCCAGCCTGAAATCCCGCAGAACACGGGAAACATCTCAAGAACCTGCAGTGCCACTTCCAGTGCCCTGCACCTTGTCCATCCGCTGGGATTCTCTCTGGACGAGAAGCACCTCAGACGCGCCGGTCTGGACTATTGGGACGGGCTGGAGATTTCCGAGTATGAGAGCGACTCCGCTTTCTTTGCCGCCCACGGGGACAGGACCATCTGGTACTTCTCCCAGAAGGGGGCGCAGAGCCTGTGGGAGGCGGATGTATTGGGGTCTGGTGCTGGTTCGGATTGCGGCCAGTCTGCCGTTGAGGACGGCGCGGAGAAAGAGGTCTGGCTGGCCTTCGGACGCGAGAGCCGCGGCCTTGACGAGGACCTTCTTATTCGCAATCGTGAGCACACCTTACGAATCCCCATGCTGGAGGGAAAGCGCTCGCTGAACCTGTCCAACTGCGTTGCGGTTGCAGTTTACGAGGTCTTGAGACGCACAGGTTTCGATGGTCTGAAAGAACATGGAAAGCTGTTTTCTTCGGAGGACTGCAATGCGTAAGACCATTGTTGTCCTTGTTCTGCTTCTTGTGTTTGCCTCAGCCTTTGCCTCAGATGTGGACACCTACTGCTTCAACTGCCTGACGGCTCCGGAGCAGATCGCATACCTTGCGATCAAGGACTGCCTGACCCATCTGATACCGAGCTGGAACTGCGGCTCCATGACACAGGAGGCCATCCGGCGGGCTTACGAAAGCCTTCTGATGGACCATCCGGAGTACTACTGGGCGGAAAGCTACACCTATGTCACAAGCTATGTGAACAACACCATCACCGGACACCGTGTGGAGTTCTCGTACAACATGGGCGCGTCCCGGATCAAGAGGACAAACGACGAGATTACGGAAGCCCTCTATGCCATGGTGGCTGAGATGAACTCCGCGGACAGTTCCGAATACTCGACAGTGCGTGCCGTGTTCGACTACATAGTGGACAACTGCTCCTACGACGAGCTGAACCTTGACCAGAGCCTGTATTCGGTGATGGTCAACAGAAGCGGCGTCTGCGCCTCCTTCTCCAAGGCCTTCGAGTTCATCATGCAGTGCCTGGAGATCCCCTGCACCGTAGTCTACGGACGCCTGACCCAGCAGGAAGGAGTGCTGAGCACCACGCTCGGGCACGAGTGGAACTGCGTGTGCATCGACGGGAACTGGTACCATGTGGATGTCACCAGCGCCCTCGCCGTGGACGGAGAGGACAGGCTCTCGCGCTACCGCTTCCTGTGCGTGACCACCGATGAGATCCTGAAGACCCATCAGATCGAGAACCCCGTCCCGGTCCCTCCCTGCACGGATGGAAGCCTCGAGTTCTTCTCCATGAACGGCCTGAAGGTGGACTCGTACTCCAGAGCGGCCGTGGAGGATGCCATGCTCCATGCGATGTCGATGGGATACGGGCCGGTTGCCAGGTTCTCCAACTACATGGCGTTTTCCCAGGCGATCGACGACCTTTTCACCCATCAGGGCATATTCCAGGCCATCAAGGATGCCACCGGCCTGGACGTGACTTCGGTGGACTACCGCATCGACGAGCAGCGGATGCTGATAAAGATTGTGGTTTAGGCCTTACTGCCCGATTGTCATGATTGCCCAAAAGGTTTTTTGAGTTTACAATTTGCATGTGACTCAGAAATACTCGGTTATCAGCCGCAAACAGGATATCGGACAGCTCATCAACCAGCTCCACCGCGAGGAGTTCCTCGCCGTGGGAATCATGGATACGGGAACCCCGGAGGACCTTCTGGACACTCTGGACTGGTTCGTCAACAACTTCAACTACTGCCTTCACGTCGTGTCCCAGGTGGACCGCTTCTCCGTCGAGGAGATGCAGAGCCGCTATCCCGATGTCACATTCATCGTGTTTCCTAAGTCCCCGTCGCTTGCCGAGCGCGTCAACGCCCTGGCCGACGTGTGCATGACAACCTACTTCCTGACAATGCGCAGCGACACCAACCTGATGAACCTGGACTGGCAGCCGCTCGAGTCCCGCATGAAGGAAGAGGACCATCCTGCGGTCATCTGCCCCTGGGTGTTCAACAAGAGCAACGAGAAGATCCCCACCCTGCGCGCACCGCATCTGAACGGAAAGGACGTCGACCCGCTTTCGTTCATGCCGAACAAGCGCTGTGAGGACAACCTCTATCCGTTCCTCGGAATCGGCCTGTACGACCGGGCCCTGTTCCAGAGACTTCGCGGCTACGACGAGGAGATCTCCGGCGCCTTCTGGCAGACTCTGGATTTCGGCGTGCGCTGCTGGCTGTACGGCTACCCGGTGCTCACCATGAGCGCAATCGCGGTTCTTTTCTACAGCAAGCAGTTTCTGATCGAGGACCGCACCGAGCAGCAGGGCTTCGAGCGCTTCTGCTCCAAGGCCCTTTCGGTCCACCAGATCCGCGGACGCAACTTCATCAGAAAAGGTCCGCACATGAGCGGCAAGGTCATAAACGAGGAAGTGAAGCCCAGAATCGGACTTTACAAAGTGGATTTCAAGACCCTCTGCGAGAAGTGGAATTCGCCTGAGTTCTAAGTTTTTCTTCTAGAGATTGTTCGGCTGGATTGTTCGGCTGGAATGCATTCCTTTTCGGGAACCGGTTCCAGCCGTTTTTTCATTTCTTGTTCTTTCTTCTTTCCTCGTCGCGCTTCTTGCGCTCCTCGGCTGCCTTGATGAAGTCTGCGAATGTTCCGCCGCCCGAGCTTCCCCTGATCTCAAAGCTTGAGAAGTTGCGCTTTGCGTCCCTGTCGTCCCTCTGGGGTCTCTGGTTGCGCGGTCTGTCGGAATTCCTGAAATCCCTTCTCGGACTGTCGTTGCGGTCGCCCCTTCTGGGCTCGTCGGACCTCTGCGGTCTGAAGTGGCTCGGTTTGACAACCTCGATCACAGTCTCCCACTTGACCTGCGGTGTTGCCTTTGCAACGGCCGCCTTGACAGCGCCCTTGTGGATGACAATGGTCTTCTTTCCGCTTGAGGACGGTGTTGCCGTTGCGATCACCCTCTTGACCGGCGATACGCTGGCGTGTGTCGGAACGACTTCGGACGGAGCCACCTCCACCCTCTTCTTGACCTCCATCTCCTCGTAGCCGCACGAGAACCTCTGGCAGACGTAGTGCACTCTCTCGTACTCGTCCAGCACCTTCATCATCGGCCATCCGCAGTGCGGGCACATCCTCTGGGGGTCTCCCATCAGGTTCGGGTCGAACTTGTCGCGGTTGGCGATGACCTGGTTCACCAGATCCGATGCGTTTTTCTTGATGTCCTCGATGAACGGAGCCTCCGATTCGGATCCCTTGGAAATGGATGAAAGCCTCTGCTCCCACTTTCCGGTCAGGTCGGCGCTCCTCAACTGCTGAGGCACCAGGCGCACGAGCTCGCGTCCCTTGGCTGTGGGGACAAGCTCCTTACCCCTTCTTTCTATGCAGTTGTTCTGGATGAGCTTTTCAATGATGTCGGCTCTGGTTGCCGGGGTTCCGAGACCGTTCTCAAGATGGCTCTTGAGCTCGGCATCCTCGACAAAGCGTCCGGCATGCTCCATGGCGAACAAAAGGTCTGCCTCGGTGTATCTGTCAGGCGGAAGCGTGGCGTTTCTCTTGAGAACAATGTCCTTGACTTCGAGCTCGGAGCCTTCCTTCAGACTGAGGATTCCCGGATCGGAGTCCTCTTCCTCATCAAGCGAAACGGCGCTTCTTCTGCCGATCTCCCTGGCAACGTCGCGCCAGCCCTGCTTCACAGGAACTGTCAGGCGTGCCATGAAACGCTCGCCCTGCACATCCGCCTCGACTGTGGTTGTCCTGTACTCGTAGTCGGCCGAAAGAGTCTCCAGGAACCTTGTGATTATCAGCTCCCACAGCGCCTTCTCCGTTGACGAGAGCTTGGAGACATCCACCTTCTGCTCTGTCGGAAGCAGTGCATGGTGGTCACTGACCTCCTGGTCGTTGACCAGGCGAGACAGGTCTGTCCTTATTCCGTTTCTCAGATATGATGCGGCTCTCAGTCCGAACGTGGTCGCGCTGAGTGCGGCAAGTCTGTCGGGAATCGTGGGCACGATGTCCGCCGTGATGTATCTGCTGTCCGTTCTGGGGTATGTGACGATCTTGTGGACCTCGTAGAGCCTCTGGAGTGTGTCCAGCGTCTCCTTTGCAGAGAATCCCAGCAGGTTGTTTGCATCCCTCTGGAGCTCGGTCAGGTCATAGGCAAGAGGCGGTTTTTCGGCCTTGGGCACTTCCCTGACGGATTTGACAACGCCTTTGGCTCCCTTGAGCTTCTCCAGAAGTTCGTTTGCCTTGGCCTCCTCGCCGATCTTGATCGTGTTCTCCGGGCTGTACCAGGATGCCTTGAAAGTCCCGAAATCCGCCTTGAGTGTCCAGTAGAAGCGGCCCGCGAAGTCCTCTATCTCCTCCTCGCGCTTTGTGATCAATGCAAGTGTGGGAGTCTGGACGCGGCCTGCGGACAGCCTTGTGTCAAAATGGCAGCTCATGGCGCGTGAGACATTGTAGCCTACATACCAGTCGGCGTAGGACCTGCTCTCCGCAGCGGCATAGAGGTTGTCGTAGTCGCTTGCATCCTTGAGCGAGGCAAAACCCTGCTTGATTGCCAAGTCGGTCTGGCTGGAGATCCACAACCTCTTTGCCGGCTTTGTGCATCCTGCCTGCTTGAGTATCCAGCGGGCAACCAGCTCACCTTCGCGTCCGGCATCCGTTGCGATTATGACCCCTTCAACATCCTCGCGGTCCAGAAGGCTTTTGACAATGTCATACTGGTCCTTGCTCTTGTCTATGACCATTGTCTCCAGTTTCTTCGGAAGAATCGGGAGGTTTCTGAGGTTCCAATGCCTGTATTCGGCGCCGTAGTAATCCGGCGGGCAGAGTGTGACAAGATGGCCGAGAGCCCATGTCACTACGTAATTCTCACTTTCAAGATACTTGCCGCGATTTGCACATCCGAGCACACGGGCAAGCTCCCTTCCTACACTTGGCTTTTCAGCCAGCACGAGTTGCTTCATGGTTAACAATCATAATCCAAATGGGGGTGTTTCAACAAGCATTGACCTTGACTCTGAGGCCCCTTGAAGACTATATTTGGGTAACTGGAAAGGAAATCAATTTAAGGAGTTTTGCTATGGCATACAGAATCACAGATTCATGCGCTGCATGTGGAACATGTGCAGGCGAGTGCCCGACAGAGGCAATCACCGAGGGCGACATCTATGTCATCGATCAGGATAAGTGCGCTGAGTGCGGAACTTGCGCATCAGTCTGCCCCGTCGGAGCAATTGTTGAAGAGTAATCTTTGACAGATTTTCCTGAGAGTGTCTGCAAAATGCTGCGGACACTCTTTTTTTGTCCGTTTTTCGGTGTTTTCCTGATGTTTTCCTGGTGTGCCCTCATATTGTCGTCAGCCTAAAATTAAAAAAAAAGCGTTTTAGGCTGATTTTTCCTTTGATTCTTGGGGGTTTGCATCCAGATTCTTTGTTTTGGAAAAAACGGATGCATAAATCTGCCAGCCTTTGCCACCGGAAACAGGAACTTGGCTTGTTTGGGATGCAAAGAATTGTTTTTCCTTGCCACCGTTTTCCATCAAATCCTTCAATCCGGATGCAAACACTCATTGATCTAGTTTCATTTGTGCATACCAAACCATGGTTATTGCCTGAAATGGATGCAGGCTTGCTTTTGTGAAGTGTTCTTCTGTATGTCTCACCCATTGCCACCCGGGCTGTTCATCAGCTGTGGGTTGCCTGTGTGTTGCCATGCACATGGCGGGCGGGGCGCGGCCATCAAGCCTTTGCGCCCAAACGCCTATGACCTGTGCATGGATTGCCAATACACAGGCCACACATCGGCTTATGACCAGACCCGGGGAATGACCATTGCCGTTGAATCCTTTGTCCTTATGATTCCGATGGTACAATGCCAAGGCATTCCCAATTGTCCTTACCATGGAAAGCCAATGGTAATCCTGTTTGTGACCATGTGGCTTTACAGCAATCATCTGCAATTGGATGGAAGTTGCTGTAGGAAAGGCACATGATATCCGGCTCTTTACGGACAAAAAGAAAAATCCTCCCATTATTGCTGTACAAAACAGGATTGATCGTACGGACGCAAATGTCTTTTCTTCCGATCCTGCTGTAAAACAGACGGATTCCTTACAGCAACAAAGCCAAGAACTTCGAATCCGTCCGTACGACAGAGGGAAACAGGCACTTTGTTTACGGACGGAATGGGAGAAATCGGGAATGCGTCCGTAAAGGAAGATGGAGGACAGGGTAAAGGACAGGCCCTCATGTTCATGGGCCGGTGTGTGGCCTGATGCATCGGCAATCTTCGCACAAGCCTCAGGCGTCGGGCGCCAAGGCTGAAGGCCGCGCCCCGCCTGGCATGTGCAAAGCGCTGCACAGGCAACCCACAGCCAATGAACAATCGTGCTAAAGGAAAATAGAAGAGGCCGCTATGTGACAGAAAACTGATTGAAAGCTACTTGGATGCTGACATGAAGCTGTCAGATAACTGTCTGAAAGCGGCTATAAACTGCTTTGCCCGAATTGCGGACTATTGCCGTTTCTGATATTCTAGAGACATGGATGAATTCCGCTTCGCTTCTCAGGATACAGGACTGCCAAAACTAACTGTCGGAGAGCTGACCAACCTCATCAAGACCACTCTGGAGGGCTCGTTCTACGGGCTGACTGTTGAAGGTGAGATTTCAGGTTTCAGGCCGGCCTCGACGGGGCATTGGTATTTCTCCCTGAAGGACAAGGATGCGGTGATCAGCTGCGCGATGTGGCGCTCGAATGCGGCCAGAGTCCAGTTCAGACCGAAGGACGGGATGAAGGTCACAGTGACGGGCAACATCAGCGTGTTCGAGCCCAGGGGAACGTACCAGATCGTGTGCACGACCATGACCAGCTCGGGCGAAGGCGACATCCTGGCCATGCTGGAGGAGCGAAAACGCCATTACGACAGCCTGGGCTATTTCGATGCCGCGCGCAAGAAGCCCATTCCAAGGCATCCGAACCGGGTGGCGGTGATCACAAGCCCGACCGGCGCGGCGCTGCAGGACATTCTGCAGATCACAGGTCGCCGGAACCGCGGGATGGACATCATCATCCTGCCGGCTGTGGTGCAGGGTGCCGAAGCGGCCGCTTCCATTGCGACGCGCATCCGGGAGGTCAACGAGTTCCTGCTGGCCGATGTGATGATTGTGGGCCGTGGCGGCGGAAGCGTGGAAGACCTTCTGCCGTTCTCGGAGGAATGTGTAATCGAGGCCATACACGAGTCGCAGATTCCGGTGATTTCGGCTGTGGGCCATGAGATCGACTGGGCCATCTCCGACTATGTGGCGGACCTGAGGGCACCTACCCCGTCTGCCGCCGCCGAGCTGGTCTGCGAGAGCAGCATCGACCTGCTTGAGAAGGTCGGGAAGACAAGGCAGGCGATGGTCGAGGCGATCACCGGCAGGATCAGCTCGGTCAAGCTGAGGATCGCGGCGTTCTCGCCGGCAAGCGCAAGGGCGCAGCTTGAGAACCGGCTGAACCGGGTGCGGATGAGGCTGGATTCGGAGCAGACTGCGATCCAGCATCAGATGGACAGCATGCTTTCTGACAGGAAAGCAAAGGTCCAGATGCTGAGCCACAAGATTCAGGCGTTGTCCCCTCTTGCTGTTCTGGAGCGTGGCTATGCTATAGTGACGTCGGAAGACGGGAAGACGATAAAGAAAACAACGGATGCAAAACCGGGTCAAAACATAAATCTGAGGATGTCGGATGGCATCTTGAAAGCTAATGTCAGGGAGGTTGAGGATGGCAGACAGTGACAGGACTTTTGAAAAGAAGCTTTCCAGAATGGAGGAAATCTCGAAGACTCTTTCCGATCCGGATACGGATCTTCAGAAGGCCGTTTCCCTGTTCGAGGAAGGCATGAAGCTTGCTTCGGAAGTGGACAAGCAGCTTTCTGAAATCGAGCGCAGGGTCCAGATTGTCACAAGCCGTCCCGGCGAGAGTTCTGACGGAGTGATTACGGAAGAGTACAATGGCTAAGAATCCTATCCTTTACGAAGACGACAACATTGCAATTGCAGACAAGGAACACGGCATTCCTACGGTTCCTCTCAAGTGCCAGCAGCCTGACAACACCCTTTTGGGGATTGTCGCCTCATTCTGTCCTTCCGTCATGTCCGTCGTGGGAAAGAACCCATGGGAGCACGGAGCCGTGCACAGGCTGGATACTGCCACCGGAGGCTTGGTGATCTTTGCAAAGAACCAGGCCATGTACGACCATCTGCAGGACATCCAGAGCAAGAACCTGTTCTCGAAGACCTACATCGCAAACACGGTCTTCTCGGACAGGCTGATGGATCTGGAGCCGGTTTTCGATGCCAACGGTTATGCAAAAATAGTGTCCTATTTCCGCTCATATGGCAAAGGTTCCAAGGAGGTCAGGCCTGTTTCGGACATCAGCAGGGCTGATTCCAAGGTTCAGTACACCACAATGATCCAGAAAATCAGGGGTACTGACGGTCTTTATGGATGCATGATCACCCGCGGTTTCCGCCACCAGATCAGAGCGCACCTTGCATGGATCGGAAGACCCATCAAGGGCGATGAGATCTATGGCAACGGAAGCGTTTCCGACATCCTGGAGCTTGACTGCATATCGGTGAACTTCCCGCTTGAGAACGGAAAGCCGTTCTTCTTCTCGAAGTTCAACTCCCCGAACGCGCGCTGAACCAAAGCAGATCCGACGCAGATCAGAATCACGACTCAAAGCAACCCCAAAGCACAAAACCTGCGTGCATTTGACATTCTCAAACATGTCAACAAATGCTAGAATTCCAGCATGAGAAAAGCCCTGCCCTGCCTGCTGGCCGTCATCACGATTGTCCTCGTTCTGCTTGCATCCTGTGCGACAAGCGATGCGGACAGGGTCTTCAGCGAGGAAGAGTGCAGATACACGCTTGAGATGGTTCTCACGCAGGCAACCGACACGGCAATCCCCGCGCTGTTCGTGGACATCAACAACTACAAAATCAGCATGGTTCCTTCCAGATTCTCATATCTGGACAACCTGCGGATGACAATCCCCGGCATGGACAGGCTCCTGCACCAGTGGGAAAGCGATGTCCTGAGCTACATCTTCCCCTACTTCGAGGAGTTCTCGGTCTACCTCGAGACCCTTGCCAAGAACTATGAGTTCACCGACCCCGTGGGCCTGATAAACGCAGGGGCGGGATCGGTGAGCGACGACATCAGGAAGACCCATGGCGAGGAGATGGCCGCTCTGACAAAGCAGCGCCTTGAGGGTCTGGACACAGGAACATGGGCCAAGATAGTCATCCAGTACAACTCGTGGGCCAGGTCCATGGACAACCTCTACGGGCAGAAGTACCCGGCAATCGACCCGGACATGCCGTATGAGACGCTGATTCTCCTGCTCGGGCACCATCTGGCCGATGTATATCTGAACACCCTCACCTTCTACGAGGTACTGATCAGGACGACTCCGAATCCCGACATGGATCCCGTGGCAGCCAGGGTTCTGGGTCTTGAGTGAGGCATTATGGGCGAACTTTTCGACAGCAACAGAATAGACATCAAATCCCAGCCCCTTGCCTACCGCATGCGTCCCAGGACTCTTGACGAGTACATCGGACAGGACCATATCATCGGACCGGGCAGGCTGCTCAGAAGGTCCATCCAGGCCGACCAGCTTTCGTCCGTTATCTTCTACGGGCCTCCCGGAACGGGAAAGACCACACTGGCGCGCGTCATCGCCAACACGACAAAAAGCCACTTCTCGACAATCAACGCCGTGCTTTCCGGCGTCAAGGAGCTCCGCGAGGAGATCGATGCGGCCAAGAACCGCCTTGATCTGTACGGCAGTCGCACCATCCTCTTTGTGGACGAGGTCCACCGCTGGAACAAGAGCCAGCAGGACGCCCTGCTTCCGTGGGTCGAGAACGGCACGTTCATCCTGATCGGAGCCACCACGGAGAACCCGTTCTTCGAGGTCAACGCCGCTCTGGTCAGCAGATCAAGGATCTTCCAGCTCAAGCCGCTTACTGATGAGGACCTGACCAAGATCGCCTGGCAGGCCGTGCGAGACAAGGAGCGAGGCTACGGAACACTTGATGTGAGCTTCGAGGACGGAGCGCTTGAGCATCTTGTGGACGTTGCCCGCGGCGATGCCAGAAGCCTTCTCAACGCCCTCGAGCTTGCGGTTGTGACCACAAAGCGCGACGGAAACAAGGTCTACATCACCAAGGAGACCGCAGAGGAGAGCATCCAGCGCAAGGCTGTTCTGTACGACAAGGAAGGCGACTACCACTTCGATGTCATCAGCGCTTTCATCAAGTCGCTTCGCGGCTCGGACCCCGATGCGGCGCTCTACTGGCTTGCAAAGATGGTATACGCCGGCGAGGACCCCCGTTTCATATTCAGAAGGATGATGATCAGCGCCTGCGAGGACGTTGGACTTGCAGACCCCAATGCGATAGTGGTCGTCCAGTCGGATGCAGCCGCATTCAACGCCATCGGAATGCCCGAGGGCCGCTACCATCTGGCCCATGCGGCCCTGTACCTTGCAACCGCTCCCAAGAGCAACAGCGAGATGGGCTTCTTCGATGCCCTGAAGGCTGTGGAGCAGGAATCGGCCGCATCCGAGGTCCCGAACCACCTTCGCGACGCAAGCCGCGACTCCAAGGGCTTCGGCCACGGCGAAGGCTACATGTATCCGCACGCCTACCAGGACCACTGGGTGGCCCAGCAGTATCTGCCCAACGAGCTTCAGGGCAAGGTCTTCTACCATGTGGGCAACATAGGCTACGAGAAGAAGATCGCCGACCTGGTCAACAGACGACGCGAGATCCAGCTTGAGAGCGTCGACATCAACGCGTTCCCCGAAAACCTCACCTTCTCGCCCGACGACAAGGGCCGTGACCTCTGGCTCAGAAGGACGATGAGCGGCAGAAGCAGCGCCCTGGAGGGCATGCGCAACCGCATGTTCGAGAACCTTTCCATCATCCGTTCCGACAGGGTCCTCGTTCTGAACGCAGGACACGGTCTGTTGGTTTGGGAGGCATTCCGCCAAACCCCGGAAGGCCTTGTGGTGGCCCATGTAAGAAACGCCGAGGAGACGGCCTACCTTTCACAGTACATCGGAACTCTGGACAGTGTCAGCGCACCTAAAATCGTCCAGGGCCAGGATGTAAACAATGTCCTATCAGGTCTTGAATCCGGCACTTTCTCCAATATAGGTATTGAGAAAGGCCTCCGTTTCGAGCACATCCTGGGCCGCAACATCATCAGTTGCAAGACGGCAAAAGACCTGGAAAACGGTCTTGCTGTCCTTGGGAAGGCAAAGGCTCTTCTTGCCCCTGGCGGCGACATCGTGCTCTGCGAGACACTGATCAGCGAGGCATCCAGGCTGTCCGACTTCATCCACATGGGACCGCTTCAGGAAACCCTTCTGAAGGCGGAGAAGAAGATCTACTCCACAGTCCCGACACGTACGGACATAATTGATGCCTTGGAGAAGCTGTTCGGCAAGGTGTCGGTCTCGGACTACCGATTCACAGAATCGCGCACCGCAAGGGAAAGCGACATTGTCAGATGGGTAAGAAACAGCTACATCCCTGCCCTTGGGAACCTGACGGATACCGAGGCTTCCAAGCTCGAGAAGGAGCTTGTTTCCGTGCTTTCCGCAGCTCCTCTGATGTGGAACACAAATTGCTTAATAATCTCTTTGTCATAATCGGAAAACCTGTGATATAATGCCTCTTTATAGAAAAGCACCGGCTGAGGATGCTTTCGGGGGATTTTCATGCAGTTTGACCTTACACCGCTGTTCAAATACTTCACATTATTTGACTGCCTGGATCTTGCAGGCAGAATAGTTCTTTCAGCCATTTGTGGCGCGATAATCGGCCTCGAGCGAGAGAAGCGTTACAAGAACGCCGGTCTCAGGACCCACGTCATCGTCGCCATCTCCGCAGCCATCCTTATGATTGTTTCCAAGTACGGCTTCATCGACATCGCCAGCATCGAAGGTGCCAGGCTGACATCGGATGCAGGAAGAATCGCAGCCAGCGTCATCCAGTCCATCGGTTTCCTCGGCGCAGGCGTCATCTTCGTCAGGAAAGAGAACATCATCGGCCTCACAACGGCCGCAGGTCTCTGGGCCACAGTGGGTATCGGCCTCTGCTTCGGAAGCGGAATGTACTTCCTTGGAGTCAGCGCAACGCTGATAATCATCCTCACCCACTACATCCTCAGAGTCCATCACCAGAGGATCGCCACCCAGACAGTAGGCATCATCGTCTGCAACCTCACCAAGCACAACATGACAGTGAAGGACCTCGCCGAGAAATTCAACGGCACCGGGATGTCCCTCAGAGACTTCTCGTGCAACCGCAAGGATGGCGAGGGCGTCGTGATCAAGGCCAATGTCGTCTTCAGCGACAGGAAGTCCCTCATGGAGCATGTGTCCATCATGGAAAGCCTCCCATTCATCGATTCATTCGAGGTCTATCCCTGATAGCAGCAATCGGTGACGATTGGTGACGTCGGTGACGACAGTGACGTCGGTGACAACAGTGACGTCAGTGACGACAGTGACGTCTGTGACATCTGTGACGTCTGTGACGACTGTGACTTCACTGACCGCGATGCGTGGTTGACTTTTTTCATGCCTTAGGGCATATTAAGGCAGTCAATTGACATTCTTGGTGGAAGTAGTTCAATGGTAGAGCGCCAGATTGTGGATCTGGTTGTTGAGGGTTCGAGCCCCTTCTTCCACCCTAGTCCAGCCCAGGCTGGACTTTTTCATATACGGAAGCGCCTGTAGCTCAATTGGATAGAGCGTCGGACTTCGAATCCGCAGGTCGCGCGTTCGAATCGCGCCAGGCGCAACCAAAACTTCCTCCAAATCCCGAACAGATCTGAAAAAAAATTTTACAGACTCAGTCGTATTATGTAATAATATTTTCACGAACCCTCAGCAGCAGGATACAACAGGGGTGCAATAGGAGGAAACATGAGCAGAAAATCAGTTGTCGTGATGATCGTATCGCTGATTCTGATACTTTGCGTCTTTGTGGGATGCGACTCATACAACGAAAGCCTTACCGGAACATGGAAGTGTCTGTTTGAAGAAACCCAAGACACAATAACAATGTCATTCGACGGAGATGGCAATTTCACCGTTTCATATTCTTATGGAACAACTGAGAACGGAACCTACAGAACCGACAATGGCTACATCCAATTTGCATACTTCTCCGCCGAGTCCGCAGAGGGCGCTAAACTGTACGCAAAAAGAACGGGAGAAGGAACACAGGATTTTCCGTATCTATACACTTTCAGAGGCATGTCCTCCGATGAGGGAAAACCGGGCCCGGATGATTTCACCGATTACGGTCACACCTGTGCAAACGACGAGTTCAAAGAACTGATAGAGAACGGGAACTTCCCTCTCCTCCTCACATACAGGAGAAAAAGGGAAGACGACGGGCACAGGGATGAGTTCGGCACCTTCACCATTTACAGTGATATATTCTTTGATGCTCTGAACCAGAATTACTATGATGACGATGAACTCCTGTACACTTACGAGTACTCGGCAAGAGGAAATATAACCTTTAACCCAAACAGCTGGGACTGGGAGAACTACGGTGATTGCGTTATTTCATCGGATTACGTGTACATCTTCGGAGAATTCGATAATCTGACTTTCAAGGAGATTTCCAAGTACATCATAGATGGAAACAAACTCCTCCTCTGGTGGGATATCCAAGAAGAGCCTTTCGTATTCATAAGACAATGATCCGCTCACTTGGGGGCAACGCAGAACATGAAACGAAAATCCTTTTTTGTCATGACCATCTCTCTGCTTCTGGTTCTCTGCGTCTTTGTAGGTTGTAGCGATTCAAAGACCGACAAGCTTGCCGGATTATGGAAGTATTCATATGAAGACGAAGATTTCAATGAAACTATAACCATCATATTCGACTCGACGGAATGGGACACCTGACCTCACTGTCACACTATCAGGAGGAAGGAGAGGAAGATGATGATGTTGAGAACCGTGCTTTCTACAGAATCGACAAAGACTACATCAAAAAAATCTACGACAAATACGAATCGGAAGAGAACTATAAGATGTACGTCCATAGGTTAGGTGAAGGAACCAACGAGTCTCCGTTCCAGTACATGCTGACAGAATATGACGGAGAAGGAATTCCGGAGCTCTTTGATGAAGAGTACTACATGTGCAATGGCGATCTTAAAGATCTGACAGATAATAAATCCTATCCCATCATCCTAACAAGCTTTGAAGAAAACCTGTTCGGTTCCATCACCCTATTCGAAAATCTCTTTTTCGAGACCGAATTCTTTTTTTCCTATGACGATGATGGCAATCTTCTTCACCGTTACGAATACAACTCCAAGGCGAAACTGACATGGAATGACAAAGCCTGGGATTGGGATCCGGATATCACAGTCTCTTCTGATTATATGTTCATAATCGGTGAAATCGAGGACATGAACCTCGTTGAGGTTTGCAAGTTCGAACTCAATGGAGACAAGTTGCTCCTCTGGAGGGATTTCTCAGGAGAACCTATGGAATTCACAAAACAGTGATCCATCATCACAAAATCATCCTGATTTTAATCATTGCGGAACCACTTTGCAGAATGCGAAGTGGTTCTTTTTTCACGATCTTCAGTTATACTGTTGTCATGATTACTAACGATAAGGGAATTGTTGAGTTAAAACATTTCATTCTCCGGGAGGTCTGTCGACTTGCCTGGGAAGGAAAACTGAATGCAGAGGAAACCGAGAAGATCGTATATCAGGTAAGCCCCGGGCCCAAGCCCAAGTACCGCTGCTGCGTATACAAGGAAAGGGAGATCGTCCGAGGCCGCATAAGGCTCGCCATGGGACAGGACCCCGATCCGAACAACACCTCCACGAACGTGGTCTCCGTGATTTCCGCAGCCTGCGACGACTGCCCCATTCAGACCTACTTTGTCTCCGACATCTGCCGGTTCTGCCTTGGAAAGGCCTGCCTGAGCAGCTGCAGGTTCGGCGCCATCACACCGGGCGACCACAAGATGAAAATCGACCCGTCAAAATGCAAGAGCTGCGGCATGTGTGCGAAATCATGTCCGTTCGGCGCCATCATCCACCAGGAGAGACCCTGCCGCAAGGTATGTCCCGTGGACGCGATCTTCTATGACGAGGCGGGCATCTGCAGGATAGACGAGAACAAGTGCATCCACTGCGGCCATTGCATACACAACTGTCCGTTCGGAGCGATCGGCTCCAAGATCTATGCCGCCGATGTCATCCGGCACATCCTTGACGGAAAGCGTGTCATCGCCATGTGCGCCCCGGCAACGGAGGGCCAGTTCGGCAAGGACATCAGCATGGCAGCCATCCGCGCCGCCCTGAAGAAGGCAGGCTTCGCCGACATGGTCGAGGTGGGACTCGGCGGAGACATGACAGCCGCCTCCGAGGCCGTGGAGTGGATCGAGGCCCGCAAGGAGGGCAAGGTCATGACGACCTCCTGCTGCCCCGCCTTCATCTCGATGCTCCACCATCACTTCCCCAAGCAGTACGAGGAGAACAAATCCCAAACGGTGTCCCCGATGGTGGCTGTATCACGATATCTCAAGTCACAGGACCTGGATTGCGTCACCGTTTTCATCGGCCCCTGCATCGCCAAAAAGGGCGAGACATTGAACAGATACATCAAAGACTCGGCGGATTACGCCCTGACATACGGCGAGATAGTCGCGTTGCTTGATTCCAAGGGAATCACCCCTGAGCCTGTCGACGAAGCCTATCAGGAAGCCTCGCTGTTCGGAAAGCGCTTTGCAGGAACCGGCGGCGTGGCAGGTGCCGTGCTTGAGGTGATGCAGGAGATGGGAGAGGACACTTCCGACATCAAGCTGATGACCTGCGCCGGCGGCGATGAATGCAGAAAGGCCCTGATGCTCCTGAAAGCCGGCAAACTTGATGTGGATTTCATCGAGGGAATGATCTGCCCGGGCGGCTGTGTCGGAGGACCTTCGAAGCACCAGGCGGAGTCCGTGGTTCTCAAGGCCCGTTCCGAGCTTCTGGACAAGGCGGACGACAGGAAGATACTGGAGAACCTGAAGAACTATCCGATGGACAAGTTCTCCATGCGCCGCGACGGAAACTGATCGGAAACCTCAGGCGGCAAAACAACAAAAGGAGTTTAAAAGATGGACAGAAGCACATACCCCACACCTCACAACACCGCAGTCGGCGGTGATTTTGCTGAGACCGTACTCATGCCGGGAGATCCGCAGAGATCGGAGTACATTGCAAAGACCTTCCTGAAGAATCCGGTTCTGGTCAACAACGTCCGTTCAATCCAGGGCTACACCGGCCTGTACAAGGGCAGGAAAGTGTCTGTGATGGCAAGCGGAATGGGAATCCCCACCATGGCCATCTACAGCCATGAGCTTTTCAACTTCTACGGAGTGAAGAACATCATCAGGGTGGGTTCCACCGGCTCCATCCAGGCGGACCTGAAACTGGGGGACATTGTCATGGCCATGGGAGCCTCTACGGACTCGGCATACGGACAGCAGTTCGGAATCGGGACATGCAGCGGCATTGCAAGCTTCCCCCTGATCGAGAAGGCATCAGAAATTGCAAGGAAGAGCGGTGAAAAGGTAACAATCGGAAACCTTTATTCCTCGGACACCTTCTACATGCAGGATCCTTCAATCTACGACAGGCTCAGGGCCATGAACATCCTCTGCATAGACATGGAGACCTACGGACTGTATGTGAATGCGGCGAGAGCCGGCAAGCAGGCCCTCACCCTGCTGACGGTATCCGACAACATCGTCACAGGCGGCCACATGTCAACGGAAGAGAGAAAGTCCTCGTTCTCAAGGATGATAACCCTGGCCCTGGAGACCGCGATCTCAGTCTGAGCCGCCTGAAAGATCAGTTCTCAATGTACCCGAGCTCTATATATTGCTGATAATATACGTCATACAGGCCGCAGCAGGCATCCATTCCAAGGTTCGGACTGAAGGCTTTCTGTGTGACGGCTTCCCATGATCCGTATTTTGCGAACATCTCGTCCGGTGTGGGCCCTTCCTCGTGCCCGAAGGTCTCAAGATTGCTCTTCCTGACCTGGGCAAGGCCCTCCGGATCCCCGTCGTATGCGGCAAAGCGCAGTCGGTTGCGTTCCGCCGATACGGCCCTTGCGATCTCTTCGTCAGAGGCTCCCTGCTCCTTCATCCTTTCAAGGATATCCGTCATGCTTCTGAAGGAGTCATGATATGCGGTGCGTTCCACCTTGGCCTTTTCCACAAACACGGGGTCCGTCCAGTCATAGGCGGCATAGGAACCGAGACGTTTGGACTGTGGATCCGGGGAAAAGCCGTAGACGGCATCCGGATTCACGACTATGTCCTTCATGGCCTCGGAACACAGGCGCGGGTCATGTGCATAGGAACAGACACCTGCCGGTGAGGAAACCTCCGCCTTGGTCACGCATGCGCACATGCATAAGGAAATTGCAAATACAATTGCAAACAGGAACAGCCGTCGTTTCATATCCACCCTCCGAATCGGATCACATTATAACACAAAAGCCGGAGGTGCGTTGATGACCTCCGGCTTCGGATTCAATGAAAAGATTCAATGAAAACAATGAATCACGTCAGTTCGAGATACAGGGCCAGCTGCATGTTCTTGTTGAAGCCTGCTCCGAGGATGATGTCTCCGACCGGAGTGCTGAAACCGTAACCGACGGAGATTCCAAGATCCCATTTGCCGGATGTGAAGCTGTCCTTGAAAGGAATCATCGATTCGAAATCAGTCTCCTGCGTGAGTCCGTAGAGGATATCGGATCTTACGCCGCCTCTGACAACCACTGAGAGATAGCCGGAAGCGATGCCGGTTGAAAGGTTGAACTGTGCCCCCACTCCGCCGATTATGAAATCGGCGCAGAGTATATCCGACGAATAGCCCGGCATTCCTTCCCAGCCTCCGTACTTCTCGTATGTGGTACGCAGTCCCGCAATGCCCTTGGAAGTGAAAGCTGTGAAATCCACCCACATGGAGACGTTCTTGCCTACCTTGAATGTGGATTCGGCGGCAAGGCCGATCTTGTACATGAGCGTATCCTGTTTGACGTTGTACCCGATTTTACCGATCAGGTCATAGCGGCTTCCGACATCGCCGAAGAACCCGGTTGAATAGTTCGGGCAGTAGACACCTTCGACGGTGAAAGAAGGAACGAAACCATATAACGAAGAAGATGATGCCTCAAGGGAATTCTGGACATGCCATGTATTGTCCGCTGTCAGATAGGCCTTGAGCTGGTGTTCCTTCTCATTTGTGATGAGGACGCCGAGATCCGCGGCAATATTTCCCTCAAGCTGCTTGAATCTGAGTATCTCGTTCGGATCCGTCCATGCGGTCAGCGATCCTATCGATGAACGGATACGGCCGAGTGCGAAGACCCTCTCTCCCGCATCCTTGGTGAATCTGTACAGAGCCGATGCCGAGATATCCGTGGTTTTGTTGACTGTACTCTTCAGTCTGATGTCAAGACTGAACGCGCTTCCTCCCAGATCCTTGATGAAACCTCTGAGACTGAGGGTCGGATAGATGACACGTCTTGTCATTTCCTTTTCCTGGTCCTCCGGTCTGAAATAGAAACCGTAGCTGCCGGAGCCGTATACGCCGATGGAGATACGGGTCCTGCCCATGAAGTCCTCATGTCTGGCTTCCTTGGATGAAAGATGCTCGAATCTGGAAATCTCCTCGTACTTCGTGTGGTATTCGCTTACTCTGTCCGGATCCTTGTAGACCTTCTGCTCCTCTGTGAACAGTGCTGCGATCTCCTTGAACTTGCCCTGCTGTGACGCAACCTCATCGTAACCCCTCTGGAGGATTCCCTGGACACTTGAGAAGCTCAGCGTCCCGTAACCCGTCATGTCGGGAGAGAACCAGTAGTCTGCCAGATTGACCTCACCCTTGGAAACGTTTCTGAGGATGATGGACAGCGTTCCGCTCAGGACACCGGAGAACGAGTCGTACTGGTCTGCTGTCACCTTCTTCTTGTCATAGCCGTCGAGCGTCACGACTATGATGATGTCATAACCTTCCATGACCGCCCTGTGGACTATGTAGTTGCTCACCAGTCCTCCGTCCATGAAGACATTTCCGTCATCCTTCACAGGTTCGAACACGACGGGGATGCTCATGCTCGCCCTCATTGCAGTAAGGAGGTTGCCGTATCTGAAGATGTGCTCGTCACCCGTGACCATGTCGGCCGCGTTGCACTCGAAAGGAACCACCAGATCCGTGTCGAAGTTGATGTCATCAGGAATGTTTCCGATGCACTGCGTAAGGAAATTGAGTACCTGATAGTCATCGATCAGTCCGGAAACTCCGCCGATACCCTGTCCCAGGGATATCGAAATGATATTGTCCGAATTGTACTCAAATGGTTCGGGAACGGCTCTGTAACCGGAGCTGTCAAAGACGGTGAACAGGTTCGAGAGATCGTTTTCCGAGACTATCTCGGTCATCTCCTTGGGACTGAGTCCAGCACAGTAAAGACCGCCGATCAAAGCTCCCATGCTGGTTCCGAATACCTTGTCGATGGGGATTCCGTACCGCTCGAGCTCCGCTATGATGGGGATGTGTGCAATTCCCTTTGCTCCGCCACCGGAAAGAACCAGTGCAACATGAGGTCTTCCGATGGCCGGAAGCTCGGTCATCTGGCTCATGTAGTACTCCTCGAGCGCCTTCTGGACATCCTCAAGCGTGACAGGGTGGCTTCCTGTCTCAAAACTGCCTTCATTGGCACCCACTTCCAATTCCACAGTAACACCTGCGGGCCTCTCATCTGCGAAGACAGCGCAGAGAGCAATTGAAAAAAACAAAAACAGAGCAAGAACCTTTTTCATTCCTAACCCCTCCCGGAAACAGCTTAACTAGGTTTAATGGTAGTATATCCGACGTTTTTTTCAAACATTTTTTCACATAACCGGGGGACTAGTTAATACTGATGATTGCCTTTTTCAGACGGCGAGATTATAGTTCATCCGAAGAAGGTCAATCGCATGAATCTCAATTTCAAAAAAACCGTTATCGTTCTGCTCCTTGCACTGTCGTCCATCGTCGCCGTTTTCGCAAATCCGTCTGCTGAAATCCGTCTCGGAGTCCTCAAGGGCCCCACGGGAATCGGTGCCAGCAAGCTCCTTGCAGACAACGATGAAGGCAAGACAATCAGCAAGTATTCAGTGACAATCCTCGCCGAGGCCACGGACATGATCACCCAGGTCGCGGCAGGCCAGATAGATATCGCAGCCATTCCGACCAACGCCGCCGCATCGCTGTACAACAAGACCGGTGGAGAGGTCAGGATCGCAGCCCTGAACACCGCAGGTGTCCTCTACATCCTTGAGAAGGGCAACAGCGTCCAGTCGGTCAGCGACCTCAAGGGCCGCACCATCTACGCCGTAGGCCAGGGCTCCAATCCCGAGTATGTCCTCAGATACATCCTCTCAGGCAACGGAATCGATCCCGACAAGGATGTCGAGATTGTCTTCATGGACAGCGCCGAGCTCACCACCAGGGCAGCTGCCGGCACGATCGATGTCTGCATGCTTCCCGTTCCGGCCGTGACCACCGTCCTGATCAAGAACCCCGAGATGAGAAGAGCCATAGACATGAGCGCCGAATGGGACAAGCTGGGAACCGGAAGCATCCTCACAATGGGATGCGTCGTGGTCTCCAAGTCATTCCTCAAGGAGAATCCTCTTTCGGTCATGACATTCATCGACGAGTACGGCAAGTCGATAGACTATGTGAAGAACAACCCCAAAGAAGCCGGCGAGTTGTGTGCGAAATACGGCATCGTTCCGGCCGCAGCCATCGCAACCAAAGCCATTCCTGACTGCAACCTGATCTTCGTGACAGGTGATGCCGTCAGACCAGCTCTGGAAGGCTATCTCAAGGTTCTGTTCGACTCCAACCCAAAGGCTGTCGGCGGCAAGATGCCGGGAGCCGATTTCTACACCGTGAAGGACTGAGATGGATAGGACCTGTCCGGAAAACAGGGAGAAAACCTCACGCATAGCCTGGCGCAAGGCCCTTGCCGTCCTCTTCTGGGTCGGCATCTGGCAGCTTGCGTCCATGGCCGTGGGAAAGGATCTGATTCTTCCCGGACCTGTCTCCGTCATAAAGGCCCTGGGACATCTTGTTGTTCAGGGCAGCTTCTGGACCAGCATTGTCCTGACCATGCTCAGAATAATGCTGGGCTATGCCATCGGAGTTACGGCAGGCTGCCTTCTCGCCCTTGCATCCTGTGCGTCCAAAGGGCTGGACACCCTGCTCTCTCCCATTGTCAGGATGGTCCGCGCAACCCCGGTTGCCTCGTTCATCATCCTTGCCATGCTGTGGATGAGCAAAGGCGGTGTCCCCGTCCTGATGGCTGCCTTCATGGCAGCTCCCGTGGTCTGGGCAAACCTTGTCGAAGGCTACAGAAGCCGCGACATGAAGCTCTCCGAGATGGCGCTTGCATACCGTCTGGGACAGTGGAAGACACTGCGCTTCGTCACCGTTCCTGCCCTGATGCCGGCGCTCAAGGCATCGTGTCTAACGGCCCTGGGCTTTGCATGGAAATCGGGAATCGCGGCTGAGGTCCTCAGCCAGCCCAAGACATCCATCGGAGCCAACATCTACTACTCCAAAGTCTATCTGGAGACCCCTGAGCTCTTTGCCTGGACGGCTTCCGTGATAGTGCTCAGTTTCCTGCTCGAGACAGTTGTGAAAAAACTTCTGGCAAGACAGCGCGGAGGTGAGAATGAAGATTGAGAACCTCCGTTTCTCCTACTTTGACAACGGCACGGAGAAAAACATCTTCAATGGCCTGAATCTGCAAAGTGATTCAGGAATAATCTGCTTCATGGGTCCGTCAGGCTGCGGAAAGACCACGTTGCTCCATATCATAGCAGGCCTGATCAGGCCCTGCGACGGCACTGTCTCTAACTTCCCTGCAAACTGTAGCGTCATGTTCCAGGAAGACAGGCTCCTTCCCTGGCTGAACGCCTGGGCGAACGTGGCCCTTGTGGACAAGGACAGACGCAACATCCGCAGGAACCCGCAGACAACAGACAAGGCATCTTCCGTCTTGAAAGAGGTCGGAATCGACCCGGAGATGCCCATCTCAAGCATGTCCGGCGGAATGAAGCGCCGCGTGGCCCTTGCCCGTGCCCTTGCATTCGAATCCGAAGCCCTGATCCTGGACGAGCCTTTCAAGGGCCTTGACGAGGACCTGATGCAAAAGTGCGCCGCCCTGGTAAAGGCCCAGGGGAAACCTGTTCTGGTCTCCACCCACTCCGAGGCCGAGGCAAAGGCCCTTGGTGCGCAGATAATCCGCCTTTCCTGACACCCACCTCTTATATCTCCCGCGCATAAATCCTTGACGGGTGGTTTCCGTATGTTACAATGACTAAAAATCCTTTCAATCCGAGGTGATCGTTTTGACTATTGCCGATATGGTTTCTGTTTTGAATGCAAAGGTTCTGATTGGGGCAGACAAACTCGACACGCCGGTGTACACGGCCTGTTGTTCGGATCTGATGAGCGATGTTCTTGCGTTTGTCGACGAGAAGACTGTGCTGATCACGGGTCTTACCAATCCGCATGTCGTGCGCACAAGCGAGATGCTTGATCTCAAGTGCATCGTGTTCGCCAGGGGAAAGATTCCCACGGACGACATCCTTGAGAGCGCGGACGAACAGGGTCTAGTGGTGCTGGCCACCAAACAGACCGCTTTCTCCACCTGCGGAATGCTCTACGAAATGGGAATGCGTGGCGTTCCTGTTCCCGAGAACTGGAACCAGGAGGCCAAGTAAGCATGGAACTCATGTATACAGGGTCCTACCATGTGGAGAAGGCTGACTATTCCAGCGCAGGACGCGTGTCTGCGGCCATCAAGCGCCAGCTGAAGCAGATCGGCGTCAGCGGGGATGTCCTCAGGCGGGTCGCCGTGGCCTCGTACGAGGTCGAGCTGAACCTGGTCATCCACTCCCTGGGCGGAGAGATGACCCTCAACGTCTATCCTGACTGCGTCCAGCTCATCTCAGCAGATGTGGGACCGGGAATACCTGACCTGTCCCTGGCAATGAAGGAAGGTTATTCAACCGCGAACGAAACGGCCCGCTCCCTGGGCTTCGGAGCCGGAATGGGGCTGCCGAACATGAAGCGCAACGCGGATGATTTCGATATTGAAAGTACTGTGGGTGTCGGAACGACAATCACCATGGGTTTCCACCTGACCTGATGTCCGGTGGAACTGTGAGGTAGAAGATATGGCAGATATGGAAGAGAGACCGTATCACTCCGTACGGCTTGCGAAGGAACTTTGTAAAGGCTGTACTAACTGTTTGAAACACTGCCCGACGGAGGCGATCCGCGTCCGTGGCGGCAGAGCTCATATTCTGGACACCCACTGCATCGACTGCGGTGAGTGCATCCGCGTGTGCGAGAACCACGCCAAGGTCGCCGTCACCGACCCGATGAGCATGATCAAGGAGTTCAAGTACGCAATAGCCCTGCCGGCCCCTTCCCTCTACGGACAGTTCCGCGGTCTTCTGAATCCGGAGTACGTGATCGAGGCCCTGCGATGCATAGGCTTTGCAGACGTCTACGAGGTTGCCCGCGGCGCCGATGTGGTCACCCGCGCTATCCGCGAGAAACTCAAGCAGCCCGACCTTCCCAAACCGCTGATCTCATCGGCATGTCCTGCCGTCGTGCGTCTGATCCAGGTGCGTTTCCCGGATCTTCTGGAAAACGTCGTTGACATCCGCCAGCCGATGGAAGTTGCGGCCACAATCGCCAAGGCCGAGTTCGTCAAGAAGAACAACTGCTCTCCGGATGAAGTGGGATGCTTTTTCATCACCCCGTGCCCTGCCAAGATGACGGCAATCCGCCGCCCGCTGGGACAGAAGAAATCAGGAGTGGACGGAGCAATCTCCATTCTGGAGCTCTACGGACAGCTTCTGCCCTACGTTGAGCGCATGATGAACGACCCGTCATACCGTCCGGCCACAAAGTACGGTGTGGCCTGGTCCACATCCGACGGCGAGGCCAACGCCGTCTGCCCGGGCAACAGCCTTTCCGTAGACGGAATCAACAACGTCATCAGGGTCCTCGAGGAGGTTGAGAACTACAAGCTCACCGACCTCACCTACTTCGAGGGCAACGCCTGCCTCGGCGGCTGCGTGGGCGGCCCGCTTACATTCGAGAACAACTACGTGGCCAAGAACACCATCCGCCAGATGGTGAACCAGATGCCGGAGATCCATCCCGACAGGGACGTTCCGACATCCATGCTGAACAAATATCCAACAAAGAACGACGAGGAGATCCTTCCCCGCGACGCAATCAAGCTGGACGAGAACATGTCCGTGGCCATGAAAAAGATGATGCTGATGAACGAGATCATCGAACGTCTTCCGGGCTATGACTGCGGATCCTGCGGTTCTCCGACCTGCAGGACCTTCGCCGAGGACATCGTGCGCGGCTACTGCACAGAGATGGACTGCATCCACATCATGAGGGACAGACTGAAGATCATGGCCCAGCAGATGGTCGAGATCGCCCAGACGGAACGCTCGTAACACAATTAATGGAGGACAAAATGCTTGTATCGGACCTTATTCCGTTGATCGAGGCCAAGAACCTCACCCCATCGGTTTCCGCTGACCGCGAGGTCACATGCGGATATGTCTGCGACCTTCTCAGCTGGGTCATGTCCCACGGAGACAGCGGAATGGCCTGGGTGACCGTCCAGACGCATCTGAACGTGATCGCCGTAGCCGTCCTTTCCGAGATGGCCTGCGTGATTCTTCCGGAGGGCATAGACATGGAGCAGGAAAGCCTGGACAAGGCTGTCCAGGAGGGCATGGTGGTCCTCCAGTCTCCGCTTACGGCCTTCGAGATCTGCGGCAGGATGGCCGCCAAGGGCGTCGCCGCCCAGAACTGAGCCGTCCGGCATGGTCGAGCTGTTTTCCGATCTCCATATCCATTCCTGCCTTTCCCCCTGCGCCAATGACGACATGACGCCTGCGAACATCTGCGGCATGGCTGCCATCAAGGGCCTTCAGATGATTGCGGTCACCGACCACAACACCGCGAGAAATCTTCCCACTGTAAAGAAATGCTGCGATGCGTACGGGCTTCTGATGATCCCCGGCATGGAGATCACCACAAAGGAGGAAGTCCATCTTCTGGGGTACTTCGAGACGGTTGAGGAGGCCGTGGATTTCTCCGAATTCCTTCGCCAGCACCTACCCAAGAAGAAGAACATGCCCCAGTTCTTCGGAAACCAGCTTGTCATGGACGAGGACGACAACGTGATTGCCGAGGAGGACGCCCTTCTGATAGGTGCCACCGACCTGCGTCTTTCCGAGCTTGTGCAGATAATCCGCGAGCGCGGTGGCGTCCCCGTGCCGGCCCACATCAACCGAGGCTCCAACGGCCTTCTGATAAACCTGGGCTTCATGCCCGAGGAGCTGAAGTTCACGGCCGTGGAGGTATCACGCTCCCTGCCCTGCCCCCACACGCCTCAGGTGGGCAAGGTGATTCTCCATTCCTCCGACGCCCACTACCTGGGCGACATCTTTGAGCCGGAGATAACGACAACTCTTTACGAACCCACCTCAAAAGCCTTTCTGGAACTGCTCAGAAATGGCTCCCAGACCCTCTGAAAACCCAAAAAAACGTATACATTATTGACTCTTATATGGTAGTATTAGAATCGGTCGTTTGCGGCCAATCGGTTATTTTACTAGGAAAGGAGAATCTCATGGATCAGTCCAAGGAGAAGTTTGCTCAGCTGCAGGAGCTCATTGATTCTCTCAAGAATCAGCCAGGTGCCCTGATGCCTGTTTTGCAGGGAGCACAGGGTATTTTTGGATGTGTTTCGGAAGATGTGCAGAAGTTCATCGCAGAGGGTCTTGGAGTGACACTCAGCGAGGTCTACGGAGTTGCCACTTTCTACGCACAGTTCTCGCTGCATCCGAAAGGAAAGTATCTCATCAGCGTCTGTCTGGGTACTGCCTGCTATGTCAAGGGAAGTCAGACAATTCTTGACAAGCTTTCGGAAGTTCTGGAGATCCCGGTCGGAGGAACCACTCCGGATGGGAAGTTCACATTGGAAGCCACACGTTGTCTCGGAGCCTGTGGTCTGGCACCTGTCATGATGATCAACGGAGAGGTCTACGGACGTCTTACACCGGATGTCATCCCCGGAATCATCGAGAAGTACAGAGCCAAGGAAGACTGAGGACAACGGATGAAGGAAATCGCCCTGCATTTGCTGGACATTGTTCAGAACAGTGTGAGAGCAGGTGCTTCGCATGTCGACATCCGTTTTCTGCTCGGAGCGGACGGCGTACTTGAGATGGGAGTCAGGGATGACGGTTGCGGTATGTCACCGGAACTGCTCGCCCGTGTACGGAGTCCATTTACGACAACCAGGACCACCAGGAAGGTAGGACTTGGAATCCCGCTTCTAATGCAGAATGCCATGCAGTCAGGAGGGCATGTGGACCTTGAGAGCGAGGAAGGGAAAGGCACCGAGATCGTTGCCTATTTCGTGACCAGCTCCATCGACTGTCTGCCGCTTGGCGATCTGGCGTCCACCATGGCGTCCATCATAATGGGAAGCCCGGACAAACCCGAGTTTTCCATCCGTTGCGCTTCACCTGCCGGAGAGATGTCCTTCTCGACCGAGACAATCAGGCCGATGCTTGAAGGAGTTTCCCTCTCGGAGCCGGGAGTCGTGCAATGGATCAAGGAATCCCTTGAAGAAGAAATTGAACCTATAATGGGAGGAATCATGAAATGAAAACAATGGCAGAACTTGAAGCGATCCGCAAAGCGACGCTTTCCCGCATCAATCTGCGTACAGATGAAAAGGGCGAGACTACTCGTGTCGTGATTGGTATGGCTACCTGTGGTATTGCCGCCGGTGCCCGTCCTGTCATGCTGTCCTTCATGGAAGAAATCGAGAAGCGTCAGCTGGCCCATGTTCAGATCTCACAGACCGGTTGTATCGGAATGTGCCGTCTGGAGCCGATGGTGGATGTCATTCTGCCCGGCAAGGAAAAGGTCACCTATGTCCACGTCAAGCCTGAGATGGTTCCGCGCATCGTCGCAGAGCACATCGTCAACGGCCGCCCGGTAGAAGAGTACACAATCGGCGCAGCCGAGAAGAACTGAGGCGGAGGTAAGAATGGATATTTATCGCGCGCATGTGCTGGTCTGCGGTGGTACCGGATGTACATCCTCCGGTTCCGCAACGCTGATCGAGCGTTTTAATGAGAAAATCAAGGAAAACGGTCTTGATAAGGAAGTCAAAGTCATCCGCACCGGATGTTTCGGACTCTGTGAGGCCGGTCCTGTCGTCATCGTCTATCCGGAAGGCACATTCTACAGCCGTGTCAAGCCGGAGAACGTCGATGAAATCGTAACAGAGCATCTGCTCAAGGGCCGCAAGGTCGAGCATCTGGTCTACACCGACCATGCCACACACGAGCAGAATGCATCGAAGTCTCTCGAGGACATCGGATTCTACAAGCACCAGATGCGTGTCGCACTGCGCAACTGCGGTGTCATCGATCCCGAGAACATCGACGAGTATCTTGCAATGGACGGATACAAGGCCCTTGAGAAGGTCCTCACCAAGATGACACGTGAAGAGGTCATCGACGAGGTTCTCAAGTCCGGTCTCCGCGGACGCGGCGGCGGAGGATTCCCCACCGGTCTGAAGTGGAAGTTCACCTACAACAGCGTGGCCGACCAGAAGTATGTCGCCTGTAACGCCGACGAAGGTGACCCGGGCGCATTCATGGACAGATCCATCCTGGAAGGTGACCCACACGCAATCATCGAGGCCATGGCAATCGCCGGTTACGCCATCGGTGCAAGCGAAGGCTACATCTATGTCCGTGCAGAGTACCCGATCGCAGTCAAGCGTCTGACCATCGCCGCCGCCCAGGCACGTGAGTACGGTCTGCTTGGCAAGAACATCTTCGGAACAGACTTCTGCTTCGACATCAACATCCGTCTTGGCGCCGGTGCATTCGTCTGCGGTGAGGAAACCGCTCTCATGCACTCAATCGAAGGCAAGCGCGGAGAGCCGACAACCCGTCCGCCGTTCCCGGCAGTCCGCGGTCTGTTCGGCAAGCCGACTATGCTCAACAACGTCGAGACATATGCAAACATCCCGCAGATCATCCTCAAGGGTGCCGCATGGTTCAGCTCCATCGGAACCGAGAAGTCCAAGGGAACAAAGGTCTTCGCTCTCGGCGGAAAGATCAACAACACAGGTCTTGTCGAGGTTCCGATGGGTACTACCCTGCGCACCATCATCTATGATGTCGGCGGCGGATGCCCCAACGGAAAGAAGTTCAAGGCTGTCCAGACCGGAGGTCCTTCCGGCGGATGTCTGCCCGAGTCACTTCTGGACACACCGGTCGACTATGACAACCTCATCGCCGCCGGCTCCATGATGGGTTCAGGTGGAATGATCGTCATGGACGAGGACAACTGTATGGTCGATATCGCACGCTTCTATCTCGACTTCATCGTCGACGAGTCCTGCGGAAAGTGCACACCGTGCCGTGTCGGTACAAAGCGCATGCTCGAGATCCTCAACAGGATCGTCGCAGGCAAGGGCAAGGAAGGCGATATCGAGAAGCTCGAGGAGCTGGCAAAGACAATCAAGGCAACAGCCCTGTGCGGACTTGGTCAGACCGCCCCGAACCCGGTTCTCTCCACTCTCAAGTTCTTCCGTGATGAGTATGAGGCACATATCAAGGAAAAGAGATGTCCCGCCCATCACTGCAAGGCTCTCCTGCAGTATCACATCACCGACAAGTGCCGCGGATGTACCGCTTGTGCACGTGTCTGTCCCGCACAGGCAATCTCCGGTGAGATCAAGCAGATGCATGTCATCGATCAGGACAAGTGCCTGAAGTGCGGTGCATGTATGGAGAAGTGTCGTTTCGGCGCCATCATTAAGAAGTAAGCGGAGGAAAGGAACAATGGAAGAAAAAATGATTAGTCTTACAATTGATGGTGTTCAGGTCCAGGTACCCAACGGAACAACCGTTCTGGAGGCTGCCCGCAAGGCCGGCATCCGCATCCCGACTCTGTGCTTCCTCAAGGGAATCAACGAAATCGGCGCCTGCCGCATGTGTGTCGTAGACTCCGGTGCCCGCGCACTGCAGGCTTCCTGTGTGCTTCCTGCAGCAGACGGCATGGTGGTCAAGACAAACACTCCTGCAATCAAAGAATACCGCAAGAACATCCTCGAGCTGACACTTTCAACCCACAAGAAGGAGTGTCTGAGCTGTATCAGATCCCAGAACTGCGAGCTCCAGAAGCTCTGTCTGGAACTGGGTGTCGAGTTCGGCGACAAGTACGAGGGAATCAAGAACGATTACACAATCGACGACCTGTCCCCTTCTATCGTACGTGACAACAACAAGTGCGTCCTGTGCCGCCGCTGCGTCTCGGTCTGCGCCCATGTCCAGAACATCGGCGTCATCGGACCCGTCAACCGCGGATTCAAGACAGCCATCGAGTCACCATGGGGATTCAAGCTCAACCAGATGGCCTGCATCAACTGCGGTCAGTGTATCGTCAACTGTCCTGTCGGAGCCCTTCATGAGAAGGACGACACCGACGAGGTCTGGGCTCTGCTCGCAGATCCCGACAAGTATGTTGTCGTACAGCCTGCACCGGCAGTACGTGCAGCCCTCGGTGAGGAGTTCGGTTTCCCGATGGGAACATCCGTCACAGGCAAGATGGCTTCCGCCCTCAGACGCCTCGGATTCGACAAGGTCTTCGACACAGATTTCGGTGCCGACCTCACCATCATGGAAGAGGCTACGGAGCTGGTCGAGAGAATCTCCAACGGCGGAAAGCTTCCGATGATCACAAGCTGCTCACCGGGTTGGATCAAGTTCTGCGAGACCTACTATCCCGATTTCATCGACAACCTGTCCAGCTGCAAGTCACCGCACCAGATGAACGGTGCCATGATCAAGACTTACTTCGCAGAGAAGATGAACATCGATCCCCACAAGATTGCCGTTGTCTCTGTCATGCCGTGTACTGCCAAGAAGTTCGAGGCAAAGCGCCCTGAGATGGGTCACGACGGAATGGCTGATGTCGATGTCGTCATCACTACCCGCGAGCTTGCCAGAATGATCAAGAAGGCAGGAATCGACTTCAACGCCATCCCCGAAAGCGATTTCGACAGCCTGATGGGTGAGTCCACAGGTGCCGCAGTCATCTTCGGTGCAACCGGCGGAGTCATGGAAGCCGCTCTCAGAACAGCCTATGAGACAATCACCGGCACAAAGCTCAAGGATGTCGAGTTCCACGAGGTCCGCGGAATCAAGGGCATCAAGGAAGCCACGATCAAGATCGGTGACAGCGATGTCAGCGTTGCAGTCGCCAGCGGCACAGGCAATGCAGGCAAGCTGCTCGACGAGATCCGCAAAGGCAACAAGAACTATACATTCATCGAGATCATGGCCTGCCCGGGCGGATGCGTCAACGGTGGCGGACAGCCTATCGTCTCCGCACAGGAGAAGATGGACAAGGACATCCGCGTCGAGCGCGCCAAGGCCCTCTATGAAGAGGACAGGGCAAAAGCTCTGCGCAAGAGCCACGACAATACAGAGATCAAGACCCTCTATACTGAGTATCTCGGAAAGCCGGGCGGACACAAGTCCCACGAGCTCCTGCATACTCACTATCAGAAGCGTCCCCTGTACACCGACTGATTGTTCAGTTGTTCAGATTTCCCGTCCGTGTCATGCGGACGGGATTTTTTTTGAAAAGCGGAATAGACATCGCAAGCGCCCTGAAGGCGTTGTCCGCGAACATGCAGATCCAGACCTCGAAAAGCGAGGCATGCAGCACGTGGATGCAGATTACTGTAGAAAGGATCCTGATTCCCCAGGAACCTATTGTAGTGACTATGAACGGACTCTTTGTCTGCCCCATTCCGTAGTAGATGCCCTCAGACACAATCATCAGACCGAACAGCGGCTCTGAAACTGCAATCAGCCTCAGCACCCTGGATCCCAGCATTATGACCTGCTCATCCGGTGTGAAGATGGCCATGATCTGCCGTGCGAACAAAAACAGAAGAAGTCCTGTGAAAGTCATCATGGCCACTGTAAGGATTACCGACTGAATCATCACTGTCCTGAATTTGTCGTAGTTGTTTTCGCCAACGGAGATCCCGATCAGCGTAGATGTCGCACTTCTGAGGCCATAACCCGGAAGATAGAACATCGTTTCGGCTGCAAGTGCAATTGAATGTGCCGCAAAGACCGTTGTCCCCATGGATGAGACCAACGATGCGAACACTATGTGCCCGAAGCAGCTGACCATGCTGGTGGCCAGTGCCGGAAAACCTATCTGAACCGTCTCCTTCAGAAGACCCTTCTCTACTTTGAGCTTCACCGGGCTTTTCAGATGCACGTTGACCTTCATCAGGATGAACATCACGATTCCGCACAGTGTTGACGAGATTGCGGTTGCTATGGCGGCTCCAGTCACCCCGAGTCCGGCCCTGTAGATCAGAACATAGTTCAGAACCACGTTCAGCACGTTGGCCGCAAGGTTCACCACCATGGGAGTCTTTGTGTCCTTCACAGCCCTGAGGGCGCAGGCGCAGATTATGGATGATGCCCTGAACAGGATTGGGACGGATATTATGCAGAAATACGTGGATGCCTGACGGCGTATGGAGACATCGGCCTGCATCCAGACAGGTATGAACGGGCTGAGTCCCACTGACAGGACAGTGACCACAAGGCCCGAGACCAGAACATAGAGCGGAATCTGCGACGAGAACCGGCTGATCTTTTCCCTGTCCCCTGCTCCGTACGCCGACGACACAATCGCCACGACGGCTACTCCTGCAGCTGCGAAGATGCTGCCTATCAGCCAGTTCACGGTGGTGGTCAGGCTTACCGACGCAGTGGCCTCGGCGCCAAGCCGTCCGACCATCGCAGTATCCACATACTGCAGCAGCGTGGTGAGTATCTCCTCGAGGATGACGGGAATTGACAGTGTTACAAGAGTGTTGAGGCTCCTGCGTCGTTCAGTCTTGTCCATGCTATTTCACGTGCTTGAAGTTGCCGAACGTTCTCGTGACTGGAGAAACCATGACGAATGTTCCGCTGTACTTTGAGATTATCCGCTCGAAATCGGCTATCTGCATGTTGTTTATGACGCAGATGACCATGCTCTTGTCCGTGTGGGAATACATGCCCCTGGCCGGGACAACGGTGCAGGAGTGATGCAGCTTTGCCATGAGCTCACTGCAGAGCTCCTCGGGGTGGGAAGTGATGATCTCGAACTTGGCTGCCGATTTGGAGCCCTTGATGATCGAGTCGCTGACACGGGCCGTGACAAAGCAGTAGATGATGCACAGGATTGATGGGACATAGTCCATTCCGTAAGCGAAGAACGACATCAGGGCAACCATGATGTTTATGGCGAATATTATCCACACCAGACTGAATTCAGGCCGTCTGTGGTTGAAAAACGCAGCGACGATGTCCATTCCGCCCGTACTTCCGCCCTGACGCATGGCAACGCTGTAGAACACCCCGTTGAACACTCCGGCGGCAACGGCGGCCATGATACGCTCGCCTCCGTCCTTTGCATGGAACGCGAACGGAAGCTGCAGGTTCTTTAGAATTATACTGGCCACGGAAAAAGCCATGACGTAGATGAACGTGATGACGGAGAACCTGCGGTTGAGAACCTTGAATGCAATGATCAGAAGCGGCAGGTTCATCAGAAGCGACATGTAACCGAACGTGATTCCTGTCAGGTACCTGATGATTGTCAGAAAGCCGTTCAGCCCTGCAGGCGCGAAATTGTTGGGAAACACGAAGATTTCGTAAATTAACGCGCTCAGCGATCCAACCAGCACTATCAGAAGATATTTAAGCCCATTATTCCTATCAGAAATCATAAATCCCCGTCTCCGGAGCAATCCTACTGTTTTTCCTCGTGCTTCTCAAGACAAAAAAAGCGGCAGACCGTTTGGATCCGCCGCAGTCCGTTTGTTATTTTCAATTATTTGGCGACATAGGATTTCATGTATTGCTTTCTGTCGGTTCCGTTGTAGTTATCCCACTTCTCACCATCGTCGCTAACCATGATTATGATGTTGCTTGTATACTCAAGCGTTCCGTTTAATCCTTTATTATCCTTGTTGCCGCCTCCGATTCCCGAACCTATGATTTTCGGACCTTCTTCAAACTCCGGTCTTATGCCACCTTTCGCCGTAACTGTTCCTCCGAGGATATAGATCTTTCCTCCGTAACGCTCGTTTGCACCACCGATTCCGGCTGATGCTTCGTTTGATGAAGAACTACCCTCTGCAACAACAACGGCATCTCCGCCTATTGCGATTGTTCCGTTTTTCCCGCCAAGACCGGCACCGATTCCGGCACCAGAGGCTGCTGTTGCAGTCACATTGCCGCCGTATATTTCGATTAAAGTTGCGTCTGCGAAATATCCGCTGCCGATTGCGGCCGAACCGCTGTTAGCGGTTGCATTAATCGTTCCGCCATAAATCACAATCTCTCCGTTGGATGCTTCAGAGTTTCCACCTATGGCTGCACCACCTCCTTGAACTGCGGTGATGTTCAGGTCCCCACCGTGGATGTAGATTTTACCTGATGGATCACTCTTCGTTCCTCCTCCGATTGTGGCGAGACCCTTATCAGGAGAGGTAGCAACAATCTTGCCGATGGCATCGTTCTGTACTCCCTGGTCATAGATTGTGAGCTTGTCTCCATTGCTTACGTCGATTCCTTTTTCCACCGTAAGTGTGGTCCCATCAAAGAGAATCAGGTGTACATCTCCGTCTACAGATATACGTTCATTGTAAGTGAGGTTCTCTTCCACGGAATACCATCCGTCCGTGAGCTTAGTAATGGTATAATCCAGCTTCTTGACCTTACCCCTTTCCATTAGACAGTCCAGATATTCGTACGTCTGGAAGCTCTGTTTCCAGCAGATGATCTTCTTCCTGTATTCGACTCCTGCTCCCCACTGAGCCTCAAGGGTAATGACATCCTTGTCCCTGTCAGAAAGATTCCAGACCTTCTCCTCGTCCATGTAGTACTTGTCGGAACCCTTGACCTTCCAGTTTACAAAGGCCTTGCCTTGCGGTGCATTGAAATTGTTCCTGGATAGTTTCTGGGACGTTTGATACGTGAATTCCTCATCTTCCATCTTTCCGGTTCCGCCGTTGGCATCAAACTTCACGGTTTAGGTGTTCGGAACCCACTTGGCATACAGGAACAGATCCGTGTCGATATTGATTGTCTCCTTATCCTCGTATTCGACCGGGTCAAAACTGGACAACGCCCATCCTGTGAATGTATATCCTGTCCGGTAGTACTTGTTCGGAGACAGACTGACGCTGTCGTTGGTTGTCTTCTGCACTTCCATGGTTCCCTGTCCGCCGTTCGCATTGAAAACAACGGCATGAATCGTCTGGTTGCAGGAAACAAACAGTGCGACACACAGCAGTGCTGCCAAAACTAAGAATATAGCTTTCCTATTCATTTATTCCCTCTCCCATTTGCAATTTTAACAACTAAATATTACTGGCAAAAACTCAAATCATCAACTGTTTCCGTTTCTTCCTACGGATGTCCGTGGAACTTGTACCGATTATGTGTAAACCAGCTTCCCGATTCCAAGAGGATAGCTGAAGAACTCCATTCGGACATACTTTTCTCACTGCATCCGGAAACCCGGCCAAGCCGTCTTCCCTGCCTTCAGGGCCCGTTCGACAACGCACCTTGTCAGATTCCTGATTTCTATCCCGCCTTGCTCTGCCACATGCTCGTGTTTACGGCATTTTCCTTAATTCTGCAGGATATTGCTGTACTCAGCATTGTGAAAACCAACCGTTTTACGGACACAAAACTTAAAACGGGAAAACTTGTGGTACAAAACAGAGGCGTTGTACGGACGAAATGGAGGTTTGTCTTTCTTTTGCTGTAAAACAGATGCTGGTTGTACGGATAAAAAGCTGAAAAATCTTAATATTGCTGTAATCGGATGACAGACACAGGTGATTTGTTAAGACACAATGGGACAGGGAATCGCGCACTGGATCCGCATATCGAGGGGACCAGCTCGGCTCGTATCACATTGTAACAACGAGACTTATCTTGCACTTCAGTACCGAGACGACCCTCTGTTTCTCTTGCATTTGATTGCAGCATGAGGTATTTCCGCATGTCAGTAGCAAGCAGTTTGCTTAAATCGTTTTTCTGCACCCTGTTGCTGGTCAAGGATTGTTCAGGACCAGCCTAGGCTTTAATGCGGAATCCGGAAACTTTGCACTGTCGATAAAGCCTGTCTCCAGACCCTTCAACAGGTCCTCACGCATATTGTCCAAAGCACACCTCTTCTATTACGGGCAGTATCTTCAAGTCTGCTGGAGCCCAATCGAAATCATATAGTTGATCCTTTCCTATCCAACAGCAATCAACATGTTCCTCAAGTATCGGATCGTTTCCATTCAGGTGACAAAGGTAAACGTGCATTGTTAGATGAAAAGTCTGATACTGATGCTTGACAGTAGTAATAAACCGATCGATTTCAATCTCGGTCTCAAGCTCTTCCTCAATCTCCCGAATCAGGGCTTGCATGGGAGTCTCGCCAGCTTCGATCTTCCCTCCCGGGAACTCCCACTTCAAACCGACTTCACCTTTATCCGGTCGTTTTGCAATGAAAAGCTTACCTTCTTTCATTATTGCAGCGCCGACAACTTCTATCTCTTTCATAATTGGAAGCTTAGCATGAAGCATTCTTATTATCCAAGGCGTGTATCAGATTGTCTGAGACACATTCCCATTAGTTTTATATTGAAGATGTTTTGCGTTGCCCTATACCCGATAGCCGCGGGAGAAGCTGAAATCTGACGGTTTAGTCAAATATCATTCTATTGTCAGATGGTTTGTTTTGTTGTATCCTTTCAGTAAAGTTAATATCTAATATTAAAGATGCTGAACAATGCTACTGGATTACATAAAAGAAAACTATAAACCTGGAGAACCCATTCTCCTGCAGAACATAAGGCTGGACATGAAATACGACAACCTTTGTCAGCAGATCAAGAAACTGGTTGACGAAGGGAGGCTGTGCCGTTTCATGGACGGAGTTTACTATCTGCCCAAGAAGACCGTCTCCGGTATACCTTATACCCTCAACGCTGATACAGTTGCCGAACTCAAGTACCTTAGCAACAAGACTGACAGTTATGGCTGCTATGGCGGTCATACACTTGCAAACATAATGGGGCTATCGGAACAGGTTCCCCAGGTAAAGGAGATTGTGAGCAACAACACAAGCGCAATCACAAGAAAGGTCAAAGTCGACAAATTCAGTTATATCGTCAGGAAGTCACCTGTAACGATAACAAAGGAAAATGTTAAGACAGTCATGTTGCTTGAGGTCCTGAAGGATCTTGATAATCTGTCTGATTCTCATATCGACACTTCAGATTGTTTGAAAAACTTTATCTCAAAGAATAAGATAAAGAAGTCCATGGTAGATAAGCTTATTCCCTGTTATCCGCTCAGAACCTATAAGGCAATCTATGATATGGAGTTGGTGAATGCTTTTGCATGAAGACAGGCAAACTAATTGTCCAACAGAAGTAATGGGTTAAGCTCGTTCCCTATTATTTCCCGATAATTCATAATGGAAGCCCTATTTCCAACTATGATTTCAGAAAAATAGTCCGCTCCACTGATTTTGCGAAGAATCAAATCAACCCGTTGTGGATTTTTCAGCATGTTGCCGTTGAGAAGTGTTTTGGGCCTTGCTCTGTCTGGAGCAATGAAACCGACAGTTAGGGAAGAAATGAGGGATGAAAGATAATCAAGCGGTTTCTTCTTCTGGACTGAATTATTCCAACTTCCACAGCCTCATCAAGGAGTTTCCTAATTCTGAAAAGACACTTCTCCATGTTCTTCTCTGTAGCAGACTTCCATACGAATGTGTACTTCCCAGCACGGCTTTCAATCTTT